>Ga0180007_10004588_pt1 | contig 14530 bp, 13 predicted proteins | sample MM_PC_MetaG_FD_121122 | JGI IMG/M metagenome (GOLD analysis project Ga0180007, IMG submission 121122) | Groundwater microbial communities from the Aspo Hard Rock Laboratory (HRL) deep subsurface site, Sweden - MM_PC_MetaG | ecosystem: Environmental > Aquatic > Deep subsurface > Groundwater... | reverse complement strand
TCGTTAAAGTATACAATGAAGAAAGACCTCATCATAGTCTAGATTTGAAAACACCAATGGAACAATATATGATGTTACTTGATAACCACCCGAATTCGTAACATGTACCCAACCTATACAAGGACTTGACATTCAAGGCTGACTTAGTTAAAATTTTGACCGTTAGCAACCACTAACTTAAACCGCCAAATCTTCTTAGTATTATTTTACATTTTATTTATAGATATATGTCAGCTAAAGCGAAAATTACACCTCTCGGAGCAAATATACTTGTAGAGCCGGTTTCCGAAGAATCAAAGACTGCCTCAGGTATAGTCCTTCCTGATACCGTTGACAAAGAAAAGCCGCAGAAAGGTAAAGTCGTGGCATTGGGTACAGGAAAGGTTACTGATGATGGGAAGAAGGTCCCTTTTAACTTGAAAGTGGGGGATATAGTTATTTTCAAGAAGTATTCTCCCGATGATATCGAAATCGAAGACAAGGAGTACCTTATCATGACGGAAGAAGATATATTGGCAATTATTAAGTGATCGAAACGATCTAATCGATTAAGACGATCTAGGCAATTAGGTTACATTTAATTTATTAATCTAAAAAAATGGCAAAACAAATTATTTATGATGAGCAGGCGAGAAAGAAACTTAAAAGTGGAGTTGACCTTCTTGCAAATGCAGTAAAAGTTACTCTTGGTCCCAAGGGAAGAAATGTAGCACTTCAGAAATCTTATGGATCTCCTCAAATCACAAAGGATGGGGTCACTATAGCAAAGGAGATAGAGTTAAAAGACAATTTGGAAAATGTCGGAGCGCAGTTAATGAAGGATGCTGCTCAGGAGACTGTTGATGAAGCTGGAGATGGAACGACAACTTCAGTTGTATTGGCCCAGGCGATTGTTACGGAAGGTTTGAAGAATGTAGCAGCAGGTGCAAATCCTATGGAGATTAGAAGGGGGATTGAAAAAGGTGTAAGGCATGTTATAGCAGAACTTAAGAAAGCAAAGAAAGAGATTAAGGGGAAGGAAGACATAAAGAAGGTTGCAACTATCTCTGCAAATGGCGATGAGGAAATTGGCGAGATGCTGGCAAATATTATGGACAAAGTGGGTAAAGATGGTGTTGTAACTGTCGAGGAAGGTCAAACCTTTGGACTTGTAGAAAAGTATGTAGAAGGAATGCAGTTCGATAAAGGGTATGATTCACCTTACTTTGTTACAGATCCAGATACTTTGGGTGCAGAAATTAAAGAGCCATACATTCTTTTGACTGATCAAAAGATCTCTGCGGTAAAAGACCTTCTTCCTGTGATAGAGAAATGTGTGCAGTCGGGGAAGAAAGATTTGGTGATTATTGCAGAAGAGGTTGAAGGCGAAGCGTTGGCGACGCTAATTGTGAATAAACTAAAAGGGATTTTAAATGTTGTATCGGTAAAAGCTCCAGCCTTTGGAGATAGAAGAAAAGAAATGCTTCAGGATATTGCTACGTTAACAGGTGGAACAGTTATCACCGAAGATGTTGGAAAGAAACTTGAGAATGCAGAGATAACCGATCTGGGTAAGGCATCTAAGGTAGTGGTTGAAAAAGAGAATACAATGATAGTTGGCGGTGAGGGGAAAAAGAGTCAAATTGATGCAAGAATTGAGAGTATAAAGAAGGAATTTGCGGCAAGTGACAGCGACTATGATAAGGAAAAACTTCAAGAAAGATTGGCCAAACTCTCAGGAGGTGTAGCAGTTCTCGAAGTGGGAGCAGCGACTGAAGTAGAACTCAAGGAAAGAAAAGACAGGATAGAAGACGCTTTAAATGCTACAAGAGCTGCAGTTGAAGAAGGCGTTATACCAGGTGGTGGGATTGCTCTGTTGAATATTGCGCATGCTATGGGCGTTGTTAAGCTCTCTGGTGGTATCAAACTTGAAAATGGGACTGAAATTAATGGGAAACGAGTTGTTGAGAAGTTTGAAAATGAAGGAGAGATTATTGGATGGCGAATATTAGCTATAGCTTTACTTGAGCCGATAGGCCAAATTGTTACAAATGCAGGATTGAATGCAGGTGTGGTTATCGACCGTGTTATTCGAGAGCAGAAGAAAGAAGGCTTATCTTGGGGGTTTGATGCTAAAAGTAACGAGTATGTAAATATGAGCGATGCAGGGATAATGGATCCAGTGAAAGTCACACGACTTGCACTCGAAAACGCAGCTTCGGTTGCTATGATGTTGCTTACAACAGAGGCTGTGGTAGTAGATATTCCCGAAGAAAAGGATGAAGGCCCAGTGATGCCGCAAGGCGGTATGGGCGGCATGCCAATGGGAATGTAGGCTGACAGAAGAAGATTTTGAGAGAAGGGAGTCTTTCGTGGCTCCCTTTTTCTTTTCTATATGAATCTGTTAAAATCCCTTGTATATAGCATTCGAAATGATAAAGAAATACATATTAAACTTTTGGGTGTGGTGGTACGGAGCAAAACTTCGTGAAGTTCTTCAAACAGTTTACTCGTTTTGGAGCTTATCCCTTGCGAATCTAAATATACTTGCTATGCTAGGCAATTTATTTGTTCCTATGTTTAGAGATCAGAGTTTCACCGGAAGGGTAGTGAGTATTTTTCTTCGTCTGGGCTGGGTGACTGGAGGGACAGTGATTCAAATCTTGATAACGATTCCAGCTGTTTCAATTATCGTTATTTGGCTGGTATTGCCGTTCCTGTGTATTTATCAATTTATTCAAGCATTCTTTTTGTAAGTATATGCCGGAGGCCGAAGGTCAGCACAATGAAAATCTGAGAGAATCCCTTATTCAGGCTACAATCGACTGGGATTACTTGAGAAAGGGAAAGGGGGTGCGTAAGGTTGAGAACGTTCTTCAAGTTGTTGTCGGAAGAATTCTTCTTTGGCTCTCAATAATCATTGAACTTGGGGTTATAGCTTCTGAGTTAATTCAAAATAGAGGACTTGATCGGATTCTACATCCGCAGGGATTTTCGGGCACTCTTTTTTGGGTGGTTGCGTTCCTGTTGATCTATTCTTTGTTTCTGCTTAGGAACAGGGAGAATTTTCTTGATGAGAGAAGGAAGTATAATTTTCATAAGCTGTCCAGGAAGGTTTTAAAGGGAAAAGAGGTGGGAAGGCTCGAGATTGCGGATTATATGAATCATAATGCGATCTGGCTTTTTGACTATATAATTAATGTGAATGTTGATAACTATCTGGCTGAGCTTTTTGAGAAGCTCTTGAAACTCTCCCGTCCACAAGCTGTACTTGGCAGAATGGGTCTTACTCCAGAAAACCTCAATGTAAATTTACTCGAAGAAAAATCGCAGCAAGAAAAGGATAAGACTATAGAGCAACTGCTCAGGAAGAGTTTAATTTTTGCTTATGAGAACGGATTGAAGTATCTGAATGAGGAAGCAGTTATGTACATATTTATGGAGGAGTTCTTGAAAGATCAGTTGCTTAGTTTGCAGGTTTTAGAAAAAGATCTTGTGGGGATAAAGGTGTGGCTTCGGAATGAAGCAAAGAAGACAAAGTATGTTGAGGAGTGGAGAAGCAGAGTAAGCATCAAGCCAAAGACAACGGTCAATCGAGCTTATACTTCACGCTTCACGCCAACTCTGAACCAGCATGCAAGAGATTTCACACAGGAAGTTATAAAAGGAAGTTTCAAAGTTTCCATTGCTCGTGAAGCAGAACTTGATCAAATGGTGAATATTCTTGAAAAGGGAGACAAAAGTGCCGTTCTTGTTGTAGGAGAGCCTGGAGTAGGGAAGACAACCTTGGTAAAGAGTCTGGCGATAAGAATGGTTGTAGAGGACGTGCCTCCTAAACTTCAGGATATGCGGCTTGTCGGGTTTGATTTCAACAAAGCATTTTCTGGATCTGAAAACATAGAAGAATTTAAACAAGTACTGCACAATGTTTTTGAAGAAGTTTCCCAATCAAAGAATGTAGTGCTGGTTCTTGATAACGTTAATCAGATGCTGAATCTGAGATCAGAAATCTCCGGAGAGATAGCAAATATTATCGTAGATGCCTTTGATACTTTTAATCTGCGCATGATTGCGACTACTGACAGAAGTCAATTTACTAGGTTTATCCGGCCGCACAGAGCTCTTGCCGGTATTTTTACGCAGGTAAGAATGGAGGAGCCTAGCGATGAGGTTGCTATGCAGATAGTCATGGATGAGGTGCCCGGGATTGAAGCAGATTACAATGTGAAAGTTGGTTATGGAGCGATTAAAGCTGCTGTCGAACTCTCTCACAAGTTTGCATACGACAGAGTTTTGCCTGATAAAGCTATAGATATTATCAAAGAGACAGTTGTCAGTTTTAAGCATCTTGCCGGCAAGAAACCGCTAGAATTTGATGAGGTTGCGCATATGGTATCTTCGAAGGTTGGGGTTTCACTGGGATCGATCACGCAGGATGAGTCTGAAAAGTTGTCGAAACTTGAAGAGGAAATGCACAAAAGGGTTATAGGTCAGAACGAGGCAATAGACGCAGTTTGCGGAGCTCTGAGGCGTGCTCGTTCAGGGCTGAGTTCTTCCGGAAGGCCGATCGCATCATTTCTCTTTTTCGGTCCGACTGGTGTGGGAAAGACTGAAGTCGCAAAAACAGTAGCAGCCGTATACTATGGCAGCGAAGAACGTATGGTAAGGATTGATATGAGTGAGTATCATGAGGAAGAGAACTTGCATAGGCTTATCGGTTTTGCTTCAGATACAGGAGCATTTGAAGGAGGTTTTCTTACTGAACCTGTACATTCGAACCCATTTTCCCTTGTGCTTCTTGATGAAATCGACAAGGCTAATCCTAAGGTACTGGATCTTTTTCTGCAGGTTTTAGATGAGGGGTATCTCGATGATGGGCTTGGACGAAAAGTAGATTTTTCAAATACAATAATTATCGCGACATCAAATGCTGGGTCATCTAAAATCGCAGAGCTGATAGAAAAGGGAGAGGATTATGAGGGGGTGAGTGTAGGCGGACTCGAGCAATTAAAAAAGATTTTTAGAATAGAATTTCTAAACAGATATGATAAAGTAATAATGTTCAAGCCTCTCACAAAAGAAGAAGTAAAGCTGGTAGCGAAAAAGTTTGTTGAACATACACGCTTGAAACTTTTAGATAAAGGTATTAAACTGAGTTACGGTGATGAGCTCTTGGAGAGACTTGCATCTTTAGGGTATAATCCAGTATTCGGAGCTCGTGAGATGCGCCGGATAGTGCAAGAGGAGGTGGAGAACAAAGTAGCGAATATGATAGTGAGGGGAGAGGTGAGGAGCGGTGGAGAGGTGAAGTTATGATTTATAGTGAAGTAGATTTAAATAGTAGAATTTTAAAATGAAAGAGAATCTCGAGCATCGTAAATTTATCTTTTTTGTAGTAGAACTAATAATTATCGGGGGTATATTTTTATTTGGTGCTGGAACTTTTAATGAGATAAGGGCAGCTATTGTTAAGGATGGTGATTGTGAATATGATAATGTAACAGATATACTTACAATAAGAAACAACACAATTGGAACAGGTGGTGATAAGATAAATATTGAAGCTTTCGTATACTTTGATCAGATAAATGCTTGGTCAAAGGCAGTAAAGTTTGTGGACGAGGATCCTGCGCAAACGGGTGTTGTTACATACAATCTTTCAAGTTATTGGAGAGGAATGCCAGCTTTTGAAGATAAGAAGATTTTTGTTAAAAGAACTGGTAATTCGGATTGCTATACTTGGCTCACGAACGGAACTCCTTTTGGTCCTAATACAAATGGTTATTCCCATGTTCTGTCTGTAAGTAGTGTTGATGAGAATTGTAAAATTACTCTTAGTAATGGGTGTTTGGGTAATATAGAATTTAGGTATACTGGGACTGTCTTTAAGAAGGTTATATACACACTTACTGTAGATGGGAATAAAGATCCATACTGGACTGGATATGGTTTTGGTCTGGGTAAGGAAACAATTCCGATAAATTTAGACCCAGGACCCCACTCAGTTGAAGTTGAAATGCTATTGGGAGGGCCAGCGCACTCGAATCCAAAGTGGACTTCTCACATAAACGGTGCTCCTGATGGGACAGATTGTTCAAATGTTGGAAATCCTGATGTTGCAAAAACACCTAAAGATCCTTCTTGTAAAGAAATTTGTCAGTCTGAAGTAGGACAGAACTCTACGGATTGTTGTAATTGTGTATGTGGGAATTCAGATTGTAACTGTCCAACTGGGGATGACGGGAAAGATGATTGTTCAGAAACCTATACAGGGAATGTATGGACTGAGGTAGGATGTATCACTCCTAGCGATGACGGTATTGTTGTTGCAGTAATGAGGGTGTTTGTTGGTATAGTGACAGGGCTTTCCGTTATCCGGTTTATCCAAGCAGGCTACATGATGAATACAGATGATCCCGAGAAGATGAAGGAGGCAAAGGGAATTATTGGGAGTGCGATAGCAGCAATCGCTTTTGGAGTATTGATACCCATAATTTTGAACTTTGTAGGGATAGATATACTAGGAATTGGTAAAATATTTGAGTAGTATAAATTAAGATTATTATTAATAAAACATGCCGAAAAGGATCTTTCTAATTATAATAATCCCTATCTTTCTAGTGCTATTTCCAGTAAGTGTAGAAGCACTTTCTTGTAGTGATTGCCCGTCTACTTATCCGGGAACGTATACTTTGTCCCGGGACTTATGTGCTGCACAGGCATATCCCTGTATGAGTGTTTGTGATTATCCAGATGATCCGGCTAATGTATACTGTTGTTGTTTTCCAGTACCTACTACATTACCTTTTTGCGAGGATGTTTGTTCCGCTAGCGCGTTCCCAATAATGAAGAGCCACTGTGAAGCGACACCTGATAGAGGTTGCACAAAAGATTGCAAGGGCATCCCCGGGGATGTAAATATTTATTGTTGTTGCAAAGATACTCAGCAAAGCCCGGGCACATTACCAAGCCCAACCGGGCTTCAGAACTTAGGGGAGTTAATTACAAAGGCAAGTGGGGTAACAACACCTTTGGCAGTTGTTGGATTTATTTTCACTGTAATTTATGCTGGTTTTGTTCGTATGACTGCAGCCGGCAATCCTGACAAGGAAGGGAAGAGTATGAAGATAGCCATTGGTGCTGCTGTGGGATTCGCTATAATAGCACTTGCGCCGCTTTTTGTTCGGATTATGGCAAGCTTACTTGATATAGATACAACCCTTGTTACATAAAAATATTGTAGTTATGAGTAAATAGTAATGTTTAAAAAGTGGACAGAAATATTGGGAGTTGATGAGAATGTCGTCGGATCGGGGGACTCGGATCCCTCTGTATTTCCCAGGCTAGTGAAAACTGCCCTATTGGTAGCTATTGCATTGCTGGCTGTAGGTCTGGTAGTTGTGATCTTCTACGGAGGGTTTACCTGGATAACTGCAGGAGATAGTGATGAGAAGCTTCAGAAGGCTCAGAAGATTATGAAAGATGGTATCATGGCGATTCTGATAGCCTTTGGATTTATCTTGGTCTTTGCTATTATAGCGGGACTTCTTGGCGTAGATATTACCGACTTTAGTTTCATAGATGAGGTTTTTAGTTAATTTGCATACAAGTGATCTATATGAAAAAAGCTATTAGACTTACTATTATTTCTATTACCGTTTTTCTATTGAACTGTGTACTATTCTCAAACCAGCAAATTAGTGGTGTCAGTGTAGCTGCATCGAATAATGATGATGTATTAGTACCTGGTGAAGGAGATTTGTTTGATGAGATTTTTGGTTCTGGCGGCAGTATAAGACTCAAAATCCTGAAACCTCTGAACTATTGGGAAGGGGATACGTCAATCTGGGTTATACTCGCTGTTGTGCTTTCAAATCTATTTATAGTTCTTTTCCTAGCATTGATCTTTGCTATTGGTATAGGAGCGATGCGACTGGTCAGTAGTCAGGGAAATGAAGGGAGGCTTCAGAGTGCGAGTAAGTGGCTGAAAAATGCAGTTGTGGGCTTTGCTGTAACGATCATAATGTTCATAGTCATAAACTTGGTGACCTTCTTTCTTGGGATTGGAAGCGTCTTTTCTCTCGCCCAGAACCTGGCTGTCTGTCATGGGGAGACACTGTTTGAGCACAAGGGAGATATTGATGAATCTACTCTTCCAGACGGATGTACCTGGGAATGCACTCCTGCTGATTGGGTTTGTAACTAATACAGAATGTCTATTCTGTTTTTTTTACTTGCAATTTTGTTTTTATTTTGCTAATCTGGCATATATTTGATATAATTTCAAAGTTAATTTATAAAGTTTTGCACTATGAATAAGCTAAAAAAGCTATCTTTAAATCTTGCATCAAAAGTGTTTGCAGTGACTGGCGTCAGCGGAGCACTTCTTTTTGGTATGGCTATGCCAAGTTATGCTGTTGATCCTGCTCCTCCTGCTCCTCCAGCCGAAGGTAGCGAGAGCGGTGTTCTTCCGCCATTTATACAAAGTATTATAGATGGTTTAACAGGGGGAGATGATACTTTGAACGCGGATGAAGTCAATAGTTTTATTAACAAGAGGGTAAGGGTTGCTCTTACAGTACTTTTTGTAGTAGTATTTTTAGCAGCGATTATTTATTCCGCACTAGCTGCAATCAAATTTATCTCAAGTCAGGGTGAATCCGGAAAACTAGAAGAATCAAAGGGTGCTATCAAGGCAGTGCTTATGGGTTTTGCTGCTATGATTCTAGCGATTATTGGTATATTTGCAGTAATCTTTATCCTTGGTGGAACGTCTGCTCCAAGTGCCAATATTAATGTTGATCCGAATAGTGTCCCTTAATCAAACATATCTAAAAGCAAACATTTAAAAGCTTCAGGTTTCTGAAGCTTTTTTTATTATCTGAAGGATTAAGCTAGGTGAGTTTCTACGAATAGACGCACATAGATCTCGAGCTGCTTATAAAGATTATTTCCTATATATGAGCACGGAAGCATTATCTTCATAAGTTATGGTCCAACTAGAATCTGTTCGGAGAGCATTTACTATAGGGTCGCTAGGCTTAAGAAGAACTACTGTAATGTTATAGCTCTCAAGCTTTTCTTTCCAGTCGGATATCTTTAGATTTCGGATCTCATCTTGTTCTTTAAGAAGTGATTTATCACCGTTCTTCCATGAAGGCATTCTTCCGTCAATGTACAGTTTCTTTTCAGGATACTCCCAGATAAGATACCCCCCCCAGCCGAAAGCGTTTAGTAAATTTCCTTCTTTTGGATTTTCCTTTAGATAACGAGTAGCATACAGAGGGTAGCCGGCGTACTCAAATACTTTGTCTATGTTAGTATTTAAGTTGAGATATAGACGGAAATTATACATAAGTACTCCAAGCGAGATGAGTAGTAGAAATAATTTTGCTGCAAAAAGAATGATGTTTGGATCCTTTAGATAATTTTGTACCTTTTTAAACCCGGTTACCTGTAAAACCGAGGGAAGGGAGATGAGAACAAAGAGGGGTAAATTTCGAATGCCCTGAAGTGTCATGATGACAAAGAACAGAATTATGATTACCTCATTCAGATTGATACGCTTCCTGATGAAAATAGACAGAAAGACGAAAAACGAGAAAATGTAAAAGAAGAAGCCGCTTGATGCTTTGAAGTTGGGAGATAGCCATTCATTGATAAGGTCCCCGGTATATGGCTCAAGAGAAAATTTGGCTGACTGAAGAAGAATATGATATCCAAATGGAGTTATGAAAGTTGCAGCTATCGAAGCAATCATAATTGAAAAAAGAAGTTTTAAATTAGGTGCATTCTCTCCGTAAATCGAATCTTTTTTATTTATTAGATTGAATCTTCTGAGTATTGCTTTAGCTAGTTCAGAAAAGGTGATCATGGATAGGAGGGCAAGTCCTGATAAAAAGCCCGGGTGAAGATTTACCCAAATCATGAAAATAAGTGGTATGAGATAGATCAGTTTGCTTTTATGTCTTAAATATTTGATTAGAATATGATAAACAAGTATCGTTCCAAGCATAGAGAACATCTGCAGACGGATGCCGATCATAGGCATTGTAAGAAAAAGTCCAGCAAAGATAGCGAAAACCTTTACCTGTTTAACCACCCTCTTTGAAAGGTTTGTGTTTACAGAAAGAATGAATGCTGTCAGAGTAATAATCGCAAAAAAAACAGCAAGAAGCAGATATCCCCCTAGTCTGTATGTAAGAATTGTAAAGATGTGAGCCAGCCACTCGTAGTCGTAAAATTTAAACTCTGAAAAAGTATAAGAAAAGGGGTCATGTGAAATAGGACCTTGTTCAAGTGTCAGTTCGCCGTACTTTAGGTGCCAGAACAAATCAGGATCTGTTGGGATGAAGAGAAGTATTGTGACAATTAAAATTATAATAGAGCCTGTTACAAGGGGTGTCCTGTAGAGATATAAGTACAGCTTTTTCAAGTAGTTCATGTGTTGAGCAATAAGATTTATCGTATTGATTATAATAGAGTCAAGCCTAAAACTCCATAACTGTGTTTTCCTAGCCCAGTTAATGAGTTCTATAAACCTACTTGTGGTTACCTAAGAACTTTTTGTTTCAGTGCTAGGCAGGCGTCTTGTGGACCGAGTCTTCATAATCTTGAATATCACCTTTACTTGTTTTTTGGTATAATAATTGTTAAATTATGATTAATCTACTTTTGATTGTTCAAATATGAAGATTAAGAATTTATTGAGAGGCCTTTTTTTGGTTCCTTTGACTTTAGTGCTAAAAATAAGTGGAGTAAAAGCTGCGGGAACTATAAAAGATGAACCTTACCGTTTGCAGGAACTCGAAGTGATTTTTATAGACGCATTACTTGCTCTTTGGGCTCTATCCATTCCCTATTTCATATTTACAGTTATCTATATTGGGGCTCAGTGGATGCTTGCTTTCGGAGACGAACAAAAACTAGCTGGTCTAAAGAAGCGAGGAGGAAATGTCGCAATAGCATTTGGACTTGTTTTTGGAGGCTATATATTTGTTAGAGTAATGATTATCCTGCTGGCACTCCAAGATCCGGGAAACTGCTTTACGACAGGATTTGATCAGTTTGATAATATGGCTATCTTCAAGTTCTTTTTCCCAGGAGTATGTACAGGAACAGTTTAGAGATTTCCCTGTTTGTTTATATTCACATTTTATTGAGATTTTTTCGTAAATATTAGATAATTAGACATATTATCTTTATCTCTGCCTTATATGAAAGCTTTGAGAGGCCTTCAATGTTTGAAAAGAATAGAGCTTTATTTAGCGGTCCCATTTGTCTTGCTGCTCTTGTTCAACTCCCTGAACTTGCCCACCGATGTATTTTCAAAGACACAGGATGATATTGAGAAAGAAATTGATCAAAAAGAGGAGGAGCTTAATAGCTTAGAGACTGAACTTCAGAAAGCAGAGCAGACGGTTGCCTACTATGAATCCCAGATGGGAGGCTCGTCTTCACAGCTGGAAAACATCGAGAATGAGTTGAATAAAGTCAAAGCGGAGCTGGATGTCAATAAAGTAAAGCTTGATAAATATAAGAAGAATCTAGAATTCATTGAGCTGGATATGGAGAAGAAGCAAGGTGAAATGAATGAGAATTTAGTAAATGTATATATAAATGACCGTCGGGGTCTTGTGGATGTGCTGCTTTCAAATGGTGAAGTAGATGGGTTCTGGAAGGACTATAAGTATCGGGAAACTCTGCTTGATACCGATATCGAAAGTATAAACCAGATGGCACTTGAGGCTGAGTCATTAAGGAAAAAGAAAATTGAGTTCGAGAAAAAGGTCGGGGTATTAAGCGATGAAAACAAAACTCTGGCCGAAAGAAAGCAGGAACTTGAGGATCAAATATCATATTATAATTCTCTTGCTTCTCAGAATGCCAACGTTCAATCGAGTATCAGGGCTCAGATGGGATCAGTACAACAGGATATCGAAGGATTGAATGATGATTTGAGGAAAATGATGGACGAAGAAGCTATTCTCATAGGTGATGTGAACGGAGGAACAAAGCCTCTGGTCAAAGGAGAATATTACTTCTATGGAAGAGGTCGGGCGCTCTACCAAGGACATGGATTGGGCTTTTCTCAATACGGTGCATATGGAGGAGGTAAAAATGGAATGAGTGGAACGCAGATCGCAAAGTTTTATTATTCTGGAACCATTATTGGCACAGCTTCTGGGAATATAGATGTTATCGGTTATGGCACTATGGATATAGAAGTTTATGTCTCGGGGTTAGGAGAAATCCCGGATAAGGCGTGCGGGACACAGTCACAAGTGAACTCCAGGCCTGATAAGTACAGGCTGGATGACCCCAATACTATTTGGGACTGCTGGCCGGAGAATGCCATTGAAGCCCAGGTAATAGTAGCGAGGTCTTACGCTCTGGCTTACGGTGGGCCGATTTGTACTTCTGCAAGCTGTCAAGTTTATAAAGGAGGAAATGCTAAAAAATGGGCGGCTGATGAAACAAAGGGAAAAGTACTGAAATCTGGAAGCAGTATTATCAAGGCATATTATTCCTCGGACAATAATAATGGGTGGGGAACAGCTACACACAGAAATCCGGTATGGTGCTGGGATTTCTCTGGGAACTGCGGAGAGGGCTTCTCATGGTTGCAGGGAGTTAACGATTCAAGTTTTGCTGCGAAGGGATCGTACACTGACTGGATGTGGAGAGCGAATAGTTATTCTTTAAAAGAACTTCAATCAATGTTAGAATGGTACAGCAAGGCAGGATATTCATACCCGAGTTCAAATGATGTAAAAAATCTGCTGAATAGTGTTGGAAGTTTAAAAGATATACAATTTGTGCGGGATGTTTCCGGGAGAGCAGCTAAGGTCCGTATTGTGGGAAAAAATGGTGCCGGAGATATAAATGGTGAATTTTTTAAGATAATTTATAATTTTTGGGTGGGGAACGAAGTGCCTTCGGGGGAAGTGGATCCTATCTTTAGTTTGACTTTCTACTTTCGTCAGGTTGAATAATTATTAATAAGAATTTATGACTCACAAACAGGAAAGATTAAAAGAAATACTGCCGGAGCAAAGAGACGGAACAATAAGTTCTGTCATTATCATGCCCGACAAACTGGAATTTGAAACTCAAAATCCAAACGAGCGTGTTTTTATCATGCTAAGAGCACATCTTGCAAATAATCTCAGCTGGATAATTACAGGTATAGTTTTTTCGACTATTCCTCCGGTTGCTCTTTACTTTCTGAGCCTAATGCAGCTCAATCTCGATTCAACTCCTTTTTTCAGAGAGAGTTATATCGTTGTGGCGCTTATGTTGTGGTATCTATTGGTATTTACTTCAAGTTTCATGAAGTTTCTGACTTGGTACTTTAACATCTATGTGATCACTAGTGAGCGTGTTATGGACTTTGACTTCAATCCTTTTGCATATCACAAGATAAGTGAAGCCAGTCTCGATAACATAGTCGATGCGACTCAGGAAAGTATAGGTTTTCTTCCGATGTTCTTCGATTATGGAGATGTATATATTCAGACTGCCGGGGAAAGAAGAGAATTTGACTTTCTCTCAGTTCCAAGGCCCTCTTGGGTACGAGACAAAATAATGGACTTGAGAGATCTGATGGTGCGACAGCCTGTTTAGATTAACTATAATTTAACTAAGTAAGAAATGGACAGCGAAAACTTACTGATCCTGGTGGCTAAAACCCTGCTCTTGGTTCTACTTTTTATCTATTTCCTTTTATCGATTTTGATTGCACGGCAAGTTTTTTTGATGAATAAAGCGATCAAAACCAGAATGAAGGGATGTCTAAACTGCCTAAGCCTAGTTCAAATTTTCCTTGTTCTTCTGATTCTGATGGCAGTTATAATAGTGAGGTGAGGATATGGTTTTATAATCTGTTATGCCTTTCTACTACTGACCTTTTTAGTAATTGATAGGATAAGTGTAGATTTCGTTAGGAATATTCTTTTCATTATTTGAAGTTGATGGTAGGTAAAGTTTTTTGATTCAAGGCCTATTGTGAATGAGGATACAATCTATTATTATATAGTACATGTTGAGATTATTATTTATGAAAGAGACGCAAAGGCTAGAAACAGTATTTTTTGTTGGGAAGCCAAAGGATGGAGGCTGGTCTGGAGTTTCTGTCAAACCAGAATCTAGTTCTGGGGTTTTGGAACTCGGAAGATTATTTTCACTTGTGACAATAAAAGCACCAAATGAATTTGACAGCATAGTAGCCGGAGGACTCCTCTGTGATGCAATGCAGGAAGAATACTATTCAGCAAAGGCGGAGAGCTCTGTCGAAAGACTGGCGAAGGCTATTATGGCGGTAGCAAAAAAGCTCGAGTTCTTGCTGCAGAGAGAAAATGTTGCTGCTGCGGAAGGGATAGATTTAAGTATAGAAGCTTTAGTTGTTCAGAAGGGTTTTGTATATTTAGCTGTGCTTGGTGAGGGAGGAATTATGCTTCTAAGGGATGGTGCTTTGATAAACTTGACTGAAGGCCTGAAAGATCTTTCTGGGAGAAATCTTATTAGTAGTGGGAGCGGGAAATATGAAATT
>Ga0180007_10004587_pt1 | contig 14538 bp, 14 predicted proteins | sample MM_PC_MetaG_FD_121122 | JGI IMG/M metagenome (GOLD analysis project Ga0180007, IMG submission 121122) | Groundwater microbial communities from the Aspo Hard Rock Laboratory (HRL) deep subsurface site, Sweden - MM_PC_MetaG | ecosystem: Environmental > Aquatic > Deep subsurface > Groundwater... | reverse complement strand
TGGATAACGAGCTGCGCGACCATAACCTCTTCCAGGCCATCTGCCGCACCAACCGCCTTGACGGCGACGACAAGGACTACGGCCATATCGTCGATTACAAAGAGTTGTTCAATGAGGTGCAGAACTCCATCGCGGTCTACAGTTCCGACGAGCTGGACATCGACGAAGGCCGTGGTGATGGCAACGTGATTGTGAAGGATTGGCGGCAGGAGGGCAAAAAGCAGCTCGATGCCGCCCGTGAAGCGCTTCGCTATCTGTGCGAACCGGTGGCGCAGCCGCGGGAGATGGAGCAGTACCTCCATTACTTCTGCGGCGACGCGGCCGATCCGAACGTCCTCGCCACAACCGAGCCCCTGCGCATTTCGTTCTATAAGTCGACCGCCACCTTTCTGCGCGCCTATGCGGCGATTGTCCAGGAGCTGGCCGCGGCCGGTTATACTGACGCCGAGATCGCCGCGCTGATCAAAGAAATCGAGTTCTACAGCGACATCCGCGCCGCGATCAAAAAACACTCGGGCGAAGAGCTCGACATCAAGCCCTATGAGGCGGACATGCGCCACCTCATCAACACCTATATCCAGGCAGACCCGGCCGCCGATCTGGGCAACCTCAGTTCGATGTCGCTCACAGAGCTGATCATCGAAACCGGCATCCACGATGCCATCGCCAGGAAGCTCAACCAGCAGGGCAAGCTCTCCAGGAACGCCATCGCCGAGGGGATCATCAACAACGTCCGCAAGACCATCATCCGCGACCAGCTCACCGACCCACGGTTTTACGAAGAGATGTCCAAGCTGCTCGCTGATCTGATCAAGCAGAGTCGGGACGACACGGCGGCCTATGAAAAATTCCTGGCGCAGGCCGAGGCGCTGGTGAAGCGGCTGGCAAGAAAAGAGCCTGACGCCGGTGTTCCGGCGGTGCTCCACGGCAAGCCGGAAGCCACCGTGCTTTTCAACAACCTGGCCACCATCCCGGCAACGAGTTTTCGTTACCCTACCGCCGAGGAAGAGAAGGCCAACCTGGCACTTGAACTCGACTGGGTCGTGCGGGAGGAAGCCCCGGCTGGGTGGAAAGGGGACGAGACGAGGGAAAAGCAGTTGCTCAACGCATTGTATCCCAAGCTGTCAAGGGATCGGAAAGCGACGCTGGCGATATTCGAGATTATCAAAAACCAACCGGGCTACTGATGAGCGAGACGATCCAACTCGGCGAGGTGACCATTGCGGTCACGCGAAAGGACATCAAAAATGTCCATCTCTCTGTCCATCCGCCGGATGGGCGGGTGACCATGGCCGCCCCAAGCGCAACGCGGCTGGAGGTGGCCCGCGCTTACGCCATCTCGAAACTCGGCTGGATTCGAGCGCAACAGCGGAAACTGGAGAACCAGGCCCGAGAATCGCCCCGCCAGTTTATTGAACGTGAGAGTCATTATCTCTGGGGGCGGCGATACCTGATGACAGTCGAGCATCAGGAGGCCAAGCCCTCGGTCTGTCTCGACCACAAGCGCATCACCCTGACCGTCCGCCCGGGCAGCGATGCTCGGAAGCGCGCCCAGGTGATCCACGAATGGCACAAATCCCTTCTCCACGCGGTGGTGCCGGCGCTCATAAGCAAATGGGAGCCGAAGCTGAAGGTGAGGGTCGCCAGGTATTTCCTGCAGCGGATGAAGACGAAGTGGGGGAGCTGCAATCACCAGGCCGGGCATATCCGTCTGAACACGGAACTGGTGAAGAAGCCGAAGGATCTCCTCGAATACGTTATCGTTCACGAGATGACGCACCTGCTGGAGCCGACGCACAGTGACCGGTTTGTCGAGGTTCTCGATGAGCAGTATCCGACCTGGCGTGAAGCCCGTGCAGAACTCAATGAGCTGCCGCTGACAGCAGAGGTGTGGAATGAGTGATTGCGCCGTCAAAGACAACCACGGCAAGCTACAGCATGGGCGTCGCTCTGGAGACGCCCCCTTGCCTGGAGACGACTTTGTTTGGAAATAATGTTAGCTTACGGTCTTTCTGGAATGGTTAATATTGGCGATGGATCTTAACGGTAATGTTCTCAAGTTTCTGCTTATCATGCTGAATTGTAACGATATCAAATTCAAATTTGAAATGGGTATAGTCCCCCATCTTTTGTTGTCAAGAATGTTAGGCTAAAGTAGATATCAAGAAACTTGATAATAACTTGTTGGGCGTTGATGGGGCACGTTCCGATCAACAGAGGGTCATTTCTCAAATATAGAGGAGTAAGATATGCCATCCGAGTGGTATGCGGTTCCTACAGAGTATGATGACTACGCAACAGAAATTTATCGATTGATCGATGAAATTGAACGCGATTACCTGTATCTGGCCGATTACCGTGCTAGCGTTGGCAAATATCTGAAAGAACTCGCGGATGACCGCAAGGAGTACACAAAAGAATATCACAATCCGTTTGCTAGAGAGTATGGACTCGATTACTTCTTCCCGCTGACGTTGAGTTATGCCCTCATTGTTTCCATATTCCTCACGCTTGAAAGTCAATTTCGCGTATTGACCAATATTATCTACGACAAGAGTACGGTGTCGGATGGTTTTCATGAATATTTACGGAAAACATATAAATGTGGGAATTTCGAAAAATATCTACACTATTACACTGATCAAACTCGCGTTTCATATGCAGACTTACGATACTGGCAACAAATCAACAAATTAAGCATGTTGCGCGACTGCATTGTGCATGTATCAGGCTACATAGCCGACTCGAGAAAACGAAGTGAAATCGAGCGAATGGTACGAAGTCGTGACTATTTGGTAACAGAAGACAGAAGTCAACCCAAGGCTAGATATCAGTCCGATAACTATCTAGAGCAAGGCGAAATTGACATCGACGAATTTGAAGAGAGATTATTGATAGGAGGTTCTTACTGTAAGACGGCGTGTAAATACTGCGAAGGATTCGTATTGGATGCTATAACCAGAGCTGGCGTTGTCTTTTGGGCACGTCCGTATTAACAATGCCCAACCACGCGGTTGCAGTCGACTCGCTCCGCAGGCGCTTCACGAGCGCCTGAACCGCCGCGTTGGGCGCCTATTCGGAGGTCATCAAATTGAACCGACCAAAATACGTGAGGGTTATCAAAATAACTTTGGCGCTCACAGGGGTCCTATTCGGCCTCATGACAATTTTTGCGGGCACGCGTGTGCTCACAGGCACTGATCCTGGATACGTCGTCTTTCTTCCACTACTTGTCTACAACACGGCGATGGGGGTCGCCTACATTGGGGCAGGTGTTCTTGCGTGGTATAGCCTTGACCGTGGTAGGAATGCGGCGGCAGTAATATTCATACTAAATCTTCTGGTGTTAGCGGCAATTTATATCCTGTATTCATCGGGTGGTGCTGTAGCAGTGGATAGCCTCCGTGCAATGACACTCCGAACTACTGTTTGGCTTATACTATTTATTGTGTTGGGGTGGTTGAGCAGAAAGGTTCGTAAGGGCCAATGAAAACATAGCTGCGTTTTGGTCCGGTAGGAATTCCGTTTACTTAAAAAGCCTTGGAACTATCCTCTACACCCCCAAAATTGAAACAGAATACGGGAGACTCCAAAAAAGAAAATGCAATCCCCGCCTTGGGGAGCTGGCCGCCGATCTGACCGGCGCTGCCCACGATGCCGGGGAATCTGATTGCAGAATCGCTTTGTCCGGAGCAGCTGCAGCGATCAAAATGCAATCAAAAATCCAACTGCCGGCGACCTGGCCAGCTCCTGTTTGATTGCATGAGCTTCCCTTCCCTTTCTCAGGATAATATCAACTTGCTGTCTTGTTGAAATGGTTAATATTGCCGATGGATCTTCAAATACTGTACATGCGGAAGAATAATGAATCAAATGAATAGTTTGATTTTAATGTTTCAAAAATCAAACGGGCTCTCTTCACCTCTTTAATGGTAACACTCATACCTTCTTTTGTTCTTTAACTCCTTTCAAACGCTAATTTTCTTCAAAAAAAATACTCATTATTATTTGTTGACTTTGTATTATGCGCAATAATATAAGGTATATTACTCCATGTGATTGACAAAAAAATGGCTGTAATTGAATTATTTGATGTTATCAGATTTCTTGTTATCAAGCCGGTAGTGAATGATATCAGGTTAGGAATCAACCTAAATGGTGGAAATTACGTTATCAACTTTTTAGACTTTGCGTAGATATCAAGAAACTTGATAAGCACTTGATAAGCTCGCCCGCTGACGCGGACGAGCTTATCGCAGCTGTTGAGTAAACTCGACAGCTGCGTTAGCCCCACCAACAAAGAGATCGGACTATGGCAACTATCGAAGAGTTGGAAGCAAAAATAAAGGCCCTGGAAGACACAGCGTTATCCCTCACTGAGCAAGAAAAAAAAACAAGACTGCAGCTTTGGCTGAGCTTCTGGAAGTTCTTCCTCGGATCAGTAGTCATCGGCATACTGTCAGTTGTCTTGAATAACCAGATTCAAAGCACAGAGTTAAAGATGAAGGCACAAGAGCAAAAGAACGAGTACGTCAGCAAGTTTCTCACGCAGGCGATGGACGACAATCTCGATAAGCGAGTACGCTTTGCTCATTATTTCGCAATGCTTCTCGAAGATAAATGGACTGGTTACTACAAGGAACTTTCGGAGGAATCTAAAAAGGAACAAACCAAACTTAATGAAACTAAAAAGAAAATTGCCGAGCTCGACGCTACCAGGATAGTAGCTGAAGCACAACTCGCTCGTGCCCACGACGCATCTGACATGGCCGGAATTTCGCAGGCCGCGGCGCAAGCAGCACAGGCGGAGGCATCCATTAAAAATCTCGTGGAGCAGGCGGCCCTACTTGAAGCGAACCTCAATCCATTACCACAGCAAAACATTAATGGGCGAATTTATCTGAAAGTGTCTTCGGATCAAGAGGCCACTGCCGAACCGATACTGAGGGAACTAAAATCCCGGGGATATGCGGTCAATGTGCGAAATACGCTTTCCGGTACACACAACAAGAAAACAACGATTGCCTATTACTACGACGATGATAAGCCAGAAGCCGAGGCCTTGGCAAAGCTGTTGGAGCAGCTTGGTGTCGAACAAATGCAGACTCCTCGCAAAGTGCAGGGAGTGGCACGACCACGACACTTCGATGTTGTCATTGCAGTTGGCTCATGAACAGATCGGCCCGGACTTGGACGAAATCAAGTTGCTGATTAGATGATAAAAAAACAGCTAACAATAAAATTCCAGCCGACCGCGTTGAGCTGCTTTCTTTGAGCTTAGTTTATTGGCGCGGTCGGCTGAATTTCGACGTTGAGGCTTAACCTCAAGCGTCAGTTGGGTAAAAAGGGGGTGGATGACGACATATACTGAAAACAACGATATATGCTGACATAGCCAATCATATAGGAGCTTACTGATATGTGCATTTCAAGAAAAAAACCAAAAGCTGAAATTCGCATGTTGCGAAAACCACTCATTGTTACAATTCTTGCGCTATCTATAGGTGGATGCGCAAATTTACCTGATTTTAGCGGCTATACCACTGCAACAGATCAACTAAGGCAATCCGTTAAATCCGCAGGCGATGCAGTTGCTACCGAAATTGATCTGACGTCTAGCGCATTTAAGGAAAGCGGCGGCGATTCTTCAACGATAACACGAATCGAAAATAGCAAAGCCGAGTTCGAGAAGCATTGGGGGTATAGAAATGGCGCAATGACAGCGGTCGTTGAATACACTAATTCGTTAGAAGAGATCACGACCGCAGGAAAACAGGGAGCCGAAAGTGCTAAGGCTGTTGGGGATTCAATAGAGGGCCTACTTAAAACGATTGGAGTCGTTCCGGGCGCTCAACTTGCGGGTGTGGCTGCCGAGACCATTGAAAAGATATATGGTGAAGTTGCTAAAGTTCGCGCGCAAAATTCGCTAGAGCAGTCACTTCGCGAGGCTGGACCTATAATAGAGGAGATTGTCACGATCATTGAAAGAGATACCAAATCTCTTGAAACGTCTTTTGAGATCGCTTTGAATGCACAACTGTCACAGTTGAAGCGTGAGAATGAACCTCTTCAGCCAGGCGGTGAAAGGGAGGAGTTGTTAAAGTTAAGGACATACCGTGATAAAGCGTTATTAGATGAGCTGAAATACCCCGCATCCACGGGGCATGCCGATAAAGTTAAAGGACTCATGTCTGATATCTCGATTATCGACAATCGGATATCGATCCTTAATGCAGAGTGGACGGCTTATAATGACAGCTTTGACGAAATCCAAAAAAGAAGGAGAGTAGGAATGGGGCTAATTCAGGCCTCCTCGAAGGCATTAGGCGCATGGAAATCTGCGCACAACAAGCTAGCCAGCGCAATCAAACAAAAGAAAACACCAAGTATTCAAGAAGTTGTTGCTACAGCAAACGATATTCAGGAACTTGTAAGAAAGTGGGGTGAACTATGAGTACGTGCCGAGGTTATGAAGTCTGCGCTAAGTCATTGGCGGAACTTATAGAAAGCTCAAAGACCAAGCTAAAGGCCGCTACAGCGGAGAATCTGGCTCAAATCGTCCTCGAAATTTCCGAGGCGTTGGTAAGCTTTACGGCTGGGTCTGATCCAGTCAATTACAGTGATTGGGATGAGATTCAGAGGATTGAGCAGCTTGACGCGTTGGCGGACAAAACCCGCCAGTCAATCACAGCTGATTCTATAGAATCCTCAATCAAGATGATTATGGATTCATCATCCCAATTGAATCAATTAATAAAAAAGCTTAAGTCTGAAGCCGAGCGAAACAAGCAATCAGCGCAGAAAATTCGGCTTAAGCCAGTTATTGACGTAGTTGATTCCATGTCTTCGGCTATTACTAAGCTGAAGGAAGCGAGAGACTCTCTTTCTTCGCAAGACTCTGATAAGAATATCGGAGAGCAAATTAGTTCAGTCGTGGAAGCGTTTAACGGCCTAGATAAGGCGATAAAGGCGCTATAAAAGGCTAACGCGGCTAAACACGGACCCCGTGCCGCGCGGCTGCGTCAGTCGAAATTCGAATTTCGTCAAAGCGCGGCACAGGTCCGGTTAGCCTTGGCGTTGAGCATGTAGAAAAAGGTAAAAAGATTGATAAAATGCGGGCAGTTTGGGCTGTTTTATTATTGTTTACAACAGCTTAAAGGAGTAAGACTGCTTAACTTCAGCACAAGGAATTGCAGTGGCCAAATATAAATCTTATTCCTATGCCCCGGGTCAGTTCATTCCGGTGATGTTCTTTACAGATCCAGCCCGGCACCTTCGAATTCACCTTGAGCCACCTCATCGACAACGAGTTTGACCTCGCCTGTTTTTACCAGAGGCGCAGCGGCGCTGACGCGGCAAGTTCAATGGCTGCGCACGTGACCTTCATCATTAGTCGCAATATGAAAAGAGGTGGTGGCGAAATAAGAATTTAGGATGCAAAGAAAGTTTTAAGGCTGGTGAGGACCTCTCTTTAAGAAATAGTCACCAGCAAAATCAAAAAATGGAGGCAAAATACCATGGAACCAAAAATTGAGAAGTTGGGAATGGGGTGGCTGCCGGATTATCCCGATTTTAGGGACTACACTGCAGAGCAAGATAAAGTCTCATCTGGGCTTAAGGCGTTGGGACAGACGGATTCCGTGAAGGTTATGCTTCAGAAAGCGGGTGTGGCAAAAAAGGCAAAAGTGGGGGCGACAAAGTCTGCAAAAGTAAGCCTGCCTGCTTCTGTAGATTTAAGGGCATGGTGCTCCCCAATCGAGAACCAGGGTTCACTTGGTTCATGCACGGCAAATGCCGGCGTTGGGATAGTAGAGTATTTTGAAAGGAGGGCGTTTGGAAAACATATTGATGCATCCAGATTGTTCCTCTATAAGGCCACGCGAAACATGCTGCACTGGACAGGAGACACCGGGGCATTTCTTCGCTCAACAATGGGCGCTTTGGCGCTCTTGGGTGTTCCGCCGGAAGAGTATTGGCCTTATGTAGTTGCTGATTTTGAAAAAGAACCACCGGCCTTCTGCTATGCCTTTGCCCAGAACTATCAGGCGATTAGCTACTACCGTCTTGATCCGCCAGGGACTGCCAAAGATATGTTGCTGAATACGATCAAAACAAATCTTACAGCAGGTCTTCCCTTAATATTTGGGTTCACAGTCTATAGTTCTTACACGCAAGCAGCAGCAACCGGAATGATACCATACCCAACTTCTGGCGAGAAGATTGTTGGCGGCCATGCCATTGTTGTAGTTGGTTACGATGACAACATGAAGATTAAGAACACCAATCCAAATGCTTTAGAAACAAAAGGCGCCTTACTTATCAGAAACTCGTGGGGAATTGGATGGGGCAGCAGCGGTTATGGATGGTTACCCTATGACTATGTTTTGAAAGGTTTGGCTGTTGATTGGTGGTCTCTGCTAAAAAATGAGTGGATTGACACTGAAGCCTTTAAGATATGAATACTGCAAAACCAATCAACATATCAGTCGCTTAATCGGGTAGCCGGGGGGGGGGCGCCCCCAGTCCCCACACCACCCGGCATGCGTGTCTACCCCAAGTGCACTTCCATTGGGCGCGCACCGGGCGGTTCCCAAAGTTAGACAGGCCGTAGCCGGTCAATAACAACCCCAGTTCTTTGACAAGATGGCAGTAACCGTGATTGTTACGGAGAGCATGATCTTTATGTCGCGCCACATGCGCACTCCCTCGGTCGGGTTCATTGTGACATAGAGCACATAAAGGGACATCCTCTCTTCAAGTTCGGCCCTTCGACAGGGTGAGTCCATCTCGGCTCTATCCGGGCTCGTTACCAGCCCCCACACCGCCATGAGTGGTGGAGTCCTTGTCTACTAAGGCCTCTGCTGACTTCTGCTCCATCAAACCACCTTTACAGTGGCCGCGCCATTCTTGTGAAGTGCATGTGGGCAGATCTCCCCGGACTCTGTTCAGTACCCCCCCTGGGTATAAGAACGTGAACTTCCGATATGCGACCGCGTCATTTACCGTATCCCCTGTTCCTTGAGCTTAAGCATGTTGTGCTGCCTTACCCAGGGACTCGGCCTTATATGACATTTCTGTTCGTCGGCCCACATCTTTGCACTCCGGCTTCCTTCAGACCTTACCTCGCGGTAACGCCCTTGCCTTCGGCTAGTAATTTATGCTAGATTATAAACCTAACACAGGAGCACTTACAGGGGACTTAAACCCCATAAGATCACGCCCATGCCGGCGTACACAAACACATCCAGCTGACATCAAAAAGCGGCGCTCCTCGTTCCTCGTCGCTCTGCTTTTTGCTGCCGCTGATGTGAAGGTTGAGCTTGTAGAAAAAGCCTTCCGGTGGCAATTTTAACTGCAATTTTGCTGAATTTTACTTCTGTTTTGACGAGATCTTGCCGTAAAGAGCGGTGAACTAAAGGTAAAAATTTCATATTTTCAAGGTGTTACTTCAGTTTTGAAGGTTGTATTGATTAAGTACCAGCAGTTCCCGGAGCCCTTGTCAGCCCAATGTTGACGCGGGGTATTGATAATGGTTTCGTAAACTTTGCGCACAGCGGCAGATATTGCCAAAATGGCAGCCTTTGTTTGTAATATGCTGTTTTCGTTATAAAAAATATTTTCCTGCGGGGTCATTTTTTTCTTGACATATGCCTTGAAGTCGGTCGTATTTTTTCTTTGTAAAATCAAATACTTACAAAGGAGAAATGCCATGTCGTCCATCAATGCCTGTGTCAACCGGCACCGTAACGCAACCAATTCATTTCGCAAGATCAAAATGCGTGCTTACCTCAACGCCGACTCTCTCTTTGCCCTCATCCGCAAAGACTTTGCCATGGTGCCGGACCATCGCGCCGGCAACACCACGATTCCCTTGGCTGATGCCCTCATGTGCGGTTTTGCCATGTTTTCACTCAAGGATCAGTCGTTACTCGCCTTCGATGAAAGACGCCGGGAAGATCCCGCCAGCCTGCACTCCGTTTTTGGCGTAGGGCAAATTCCTTGCGACAGCCAGATGCGCAGCATCCTTGACCCGATAAACCCGAGCTGGCTCCGCCGGCCGTTTCGAGCCGTTTTCACACAACTCCAGCGAGGTAAGGCCCTGGAGAAGATGGCCTGGCTGGACGGCCACTATCTGCTCGCCCTGGACGGGACCGGCATCTTCTCCTCGGAGAAAGTGAGTTCAGACTACTGCCCGCGCAAGAGAAAACGCAATGGCAATATCGAATATTACCAGCAAATGCTTGCCGGCGCCTTTGTTCACCCTGATCGTCGGGAAGTTGTCGCGACTTGCCCGGAGATGATCGTCAGGCAGGACGGGGCAAGCAAGGGAGACTGTGAGCGAAACGCCGCCAAACGGTATCTCGCTGATCTCCGCCGGGAACATCCGCATCTCAAAATAATCGTTACCGAGGATGCCCTGAGTGCCAATGCCCCCCATATTCGGGAGCTCATGCGCCATTACCTGCGCTATATCCTTTCGGTAAAGCCAGGCGATCACGTCTTCCTGTTCGAATATATCGACGAATCGCTTGAACGCGGCGAGGTGACAGAATTTCATATGCCCGATCCGGAACGGCCCGATATCCACCATTGTTTCCGGTTTATGAACAATGTGCCTCTCAATAAAAGCAGTCAGGATGATCTGCGGGTCAACTTCCTCGAATATTGGGAAGTCGATGGTAACGGCAATGTGAGAAACCGGTTCAGCTGGGTGACCGATATTGAGATTACCCGGGAGAACGCCTATGACATCATGCGGGGCGGCCGTGCCCGGTGGCGCATCGAGAACGAGACGTTCAACACCCTGAAGAATCAGGGCTACAACTTGGAACATAATTACGGGCTGGGAGAAAAATATCTGAGCGCCGTATTTGTGTATCTGATGATGCTGGCTTTTCTTGTTGACCAGGTCCAGCAGATGTGCTGCCCTCTGTTTCAGGTGGCACGTGCCAAATGTAGATGCAAAAATTCTCTCTGGGAAAAAATCCGCGCCTGCTTCCATGATTTTCTGGCTCAATCAATGGAGGCAATTCTGCGGCGGATAGCCGGCGGTATGGTCAAGGTGCCGTTGCCTGCGCTTCAAACATGAAAAAGCGCGGCAAAATCGGTTGTCAAAGAGCGAATGCCTTCCTGGGCTTCTTGCCAGGAAGGAGGGAAGGTGTCATATTGCCTCAATAACGCCAAATTTCCCGGCAAAAGCAGGTGATACACTAAAAACTCTACCCATTGTCCTGAAAAATGGGTGAGCAAGCGGCAAAGCACCCCGAAATTTCTCAACCGATCGCTTTGCTGCCCCTATAATGGGAACGGCTGATTAAGTACGGAACAAACCAACTCAGGCATAGATAAAAAATCATGTTATTTCAAATATTTGACTAATAAAGATTTTGTAAAAAATCTAAAGAAACAAAAACAAAGACACGTCGTAGGACTTTTCCTACAGAATCGTTGGCAGCAAGAAGTATACTGCCTGTATGAGTATTCAATTGGAGGTACCATGTGGGGAAAAAAGACAAAGATGTTGACATTGACCTAGATGTGAATATCCCACCAAGCGTAACGGCAGATCAACTTCAAATCACAAGGGAAATACAAGCTTTTCATGAACGGATAAAAAGAAGATCGGTATGGTCGGAGAATGAAATTCTAAAAATGCTTCAGGGGGCTGTAGACATAGCCTTAATCACGAACGACGTTGAAAAAGCTAGAATAATGTTCGATAGTGCTAAGGAAATATACCTAGATAACATCCATGTTAACAACAGAAACTACTATGTCGCTGCAATTTTTATTGGTTTCATTTCTATAGCATTTGTATGCAGTACGTTTATAACTTTTGTCTCACATTTAAATTTAAAAAATATTGCTGATAGAGAAACATTAATTGCTATTTTTACATTTTCTGGAATGGGAAGCATTACCAGTGTGTTGACAAGACTGTCGCAACTAAATTTTAAAAACGATATGAGTCGAAAGTTTGTTATATATTCGGCACTAGCTAAACCTTTTGTGGCAATTTCATTTGCATCAATCGTTTATATAATTCTCCAAAATAAGTTAGTTGTAATAGGAGCATTTGACAGTGACCAGTATTTGCTTCCAATGATATGGATATCATCATTTATGTGTGGATTCAGCGAAAGATTTGCAAATGATATTATTAGCAAAGTGCTCCCTAATTCTATTATAGATTCAGACCACCTGACCTCGTGAGTAGCGCACGACTGGCGCTGAAAAAATAACTCTTCGAATTTATGAAAAAATCCTGGGTTACTGACGGGGATGACAACTTTTGTTGTCGTGGCGGGAAGATTTTGATAAGGTACCGAAATTCCATATCTTGACGAATCTTATCCTCTTCGCATGAGGCACTAAACCATGCCACAACTCCAGTTGCCGATTTTCCCCAAGGGCATGACGTTGATCAATGCCAACCTTGGTTTTATGCGTGAGGGTAACAGCCTCACCTATTTCTATGGGCACCTGCCGGTGTTCAGGCACGATGCTGATGACCAGCGATCCTTTCGCATGATTACCAGCCAGTTTTATGTCAACGGCAGCGCCAAGCAGGCAGAGATATGTCGCGCCTTCGGCGTGAGCCCCATAAGCGTCAAGCGGTATGTCAAGCTGTATCGGCAGAAAGGGGTTGCCGGTTTTTTCGAAGAGCCAAGAAGACGAGGAGCCGCGGTTTTGACGCCAGCGGTGCTGCAAGAAGTTCAAGGGCTTCTGGATGAAGGCCTGGAGATACCGGAAATCGCCTCCAGGCTGAATCTGCTGGCAGACACGCTACACAAAGCACTACGGGCCGGCAAACTTCATAAGCCTAAAAAAAAACAATGATGAACCAGGCGGGATAAATCCCGGCAGCAATAAAAGCGAAAGAAGCGCCGTTGATGCTGCCGCCCCCATCGGCATGGGAGCCACCGATACTCTGGGACGAATCGCCACCAGTATTTTCAGATGCGAAGCTTTTGACCCGGTTTTTTGCTGCTGTCATGACGTGCCGAACGGCGGAGTCCTTCTGACGCTGCCGGCGCTTATCGCCGTCGGATTGCTTGCCCACACGGAGAGATACTTCCAGCTTCCCAAGGGCTTTTACCGGCTGGACACCATTTTCCTACTTTTGGCCTTCATGGCTCTGGCCCGGCTGAAGAGTGTGGAGGACCTGCGTTATTGTTCCCCCGGAGAGTGGGGCAAGCTGTTGGGGATGGACCGCATCCCGGAGGCCAAGACGCTGCGGGAAAAGATCGACATCCTGTCTCAGGCCGGCGAGCCGCGTGAGTGGGCAGGGGAACTCTGCCGGGAATGGATGGCGATGGAGCCTGATTCGGCGGGCATACTCTATGTGGACGGTCATGTCCGGGTTTACCATGGCAAGCAGACAGAGCTGCCGCGACACTACGTAAGCCGTCAGAAGCTGTGCCTGCGGGCAACGGTGGATTACTGGGTCAACGCTATGGATGGCCGGCCCTTTTTTGTGGTCAACAAAGCGGTCGATCCAGGCTTGCTGCAGGTGCTGGAAGATGAAATTGTGCCGCGCCTTGAGCGCGAGGTGCCCGATCAGCCGAGCCTGTTCGCATTGGCGGGAAACCCCACTCTCCATCGTTTCACTTTGGCGTTTGACCGTGAAGGGTACAGCCCGGCCTTCATGAGGCGGATGCGGGGAAAACGGATCGCCTGCCTGACCTACAATAAATTTCCTGGCGCTGACTGGCCCGAGGAGGAGTTTCAGCCACATGCCGTGAGACTGCAGGCCGGCAACGTTATCGAGATGAGACTTGCGGAACGGGGTGTTTTCCTTGGCCAGGAACAGGATAATCGAAAGTTGACGTTTTGTTTCCAAAATTAAGATTGCCACGCTGAATTTTTGCGGCTCTTCGACGAAACGTGTGGAATTCAAGATATTATCCTTTCTCAACAACGCCCATCTTGACGGGTGAAAGGGGTGGTTGAGAAAGGGTAATATCTTCTCATATCAGCATGTTAGCTTGTTTTTATGTGTGGGCGATTATCTTTTGGCGCAATGATACGCAACTCATTGAATTTGTGTAGGGATAAACTGCAACCCCTTGCGACAGAAGGATTAACGCAAATCCACACGAAACGTCGAGGAGCCATTTTTGCTAACTTTAACTTAAGTTTTCGCTTAATAAGCACATTTTAGTGCAATAGCCCAAAATTTTTCTAATGATTTCAAGGTGTCTATCGCACTGATTCGACACAAATGCCGAAATCCTGTAGGCACACGTTTTTCTCTCGCACCCTTGACAGGGTATGATTTCTTGTCTAAATTGACAAGCAATCATGTACCTGCGAACCACGAGAAGAAAGAACAAAGACGGATCGGTTTCCACCTACTATCAGCTGGCACACAACGAGCGCCATCCTGACACCAAGAAACCAGTGGCCAAAATTATTCACAGCTTCGGGCGGGCGGATACTCTGGATCGAGAGCAGCTGATCAGGCTGTGCCGTTCCATCGCCAGGGTGTGTGGTGTGGAAGTTGTCGATCCAGTCGACAACAGCAACCGGAAAGGC
>Ga0180007_10004586_pt1 | contig 14539 bp, 9 predicted proteins | sample MM_PC_MetaG_FD_121122 | JGI IMG/M metagenome (GOLD analysis project Ga0180007, IMG submission 121122) | Groundwater microbial communities from the Aspo Hard Rock Laboratory (HRL) deep subsurface site, Sweden - MM_PC_MetaG | ecosystem: Environmental > Aquatic > Deep subsurface > Groundwater... | reverse complement strand
TTCAAGGGTAGTTTTTTCGCTGTCTCCGGATTTGCTGTACAATGGGGCAGATATGGAACGTTGGGGATATAATCGGGTGTTATTTTTTTGGCGTAATATTTTTAGGTAATCGGTTAATTCCTTTTCAGCAAAGGAGGCAAAGGTTTGTTTCTGCGGTTGGGTAAGTTGGGCATATGCATCAGCCAGGTCATATAGGTGAATAATCCCTTCATGCACAAAAATCTCAAAGAAATCTCCATCGCGGCGGTATGTTTTTTCAACAATTTGTTTGACCATCCAGATATATTTTTCAACAAGTTCGCTGCGGGCCATTGAATCTTGGCGTGCGATCCTTGCGAACAGTGCTTGTTCTTCTTCGGCGGCAATGGCGATCTTGTCGTTGAAGTACGGAGCGATTGAAAATCGTTCAACAGAATAACGTTGATTGGCATTATATTCCAGCGCGCGGATGCATTCATCGATATTGTCTTGTACGTTTTTGAGGGCTTGCTTGCTGATGAACGGGGTCTTGGCCAGTTTTTCGAGTTTATTGAGTGCCGGCCGGTATTGGTGCTTTTTTTTGAGTTCCATGGCACGATTGAATGTTTTTTCAATCGCTGATTCTTTGATCATGGCAATGGAATCATTCAGAAAAGATTGGGCTTCATCTTGTAACTGTTTTAGTGTTGGATCCTGCTTTTGGTTCAAAAGTTCGATGATTTTTTGAAAGCTTTTTTTTGCCGCAGCGTATTTACCAGTAAAAAAATATTTTTTTGACTTTCGCACGGCGTCTTGCGCCGCGCTGATTTCTTTTTCCCGCGCTGTGAGATTTTCTTCCTGAAGTATAATAGATTGGTATTTCTGGATTTTTGCGATGATGTCACGATATTGTGACCAGGTATCAGTGGCCGAGATGGTAACAAACAGCTGAGCGAAGCGGCGGTGGGCCTGGTCAATTTTTCCCTCATAAAACAGCTTTTTGGCAGTTTCGTAGCGTTCTATGAGTTTGAGACGCATTCGCTTTTGGGCATTTTTTTCTGCTTCGGCGTGCAGCATATTGCTGCAATTCAGCAGGTAAAAATCGATTTCTTCTTTGATTTCGTTAAAAGGGGGATTGGAGGCAAATTCGCTTATTTGCCGGTTCATTTGCCACAATAATTTTTGCGCTTCAGCAAACTGTTCGTGATGAAAAAAATTATGGACCTGAAGCATGCTCTCGCGTAACCTGTGCAATTTTTGCGCGGTTATTTGCTTTGTATTTGCCCATTGTATTTCTTCTCGGCAGTGTTCGATATATATCCGCGCTTTTGTTTGGAGCAGACTTTCATGGAATGCTGTGGTTTTTCGGCCATGGTTTAGATACAGGACTGAAATAAACATCTTGAGCGCTGAGTGGTATTGGCCTTGTTCAAATAGAGAAAGGCCTTTTTCGAAATTTGCATGTATCATGGTCAGATAATGCTGCTCATAGAGAGGGGATTTTTCAACAAGCTGGCTGTAGATATCCTGTTGTATATTGATCAGCAGAGGATTACCACGATAGTCGTTGATCGGATTACCGTTAGTGTCTTTGCAGAATTTGACATAGGTATTTTCGCCATCGATGATCAGTAATTCGACGAGTGCCGACGGGAACTTTGCAAAACGGGCCCAGTATCCATTGTGTTCGAGATAACCGCTAGGGCTGAGCCGGATATTACTGACGAAATATGTTTTGAGCGGGGTGCTGTTGTAAATCATTTTGCGTTTGCTTATTTTTTCGAATACATCGATGACAGCCCCTAGGGTAAACCCTTGTTCTGTCTCAGAGGTAATGGCTTCGTGTAACAGGCTGAGAGAACGACGTTGCGGAACTTTGTTTTTATCAAATGCCTGAGCGCTGGTGATGAATGTTTTTTCCCCGGATTTAATTAATTGATCAATATTGACTTTTTGGTGTCCAAAGCGCCAGCCGAAATTGATCCAGTCTTCCCGTCCACCGAGATTTAGCGAGCCGTCTTTGCTGAGGGTGAGACCATGAATCTCATAGTCTTCATCCAGAAGATTTAATTCTTTTTCCCATAAGCGGTTTAAAAAAGCGGAAACATATTGCTGTGCGGATTTTTTCCAAATAAGTACGAAATCCTGGGTGAGCTTGGATTCCATTGATGCACAGCGGTTGAGCAATCCTTTGGAAAAAAACACCTTGGCCTTTTCTCCGGCATATTCTGCTCCCAGTTTTCCCCAGGGGAGTTGTTTGTCCGGCATGCTGCCGTCAGCCCGCAGACTGCTGCCGCCCAGCGATAATCGTCCTTCATCGCCAAGGTATAGCGTGGTCTCAATATCTCCATATGCGAGAAGCCGCTTGCGTGTTATGGTTCCGGTATGGACTCCGATGATTGTCCCGCTTTCGCGGTTGATAATCGGAAAGAATACTTGTCCGATAGCTTGAGTATCAAAAAATATTCGCCGAGGAAAGCCATTGTAAAATTCTGCTTGGAATTTTTGTCCGGCGGGGAATTTCCCCCAGCGCTGGCCGAAATAAAATACTCCACTCTCCGGTATGCTGCCTGTGAGCATGAAATGTCCGAGTTGTTTGATCTCATCGGGGTTTATGTACCGCAATTCTTCCTGCGGGTATGTTTGTATCGGTTTTCCCTTGCCGAACGAGGCGGCAATAATCATAGGGAAGAGATCTGTTTTAAATGCGCGGTAGGTTTGCGATAATCCGCCGTTTTTTTCCGGGAGAAGCAGTTTTTCGATTTTTATTATCGCTCGTTCGCCACCGTGCGCAAGCATGGCTTCAATGAGGGCTTTTGCTTTGCCGGGGTTCTTTGCTTTGAGAAAACGGTTGATGACAATGGGGAATTCTCGCAGTTTTTGCACTACGGCTTGAGGGGTTTTGTCAAAATCTCTGGCCAGGATACTGAAATCATCGGACATCCGGGCGAATAAGGACAGGGTTTCATCCTGTGTCCAGCGATGCAGCTTCAACTCGGTATTGATTAGGCTTAGGAGCGCGCGGCTGTTTGCGTCATTGCGGGCATAGCCGTAATGGACGCAGAGAGCGTCAAACCCCTGTGTAAAATATTTTTCGGAAATATTTGTATAAAGATCAAGCATGATTTGGAGTTCTTCTGCTGGCTTGCCTAATTCATTGGCAAGCATGTCGATTTGTGTGGTCGTGATTCCATCACGGAAGTAGTCCCAGAGTTGTCGTTTTTGTTTGCTATCCCAGCGGGAGTAGCCAAACCAGTGTAATCGGCGCTTGACCGCACTGTTGTTCCATTCTAATGTTGTTGCCTGCTGGGTTAAGGCTTCTGTCAATTGGTCATTGCTCAGGGTGAGAAAATGGTTTCGGATAAATACCAGACCAGTCAGTTTTTCCCGCAGTTTATTTTTTTCAGTGCTGAGTTCGTCTGAAAGCACGGCTATTTCATGTTCGCTGGGAAGTGTTGTATAGGGTAATGATTCTTTTATCCAACAAATCAGCTGTTTTTCTTTTATGTCGCTCCATTGACGGCGGTTCTGAGGGTCTTGGAGCATTACTTCGCTTGACTCGGGCAGATTTGTGACCACATATTTGAATGAACGCAAAAATTCGCCGCTGTTTATCAACGTAGCAGGGGATAGTGTGTCGAAGTGTGATATTTCTTTGGCCAAGACTGCGGAAGTGGTCAGGATGGCTTCTATTATGATAATCGAGATGATTTTTCGCAAAATATGATTATGCTTCAATTTCAGTATCTTCCTGTTTTGTTAGACTAATGATTACGGTTCTTTGGGGGAAACAGAACCTGTTAAGCAAAATTAAAAATGTTAAAAGATATACTCTATAACCCGCATTTTAGCAACTTTAATAGGGTAATGAATTGACTTATATTAAATGTATCGCATAATTCAGGGTTTTTACCAGTTGCATTTTTGGCAAAAAAGCCCTGACGTTAAGGTGTTTAAAATATAGTGTTAAAGTATACCCTATACGAAAAAAGATTTCAATATTAGAAGACATTTGGATTGATATTAGGGTTTTTAGTGTCCCAACAGTGCCCATCTAACAGCTAACATTAGTTATTTATAAATGTGAAGGGTTGTTTTTGTGATTTAGGGTGTTTGTTTCGAAATCTAGCAGAGTAGCTTTTTTGTAAAAAGTTAGGGGATTTTCTGGTATTATCGGTATTAAACAGTGCTTGAGTTATAGAAGTTAAGGTGGTAATATCAAAGGCAATAGGGTCGAACAGCTTTATTTATTAGATCCCGGGAGAAAAAGTTGATTAAAATATTAAAAACTTTTAGCGATAAAAAGCATGAAATAACTTTATTATTGTTAATAGCTTTTCATCTGCTTAATATCCATGATCTGGGGCTTGACGGTTGTTAAGCTAAGGCTTGTTTTACAGAGGATTCTTGTTATTCCAAAGAAAAAGAAATATAATAGTAACTTAGTTGTGATTGTTAGCAGCATAAAGATGATTCGTAATCCGATGGAGGTTTGTGATGGCGCGTTTTATTAAAAAGATATCGAAAACTGCGGGATTGTCTCCAGGCGCTTTGGTGTATGTTGGTGATGCCAAAGAAAATAATGTAAAAATTACGGTTATTGACTATGATCCAAATAATTTGGTAGAAAAAGAAGTTAAAGAGGTTCAGGATTGTTTTCCATTTAAAAATACTTCGACTATGACTTGGATTAATATCGATGGACTGCATAATATTGCAATAATTGAAAAACTTGGGCAGCATTTTGAAGTGCATCCGCTTGTCTTAGAAGACATTTTAAATACAAGTCAAAGACCAAAATATGATGATTTTGAAGCGCATATCTTTGTGGTTTTAAAAATGATTATGTTTGATGAAAAAGCTAAAGTAATTGTTTCTGAACAGGTGAGTATAATTTTTGGGGAGAATTTTGTTATTTCTTTTCAGGAAAAACAAGGTGATGTTTTTGACTCAATCCGTACACGGATTAGAAATAACAAGGGCAGGATAAGAAAAATGGGCGCGGATTATTTAGCCTATGCTTTGATGGACGCGATAGTTGACAGCTATTACGTTGTATTAGAAAAAATGGGGGATAAAATAGAGCTGATGGGGGAAGGCTTGGTAATTAATCCTGATCCGCACATGTTGCAAAAAATCCATAAGCTGAAAAACGACGCGATTTATCTGCGTAAATCAGTCTGGCCTTTGCGTGAGGTGGTCAGCGGTTTAGAGCGCGGGGAATCAGCACTGATAAAACGTCAGACGCACATATTTTTAAAAGATTTGTATGATCATACTATACAGGTTATTGATACAATTGAAACTTTTCGCGATATGATTTCCGGGATGGTTGATATTTATATGTCTAGTTTGAGCAATAAAATGAATGAGGTGATGAAGGTTTTAACAATGATCGCTACAATATTTATACCAATGACTTTTATTGCCGGGATTTATGGAATGAATTTTAGTCGCGAAGCGTCACCATGGAATATGCCGGAATTGGGATGGAAATATGGTTACGCGGGTGTGTGGGCAGTGATGTTGTGTGTAGCTGCGGGAATGATAATGTTTTTTAAAAGGAAAAAATGGCTATAGAAAATATTTTACAGGTTTTGCGAAGAATGCCGCGTTCGGGGATATTGCTTTTGGGCGGAACTCTCATTGTATTTATCGGGTTAATTGATTATTTAACCGGATATCAAATCAGTTTGTCTTTATTTTATTTATTGCCGATTGCCTTGGTATGTTGGTATGTGAGTAAGGAGCATGGGATAGTGTTTGCCTTGTTTAGTATCTTGGTATGGTTTGATGTAAACATGGCAGACAAAGGTCAGGAGTTTAATCTGTCGATTCTTATTTGGAATGCGATTATCCGCCTGGGATTTTTTTTAATAGTAGTTAGTTTGCTGGGAAAGTTAAAAATTGCCTTAGAGTTTGAAAAAAAAGTTTCGCGCACAGATTATTTAACCTCAGTAGCGAATTCAAGATTTTTTTATGAATTAGCTGAGATGGAAATAGAAAGAGCGAAAAGACATAATCGGATGTTCAGTCTGGCATATATGGATGTGGATAATTTTAAAAAAGTTAATGATAATTTCGGCCATAAAACCGGGGATTTGCTTTTACAAACTATTGCTGAGACAATAAAAAGTTTATTGCGGAAAACTGATTTGATTGCCCGTCTGGCTGGTGATGAATTCGCAATATTATTGGCGGAAACAGATAATGATAAAGCTTTAGAGACAATAAAAAGAATAAAAGAGTGCTTGAATGTTAAAGTGCGGGAAAAGGCTTGGCCAGTTAGCTTTAGTTTTGGACTGATAACCAATATTTCGAATCCCGGGACCTTAGCGGAAATAATCAATAAAGCAGATTCGCTAATGTATATTGCTAAGAAAAATGGGAAAAATACCATTGAGTGTAAACAGTATAATCAAGAATGAATTGAATAATGTGCTTAAATTTAAATTGAATAAAATAGGAATTGTTTTTGCTTTGGGCTTGGTCATGATGATCGGGCTGATTTATTTGTTTATTTTTACTAAATCCGGCGCGCTGATGCTTACTCGTTTCGGAACGAGGCATTATGCCCAAACAGATGAATTAAAGGTTGCTGCCACGCAGGGGAATCTGGCGCAGGGCATTACATATCACAATCTTGAGCTTAATAATATAAAAATTTTTCCTCAAGGGAGTATTGTTAAAATACAACAGCTTGATGCCCGCTTAGATAGCTTAAGTCTTGATGGCTTAAATATTCAGGTGCAGAATGCCAGATTGTTTTTGCCGAGCATTGATACTGTTCTTGTTTACGGTACTTATGGAAACAGTAGTTTTGATGTTTCGGTTTATTCTAAATTATTGCATGTTCGAGCTCTATTTGATCTTTTACCTGCGATAAAGAACGTAAAAAACATTTCTGGAATAATTGAAGATTGTGATATTAAAATAAAGGGGCAATTATTTAGCCCGATAATATCAGGGACTCTTTTTGTTCGCGAATTAAAATGGAATCAGTTTGTGATGAGAAATTGTCCGGTTGCTTTTAATTTAAATTTTAGCGATGTTTCGAAAGAGTTAAAGCTTACGGGTAAAATTAATTTTAAGTCAGGTGAATTGTCGGGTAAGAAAACAGCTTTAGTTAAATTACAGGAAAGCAGTATGGTTTTTATGCAGGATCCGATGCAGCCGGTTATGAATATCTCGGGGAATGCGGTTGTTGAAAAAACAAAAATCAGTATTATTGTCAAAGGCGATGTTAAAAATCCGGAAATAGGATTAAATTCTGAGCCTGTTTTAGCAAAGGATAAGTTGGTTGTTATGCTGGCTACCAATCAAACATGGAAAGGCATATCCGGCAGTTTGGAAAACAGCAGAATTAGTCCTGAGTTGTCCGCGGATTTATTTGATTATTTTGTTTTTGGTACAGCGGGCAAGCGAATTGCTAAATTGCTTGGGGTCGATAGCGTATCAATTAAATATGACGGCAAGACAAAAGAAGCGCAAGTAACCAAGGAAATTTCCAGCTCAACTGGAATTAGCTATGGCGTTGAACAAACAGGGGTTAAGCCGGAAAATGAGAATGTCAGTCAGAAATTGGGAATTGATCAAAAGATATCAAAGTCGTTTTCTTTGGAAGCGGAAAAAACAATAAATAATGGGAGTAAAGAAAACTTGAATCAAAACGGGGAAGCTAATTTGTGGCTAAAGTTTAAGAAAAGTTTTTAACAGAAAAGGAGTTTTTATGAATTGGAAAATTAGTGTAGCGGCAGGATTGGTTGGTTTATTATTGATTTTTATTATGCAAAATCAAACACCGCTAAAAGTCTCATTTTTATTTTGGTCTTTTTCTACAAGCCGGGCAATGATAATCGGGATAGCAGTATTAATTGGTTTTATTTCAGGATGGGTAACATCTTTATTTATCGGCAAGAGAAGGTAAAAATAAGCTATTTAGTAATTGCGAAGAAATGCTTTTAAAAAGCAATTGTAAATATAAAAAAATTAAATAATAACTGGTCAGATAAACATTTAAACAAGATTGACTTTAGAGACTGTTTGCGATAATATTAAAGCAGGTTAAACATGCTTATACAAACACTTGTCTGGGTGTTTTTGTTTTTACATTCCTGAGGGAGAATAATTGGGTATTTATAAGGATCTTATAATTCTTTTTGTGGGAATTTTTGTTATTATAAAAAGCGCCGATTTGTTTACTAGCGCTTCAGAGGTAATTGCCGCTTTTTTTAATATACCTCGCAGTATTGTGGGGTTAACTATTGTTAGTCTGGCCACCACAATGCCGGAATTTGCTGTATCCGCAATTTCATCATATATGCATGTCGGAGGGATTGCTGTTGGCAATGCCACTGGTTCATGCTTGGCTAATATCGGACTAATTTTAGGTATTGCCGCGGTTATAGGAACTGTAAAGCTAAGCCAGCAAACAGTTAATCAAGAGTTAAAATTTCTTTTTGTGATTGGCGTGGGTTTATTGATCCTGATGTGGGATGGAATGCTGAGTTTTGCTGATGGTTTTATCTTAACATTAATGATGGTTGGGTTTTTTGTATTTGTGGTTAGACGCCATTTAAAAGCTAACCATAATGCTAAGCAAAGAACCGGATCGCTAAAAACAATCAGAAAAGATATTGTGAAATTTGTAGTTGGCGCCGCTGGCGTGGTAATTGCGGCAAAATATGCAATTATTCCTTCAGGAACAGCGGTGGCGGAGTTTTTTAAAGTTCCAGCGATTGTGATCGGTGTATCAATGATTGCGGTGGGGACTTCATTGCCTGAGCTGGTTACGGCAATTATTGCCAGTAGAAAAAAAATGGGTGATTTGGCCGCGGGTAATATAATTGGCGCCAATATATTAAATATTTCATGGGTTTTAGGCTTTTCTTCGATGATCAATCCTTTGACCATTGATGTTCAGACTAAAATGGTAACAATGCCATTGGTTATTATTTTTGCTTTGATGATTTATCTTTTTACTCGCAAGGATTGTGAAATAACGAGAAATGAAGGTATAATATTCATCAGTTGTTATTTTGCGTATATAATATATATAGTAAAGTTTGCATATTAAATGAGGCCATAACTTAAAGAGCGATAGCGGATTTAAGTTATAAGGCCGAATTTAATCCCGCGGAAGGCGGGGTTAAATAACAGCGTATAGCGGTTAGTTGAATGTATTGTTAAAATTTTTTATATGTTAAAAGAATGTTTTTTATTGATTGGCTTTTAATTTGTTATGCGTAACTTGTAATTAGTAATTAAATTATCGGAGATAATTATTGTGGCTCATTTAGCATATGCACGTAAATATAGACCTAAAGATTTTGATGAATTAATCGATCAAGAGCATATTGCGACAACTTTAACCAATGCGATTGAGCAGGATAATTTGGCGCATGCTTATTTATTTTCCGGATCAAGAGGGATTGGGAAAACATCTACAGCCAGAATTTTAGCAAAAGCCTTGAATTGCAAAAAAGGACCAACCGCTAAGCCCTGCAATGTATGTGATTCATGCCTTGCGATAGCTAAAGGCAGCAGTTTAGATGTCTTAGAAATCGATGGCGCGTCTAACAGAGGAATAGATGAAATTAGGACTTTGCGTGAGAATGTAAAATTTGCCCCTTCCTCGAGCCGGTTTAAGATTTATATTATAGATGAAGTGCATATGTTAACAACCGAAGCATTTAATGCTTTACTTAAAACATTGGAAGAGCCGCCGGCCCATGTTAAATTCATTTTTGCGACAACCGAACCGCATAAAGTTTTGCCGACTATTCTATCCCGCTGTCAGAGATTTGATTTTCGCAAGATTACTACTGCTGGGATTATCGTTAAGCTTAAAAAGTTGATTGCTGAGGAAAAGATACAATGCGCGGAAGATGCTTTATATGCTATTGCTAAAAGTTCGGACGGCAGTTTGCGTGATGCTGAGGTTATTCTTGATCAGTTAAATAGTTTTAGTATTGGACAAATCACACTTGATTCAGTTAATGCTGTTTTGGGGCTTGTTTCCAAAGATGCTATTTTTAAAGTAGTTGATCAGATGTCTGCGGCATATCTTGCCGATAATATAGCGCTAATTGATGAATTATTAGAGTCGGGCAAGGATGCTGCGCAGCTTATATCATCATTTATAGATCATTTTAGGGATATGATGATGTTAAAATGTGATAATGAAAAATTAGTCACATTACCGCAAGAAGATAAGCAAAAATTAAAACAGCAAAGTATTAAATTTGAACTGGATAATATTTTATATTGTCTTACCGTATTATTACAAGCTCAAGAACGGATGAAGCGCCAAGGGATGGTTCGTTTATTTCTTGAAATGGCATTGATAAAAATATCTCGGCAGGATGGTTTATTACCGGCAAATAAATTATTAAAAAAGCTAAATGATTTAGAGCTTAAACTGGGAAATAGTCAAAAAAATGTTTCTAGCGATGCTGCCGCTAAATCGCCAGTAAACCATAAAGCCGTTGCGGCAAAAGCTTATTTTAATAAGAGCGCAACGGATGCAGTGAGCTATGAAAAGCCGGCTATTTTTCCGAAAAAGGCAAATGATATCAGGAGCTCTCCGCCGTCAATTAATCCTTCGAGTATTGATCATCCAGGTGGTTTTGGAAATTCAGCTGCATCTTTGAGTCTCGATGTAGTTTGCAAGGCTTGGCCGCAAATTATTAAAAATGTAAAAAAACAAAAGATAACACTGGGAGTCTATTTGGCTGAGGGGCGGCCGGTAAATATTCACAACAATAAAGTCGAGGTCGGATTTCCTGATGCTTGTGAGTTTCATCGAGAAAATTTAATTGAAAGCCAAAATCTAAAGATTATTGAACAAGCAGCTAGCGAATTTCTAGACCGGGAGGTTCGTCTTGATTTAATCAGACAAGAAAGAGTGGCTCAAGAGGTATTGGTTGAAAATAATGATGTTGAAGTTGATCTGGATGAGGGTTTTGGATTAATTGATCCGGATGAAGAAAATGAATCAAGTATGGATGATGTTATTCAATCCGCCATTGATGTTTTTAAGGGAAGAATTGTTACCCCCGATTGAAGCAGGACTTAGCTTGTAGCTGATAAATATCTATACATCGTTTACCCAAAAATATCAGGACATCGTTTACCCTGATAGGTTTTATACTGAGTTCCAAGGAGGAATTCAGTATGGACGAAAAATCATTGCGAGAATTAGCAATTAAACGTTATGAAAACGGTGAATTACCAAAAGCAATCTATACCAGTTTAAATAAAACTAAACAGTGGTTCTTTAAATGGCTCAAACGCTTTCAAAACGAAGCCGATGATTGGTCAACAGACCAATCACGCAAACCACATAATAGTCCAAATAAAACGGATCCAAAAATGGAACAAGTAATAATAGCACAACGCCAAAGTTTAGAAGAAACTCTTTACGCCCAAATAGGTGCTGATAGCATTTGTTGGCAGTTACGTAAAAAAGGAACGAAATTACCTTCTCCGGCAACTATTAACCGTATTATTAGTCGTAATCATCTCACCCGTAAACGTCCCAAATACGTATCAAAAAATAAAGACTATCCAGCTCTTGCTATTACAAAAAGTAACTTCCTACACCAAATGGATATTGTTGGACCCCGTCACCTTAAATCTGACGGACGTTTCTATTCGATCAATATTAATGATGCTTTTGACCGTAGAACATTAGTAAATCCAAAACGCCGCCAAACAAGGGTTGAAGTTGCCCAATCACTCATTCGAGCATGGCAAACACTTGGTATTCCAACATATCTGCAAATGGATAATACTTTAGCAAATCTGGGCAGCCATTTGCATCCGCATTCATTTGGTCTTATTGTTCGTTTATGCCTTAAACTCCACGTTCAACCATTGTTTATTCCTATACGGGAACCATGGCGCAATGGCATTATCGAACGTTTCAATAATCTTTTTGATAAAACTTTTTTTCGAGCTCAGTCCTTTAAAAACTTTCGCTATCTCTGCCAAAAAGCTCTATCTTTTGAACAATTTCATATGCACAATCACAGATACAGCACCATGCATGGAAAAACACCCATGCAACAAGTATCAAAAAATATAAAACGGTTATCAAAAAACTTTACAATTCCAAAGACTCTAACTATTACTGATGGTTTTGTACACTTTATTCGGTTTATTCGCAGTAACCGTACTCTTGATATAAACGGAGAACAATTTCCCATGCCCATGTCTGTAGTTTATGAATACGTTTGGGCTACTATTGATACTGAACAAGAAAAACTATTTGTTTATAATAATAAAAAACTAATCAAAGAGCTAGAATATTCTTTACCAAAAACATCGTTGGACCTTTCTCAATTAGAACGTTAGGGTAAACGATGTCATGATATTCTTACTCGCTAACTTGGGTAAACGATGTCCTGATATTCAACAGTTAAGATTTAGGAAAAGCAACTAGTAGTGTTTTTAACGTGATACTTAATACAAAATAAACAAAGAAGCGTAACTAATTATTTATAATAATAACTTTAAACCATGGACTGTTTGCCTATGAGCTATCAGTCATGAGCTAAGAGCTATCTTATGGCAGGATATACAAAATCTTTAGAGGATTTGATTAAGGAATTGTCAAAGCTCCCGACAATCGGGCCTAAATCAGCAGAAAGAATGGCCTTGTCACTGCTTAAAGCTCCGGCTGCGCGTTCTAAGGCATTAGCAGATGCGATTATGAATGCCAAAGAATATACTAAAAAGTGTAATCTTTGTAATTATTTTTCTGAGACTGATTTATGTTCAATTTGTCAAAATAAGCATTTAAGAGATAAGGCTATTTGTATTGTTGAAGACGCGCAGGATGTTATGGTTATCGAGCGTACAGGGTATTATAAGGGATTATATCATGTTTTAGGAGGCAAGCTTTCTCCTCTTGAGGGCACAGGTCCTAGTGATTTATCGTTTAAAAAGCTATTTTATCGTCTAAAGCAAGAAAGTATTAATGAGATTATCATCGCAACTAGTTCTAGCCGTGAAGGCGAAACAACCGCTCAATATATTAAGCAGGTTTTGCAGCCTTTACAAATAAAAGTTTCGAGAATTGCCCGGGGGATCCCAGTCGGCAGCAACCTGGGGCATATTGATCAGGCAACAATTTTAGAAGCATTAGCAGGGCGAAGAGAAGTTACTTCTTGACAATGTCGTACATTCTTGCTAAAATTTCTTTTTACAATAGGTGTATTTTTTCGACCACAGACAAAGGAGTAAATATGGGAGTGTTCGAATCATTCAAAAAAGGTTTTGAAGTATTAAAAGGTTCAACAGCATTAGTAATTGCAATAGTTGGTTTTAATTTTGTTACGGCTTTAGGCATGTTAACGGTCATTGGTGTAAACCCGACGCCTGAAAAAATTACAGCAATAACAGGAACACTATTAGTATTATTTCCAATATTACTTCTTTTATGGATTTTCATGGAAGGTGGAATTTTTTCTGCAGTATATGGTCAGATAAAAACAAAGCAGATTAATTTGAGCGCTTTTATTGGAAACTGTACGAAATATTTTGTACGCTTATTAGCGATAAATTGCATCGGAGGAGCTGTAACAGTTGTTCTTTGGTTTGCTGGTGCATTCTTAACTGGATTGTGTATTGCCATGGGCGGTGGGAATAATGTATTTTTTAATGCCATGGGTGGAATTGTTTTACTAATTACAATTATCGCAGCTTTTTTAGTGGCAATCCCTTTGCTTATTGGTCAGTATTTTGCAGTAATCGAAGATGGAAAAGCTATCGTATCTTTGAAAAAAGGCATAGCCTTTACAAAACAGTTGTTTTGGAAAAATATCGGATTATTTGTAATGCTAGCTATAACTTTATCAATTGTGTCCTTTATTGGTAATTTTTTCGGCGCATTGCTTACAAATACAGTAGGCGGTTGGTTAGCAGCAATTGTTAATATTGCCTTGAATTCCACGATTAATGGGTTTATCGGTATTTTTGCTAGCGCTACAATAATCAGCTTTTTACTCGGAAGTTTTACTGTTAAGACCGAAGAGATTGAATAATAGTTAAATAAAAAATATTTGTTCCCCTGTCCCGAAAGAGGAACCCCAAGATGAAACACATCGGGATGCCGAAGAGGGTTGTGAAAGTAGAGCTTCATTCGGCATAGCGCATAGACATGTATACGTTATATATACTTATAAGTCAGTCAACAAAGCGTTATTATGTAGGTCAGACAAGTAATTTAAAAAAGAGAATAAAATATCACCTGTCTGGATATACAAGTTTTGGTAAACGAAATAAAGATATTGAATTAGTTTTTAACAAAGTATATGATACGCGAAGCAAGGCAGTAAAAGCAGAGCGATTTATAAAAAAGCAAAAGAGTCATAGTTTTATACAAGATTTAATAGCAGGAAAAATATCTGTTCCCCTGTAGCTCAGTTGGTAGAGCAGCTGGCTGTTAACCAGCTTGTCCGAGGTTCGAGTCCTCGCGGGGGAGCCAAACTGTAACATGGGCAGAACTTCACTTTTTGAGGTTCTGCCTTTGTCGTTTATTATGGGGAAGTTATAGAAAACTTCTGCTTCCGGGTGG
>Ga0180007_10004583_pt1 | contig 14543 bp, 26 predicted proteins | sample MM_PC_MetaG_FD_121122 | JGI IMG/M metagenome (GOLD analysis project Ga0180007, IMG submission 121122) | Groundwater microbial communities from the Aspo Hard Rock Laboratory (HRL) deep subsurface site, Sweden - MM_PC_MetaG | ecosystem: Environmental > Aquatic > Deep subsurface > Groundwater... | reverse complement strand
TTATATTTTCGGTTCAAGACCCTTGGTGGTAACCTTGGAGTGAGTCTCGTGCTGGCAGGCAATATCAGTTGACACAAAACATTTGAATCCGAGGGCCCTCGCCCTGGCGCAAAATTCAAAATCTTCGCTCCGACCTGACCCCGGAGGCTCACTGGCGGCAGTCAGCGTCCATTTGAAAAACTCTTTAATACCTGCCCCAAGCATCCGCTCAAAGACACTGCGGTGAATGAGCAGGCATCCCGCTGGCACGTAGTGGGCCTCAACCAAGCTGCCGGGTTGAAATTCTGTTATTGCCTGCTTTCCCACTTTGCCGTCCGCCCCAGCCACCTCGTTGAACATACACGGCAGGTAATCCCCGCTTATCCCAGTCCAAGTAGGGAATCGCTGATAATAAAGTCCTGAAACGATAGGCAAGCGGTGAGACATAAGGCGTGGGATACAATTTTTGGGGGTCAATATGTCGGCGTCGATTTGGAAAAGCCACTGATAGCCTCCGTTGAGGCACTGGTTGGCGGCCTGTGTTCTTGCACAGTCCCAAGGTAATCCGCTAAGTCTCATTATGTCCCAGAGCGGCGGCTTATCCATATTACCAAAGCTAAGTGCCCAATCTACGCTAACGCCGAAGGGTGGAACCACTATGGCAATGAGCGTGGCATCCTGACGGGCTCGAACCAGTTCCCAACTAAACGGCATCTTTATCCTCCTTAATGTGCTTTAATATCAACTCTCCGTCCCTATAGATAGCAACAAAATGGGTTGCTGAGGAAATGCCGAATTGCCGACAGAGGTATTGCGGCAGGTGCAGGTAAATGTATCCGCTCAAAGTGCCGTAGGTCTTTATCTTGGCAAGTTGGAGTTCAGTAACCATTTTCTACTGTAGAAGTGTAGCAGACGATGCAGGCTTTGTCAAGGGGTATTCAGGCGAATTTTCCCATTCGTTCGGCGTGCTGGAAGTAGAGCTGGTCTATGTTGACGTTGCCCTCTATAACTTTGGCCAATTCATACCACACTGTATAGACACTAGGAGTAGTCAACGGCCATGGATTAGTTTGTATGGCAAATACAAGCCCTCGGGCTGGTATATTCATGCTCTCCCCGGCTACAATTGGATGCAATGCGTTAAGTGGGCGGAAATATCGTGAGACATAATCATTTGCCCATGACAGTGTAATTGGGCCAAACCAGCCTGTTCCCCGCTTTATTAAAAAGTAGTGTTTATAATGAGCGCCATTGGCTGTTACATAGTCAGTGTAAACCAAGTATATTCTGCCCTGTCGGTCAACACAGCAAACTGGAGTGCTTGCAGTGGATGTAGTAGCTGTCGATACCAGTTCGCTATCTTGCCACCCATCTACTGCGTCTAACTTTTTATAATAGTTATCCCGGCTTTCTTTCCAGGAAAGGTGGATATTGCTGTCCTTATCTATAGCCATATGGTTGAGAGTAACATTACTGGTATAATCGGTAATGGCAACTTGGGTTTGCCAGCCGCTTGATGTCCTTTTTCTGTACTGGATATTTTGGCGAGTGGTGTTTGTCCCCCAACCCAAACCATTCCACACGATATGCACATCATTATTTTCGTCTATAACTATCTTTGGGTGGTATTGATGTTCCCCAGCAGTAAAGGTAGTTACCTCCTCTATCGTTCCCCAATTGCCATCAGCATCCCTTGTCTGGTAATGAATATTGGTCGTGTATGCGGGTGAACTAGAACCGTAACAGTATATAATATGGACTGTGTCCAAACTGTCAACTGCTATGTCTGGGTCATAAGTATCGGAACTCTCTATAACCACTGGAGTGCCCCAAGTGTTTGTAGCAACATCCCTCTTTATGTAGTACAGGTCGTAATCGCCTAAAAGGTAATCTTCATACACGAGGTGGACATTGCCGAGGCTATCAGTAGCTATGGCGTATGACAGTCCTCTCCTTATTGTGACAGCATTTGGATGGACTAACTCTTCCGTCCATGTCTTCCCATTATCTTTGGAATAATAAACATAGATATTGTAGGCAACACCAGTGCCATACTTGTATAGGACAACATAAATAGTCCCGTCTGGCGCTATGGCAACAGCATGCGGGCATTGGGTATAGACAGTGCTTCCATCCACCCTTACTGTAAGCCTAACCGGTAACAGTATCACTGAAACCTCCCCATTCTCTCGGTTATTAAAAAACGCCCCTTTGCAGTCGGGGCGCCATCATACAATTATCTAACTCAACCACTTAGGCGGGCTGTTCCACAATCCAAGAAACGCCCTCGTCGCTGACGCTGGCATCTACCCAGACCTCGCTGAGGTTCTTAATCCTGAGGCTAACCGCCAGCCCGGCACTCAAGCCGTCAAACCGGCGCCTGTTATTGGCACAATCACTTGCTGTCTTGCCGAAGTAGATGTAGCCGGTATTACCCGTTTTGGCTATGATGGTCACGGCAAAGCCATCGGGAATCGCCAAGTCATCCAGTTGCTCAGGCTTACCAGCGGTAATTACAACCTTCTGGTTAGTGGTGAAAGTGGCTTTATTCGGAACAGGGGCAACACGAATAATCTCGGGGAATTCAATTGGCGGCCATTCCCCGGGTGGGAGGCCAGTGATTACCGAGATAAGCAGGTCGAGCTTCCCAACAGCAGTGTTAAGCCCGTCTATTATCGCCTCAATCTGGCGCCACGGCGCCTCTCTGGGCGTGGATGGCGGCGGGGGTGGATGTATTCTCTCTTGAACCATTGCTATTCCAGTGTGACCAGCACCTGTATGCCGATACCACTACCGCCGGAGGTTAAGGCTCGACCAAGGACACGGCCGGTATTATAGGCCGTGCCAACAAATGCTCCGCTTATGTTGACTGTGGCATAACCGCTTATTATGCCACTAGCTGCTTGAAGACCGCTAACTAGACCACCGCCACTCACTAGGGGATAGCCAGCCGGTGTGATGGTGTTAAAAGGATTTACCCTGCCCGAGGTGGCAATCTGTAGCCTGTCACCAGCCTGTACAGCCGAGGTGGCCACGACAACTCCACTGGCAAAGCCGTGGGTCAGGATATGAACAAGATCGCCTGAGGAAACACCGCCACGGGCAACGCCAGCCGCCAGATGCGGGTTGCTGTCGGACCCCATGGTCACCTGTCTCAGGGCTGAGGCGGCACCAGGAGAAAGCTCCACCGTTGCCAGGTCACTGATGGTCATGGCGGCCACGAAGACCTGCTTTATGTTGCCCTGGTTCTTGATTTTCAGCAAAGCCATAGCCTCACCTCTAATTCAGCTTGTACTGTGCTATTACTACACAGCCAGTCTCAGTGGTATTGCACACGAGATAAGAACTGCCCAGAAAGTCTATTCCCTTGCACTCCGACTCTCCCAACTTAACCGTCTCACCAGCAGGAACAGTCAGTTGCTCCCGAATCTTGCCGCTCAGGCAATTGGCTATTCCCGAGGTTCCGCCAAAAATCTCGTGCGCTTGGGCAGCACCACCCGAGGCGAATACTCCCGATATTGCGGTGAAGCAGTCATAGAGCTTCGCTGTTATGTTGGCGTCGGATTGGTTGTCAACGGTCAGACCAAGCAACTCTCCCTTCTTATGCGCTTGCTCATTCCAAAGAAGGACACCGGAAACTGCTGTCTTCTGAATCGCTGGCATTTACTTCACCTCCTATCCTGCCACCGACATCCACTTAATCTCGTCCAGATAGAGTATCGGCTTCGGCTGAATGTGGGGTGGCATTGGCGCATCAAAGTCCATCAGGCAACGGTTGATGGTAAACTTGAGGGACATCTTCTCATAATCAACGCCCTCGTCAACAACGAGCCTGAGGATAATCGGACTCAGGTTGTAGACAAGGTACATTTTGAAGATGGGGTTCTCAGCCGGCGAATCGCTGGGCTTAATTGCCCCCAAGTACTTCATGGTTAAGCTGCTCACCAACGGGCTCATGTCAGGGTGGTCAAGCCGATACAGTGGGTACTCAGCCGGGAAGTAAAGATGTGTCAGGTAATTCCCTGGTTTGAAGCCAATCAAAACCTCATACAAGTTGGTAGTGACATTAGGGTAGAGCTTCTCACCAGTATCCTCGTTGCTCAGGTTAATGTCCTTGTAGCATCCCTCCTTGAGCAAGTAGGAAAGCTCATAGGGCACCTGCTGTTGCTTGGCAATGCGCGCTGTCTTCCCCCTCACATGGTTAAGCGAGCTGGGGAACCCGTTGCTGAACCTTATCCAGCGATCCACAAGCAGGATTTTAGGCCGTGGCTGAACACCAGCAAATACCTCAGTCGGTCGTACCTCAATCATTGCATACCTCCCTGTCTCTTCCTCTATTCAGAGGATGCAATGGGGAAAGGTATTAAAAACCCTTCCCCATTAGAATCCGATTACGTTGGCCACGATCTGCAACTGCCCGCTAACTGGTCTTCCACTCGTAAGCGACTCATAGAAGCCACGGCCAGAGGTGATGCCACTGAGCAAGCCCAGTGCCGCGGTGCCGCTGCCTATCGGGCCGTCCAGGGTCACTATTCCGCTGACTATTCCGCTGGCGGCCTGCAGGCCGCTCACAATACCAGTGAATGTCGGCGAACCCAAATCGCAGCGCCGCAACTGCAACCACAGGGTGTCCCCGCTTATCAGAACATCCTTGAGCGGCACGGCAACCTTATCCCCGGGAGAGCCGCTGATATGGGCATCCACGGACAGTACCTTCTGTACTGTCCTGACATGGGCAACACGGAACGGGAGATAGCCTCCTGACCTGACATAATCCTCGGCATCCTTATCTTCCTGGACAAGGAGGCGCCCGTCAGCAAATCTCGCAATTATCTCTGCCATAAGTTTACCTCCTTTATGTCCAGTTCGCTGGGAGAAACTGATTGTACTCCGCAAAGACCAGCCCGAATTGCCCTACCTCAATATCGATGCTCGGTGTCCCCGAGGGCGCCGTCAGCCCGGTCTGCACATCAAACCAACCCCGGATATAGAACTTGCCGCCGGGATGGAGCACTATTCTGCCCGGCAACGGGATGAATTTAAACAGCTTGTCGGGCTTGTTTATCTTGGCGAAAGGTTCGACCACGAAAAGCGGATAGGGATAGTCATTGATCTTGATCTCAAGGGCGATTATCCTAGGGTCCGGTTTGTAGCTGATAAGGGTATGGAAAGCTATAACCTCCTTTTCCTCCGCCGAGGTCTCGGCAAACAGTTCCTTTGAGCTGGTCGATCCGCCAAGAATGTCAGCGTCGGAATCGGCGGAGTCCAAGGTGACGGTCTGTTGCCAGCTATAATACTCCTTTGTTCCTGACGCATCCTCAGCTAGATGCTGGGGGGCAATCAGGTTCATCCCGAACTGACCGGTGGCGCACTTGAAGCCGCCAAACGGCTTGTCGTTGAAGTAGCCCTTGGCCACTTGGGCAATGGCCTCGTAGAACCTCGCTTCGCCTGCCATTTCAGCACCAACATCCGGGTCGAGCTTGGTCAGCTGTGCCACCAGCCAAGTAAAGTCTCGGTTCCAGATTGCTTGGTCATCGGGCGTCAGAACCTTCTGCTCAAGGCTGCGGGCACCGCCTGCCATCAGGTTTAATTCAATCATGTCCCTTGCTGTTACTACCATCGTATACCTCCTGTTATTCAAATACCAAAGGAATAATTCCTCTGGGTGCTGCTGGTTTAGGCGCTGCCACACCCGCACCTACCGGTACAACCTCGACCCCGGTGACGAACCGCCTTAGCCCGGCCTCAGGTGGTGTTGGCATTTCAGGAAGCTCAGGCGGAGCTGGCAAATCGGGAATCTCCATTGGGAAATCAGGTATGGCGGGTATTTTATCGGCAGTGTCTAACAGCATGGTGGAGATTACCGGTGCACCCGCCGGCAACTTAGCTTCTATTGCCACTGGAAATTTCGTGGCATCGACTAAAAGTTCTTTAACGTTCTTGTAAGGCATAGCCTCACCTCCTATAACACCCTGTTTATTTGGGACTTAACAGCAGCGAAGGTATCCATCACACCCCTGCCGACACCCTCGACCATGCTGAGGCCAGCTTTCACTGTTTGCCCCACGGCTTTCACCGCGGCATCGGCTATTACCGACGGGTCATCAGGCATTCTGGATTTAACCTCGTCCATATTGGCCTTGATCTCGCTAGCGAAGGAAGTGGCCACACCGGCAACATTGTTTGCTACGCGGACGGGACCCTCAGCCGCCTCAACTACTCCGTCAGCAATGCTATCGACCAGTTCTTTGGGGTCAGGTATTTTTACCATATTGCCCTCCTGTCTGATTTGGGGTGCAACCTCCGCTAAAAAGCACGGGGGGTAGCCCGAACACCTTCTAATGAAGGTTGCTACCCCCCGTTTTAACTTACAATTCTATCCTAAAGCAAAATATTCAATTTGTCAACTATCTTCTATACTACCACCTCCATGCTTAAATGTCTACTACTATAATGTCTACTACTATAATGTACCAAGCTTTCCGTCTTGTCAAGCCCCTAGGGGCAAAATGATAGGGGGAGGAGGAAATGGGAAGGCAATTTTGGGTCTCGGCCTAACTTTTGCCTCACGATTACCAAGAAGGATAGCGTTCATCCTGTTGAACTCAATGCAGGATTTTATAAGTTCATCCTCCTCTATTTCAGCATAGCAATCATATTGGGCAAGTTCTGTGTCAAATGCTTCTTTAGATGTTTTGCCATCAAGCAAGGCGTTTATAGAATTAACCACGGGCATAAGGCATGTGGCCGCCATCTCATCTGACCACGGCGTGGAAGCCAGGTCAGCATCGCAGACCCAGACGTAATCATCCGTATAGCCTTGAAAGCTGGCTGCCCCATTTCTTACCAGGTCAGGTCCCAAAGATACTCCAGTTTGGCAGGACAAAAGCTTTATTACCTTGCCCTCTACCTCATTGGGGTTGTATTTGCCGATTGCAAGGATTATGGCCTCATTCTGCCCGGTGAAGGCATCTATATCGCCGTGCCCCATTCCGATGATTATATCCGACTGGGGAGCAGAGAGCCGAAAGGGAGTTCTCCGCGCCAACATGGCATAAAGGTGAATAGGCTCCACTCTAGGCACTACGTATCTTATAAAGAAGCCCGACGCCGAGCGGGTAGCCAAATCAAAATCGGCAAGTGTTAGGGTAGAGGGCATTAACTGTTCTCCTTAGTCGCAATCCTTCTCATAAGCTCAAAAAACTCAGGGTTGCGTTCCAACTCATCCGGGATTTTATCCAAAGGCACGGCATTGGGATATGCCTTGGCGCGTGTGCTGAGGTTAACCAAGGTCGGCCTAGAACGCCCTTTGCCCTCAGCTCTCTTGGCCTCTTGGTATCTCCTGAAGGCTTCAGCGGCCGCCGCTCTGTCTCCCCGGCGGAGTGCTTCTTGGTATCTTTGCCACTCTTCTTTAGTATCAGCCAATTTTACTCACCCTATTAAGGTCTAGGTCATATTGGTATATGCCGCCGTCCACAGCATCAAAGGTAGGGCTAGTGAATTGAGGAGACACAGTTGAATTCTTTATTAAGAATACGGCCAGGTATCCGCCTGGTGCTACATCGCGGAAGGTAATCTTTTCATACAGCCTGTACCACTTACCGTCACTAACAAAGTCATTGATAGCCGGGTTCCAGTAGTAGCATATCCACTTATCGGCTACTCCAAAGCCCCCAGTCCCCCATACAGTCATCTGGAAGGTGATGCCAACTGGAACAAGGTTCATTGTGTAGGCATCCCACAAAATTGCGTCTTTGTGGATACCCTCACCCCTGATGACGACCTCAACAGCACAGTCCTCTATTTTTCTGTCTCCCCAGAAGCTCAGCGACATGGTATAGCTCTTGCTATAACTCCTGAAGCTGTCCGACTCCGAAACATATCGGCTGGTGTGGTAGGTAGGTGATTCCTGGTCATAGTCTCCCCAGAGTCCCTTTTTGCCGGAGTTGACCTCAATATCTAGGGTCTGAGATGGTCCCTTGTATTCAAACTCCACGGTCACCCTGAGGCTGTCAGAGGACACCTTGGGAATTAAAGTGCCATAGAAGTTTTTTCTCAGTCTTACCTCTGCCACTTTATTTCCTCTCGCACTCGCATTCTACTACCTTTTGGAACAGCATCTCATGTATGCTCCTTCTAGCTTCCTCAAATGCAAAAGCCGCGTCGATGTCCTTCTTCTCTCCAATCAGTCTTAGCCCTTTCTCCACAGGCGCATTTATTTGCACGAGTTCCTCGGTTGTGAACTCTGGTGTCCAAAATGGCGTCATGTACCGTCTCTTAGCACCCTCCGCCCATATCTGTGCCAGCTCAAAGCTATAGGGAAGCTTCTCCCGAAGGTTGTCCATGGCGAACCATAAATCTCGTTCAGCATCTAACAACATCTCCCCAAGCTCATTGCAGCGTTTACTGATAGCCATATTTACCTCCTAGCTCACACTCAAACTGGTTATTTCTAGTTCAGGCTCTACAGCCACCCCAGTGACAGTGAGGACATTCAAACAGCCCCATTCTGGCTTGCCGTCCAAGTCAAGGGCATAGACCTTTATCCCATAGCCAGCCTTCGGCTCGCAACCAGCCAGCGGTAAGCCTGTAATATTGGTATATAGGCTTCTCGGTGTTTCAGAGGCAGGCAAGTCAACGTACACCTCCTTTCTGGTAGAGCCGATTTCATCAAACTCGGAATAAACAGTCTTCTGCGTAACTACTGCCCCGAGCCGCCCGGTAATAGCGGGTCCTTGGTAGGTGTAGTTTGCCCTGACATTCAGGACTTGGTCCTGCCTTTTGCTAACGGAATTGCAGGGGACTTTAGTCACCAGCATTACAATTCTAGGCTCAACCATTTCTCCCTCCTATGACAAAGCTAGAGATTCGATAGCTATCATTGTAGGAACCTCAGTGGTAACATAGTAAACATCGTCCCACTCGCTTGACTTCACCTTGGCCTCGCCAATGAAAACCTGCACCTCGAGATCCCTTCTATCAATGGTTCCAGCAACGGTTCTTCGCGAAAAGTCAAAGCTTATTGTTTGCCCCGGGGAAATATTAGCCACAGCCGAGGGATATTCGGCGAGCTTATCACCATGCCCAGGCCAGACACTCCCCTCGTAAACAATGCACTTAACGGTGATATCATAGCTCTTGTCGCAATCTGAAGTGACTGGGCAGCGGATAGTAATATCAGTAAATGGCTTTACTGTGGTTGATGGCGTTACTGTTGGTCTCTCAAGGAGAAATCTGATGCCGGGCTTGCCAACCAGAAAGCTGATTGGCTCGGTTTTAGCCAGTGTTGGTAGCATCCTGATCGGGGTGGGATAGGCTTCAGCGTGGATTTTATACTCGCCAACCTCCTCAAAGTTAAGCTCGCCAAAAAACTCTCCCAGAGGAATTCTAGCTACTGGTCTAGGGGGTTGCCACCATTCCCATTCAATGCCTACCTTGGGGGGGCCGATGGGTAGAATGACATCGTCCGAGACGATTGGTTCCTCGCCTTCCCTTTCAGCCACAACCCTTGAGAAGGCAGGCAACGGTGCAGGCAAATCACCAGGAATCAAAAGACGCCCAGCATATTTGACCCTGCCCGGGCTGTCTAATTCAGTTTCCTCCAGCTCTAGTTCAAGGGTGAAAAGGCCTTTGCCGAACTCAGGCATCTCAAATGGCATTACAGCCTCCTTATTTCAGTTTAACCCAAAAGATGGTCTTTGGCAAGTCCTAAAGCCCTAAGCTGTCTACTATATCCTGCACACCCTTGCCAAGCCCTAGGGGTAGGTGTTTCATTGTCTCCTCACCCCACTTCCTAGGAATTGGGACACCAGGCCAGTGCTCCTTCATCCAATCACTCATGAACTTTGGCCACTTGATGTCAAGTTCTCTTGGCAAGGGAGGCCCCTCGTTTACCTGATTAAGTCCAAGCTCCTCAATTCTTGGTAGCTTAGGTAGAATTCTTTCTATATCTTGCATGCTTGCCCCCTTAAATTGCTATTTTCACCTTATCGCACAAAATTTCCAGTGGAACCAGCCCCACCCGTATTTCCACTTGTGCTGGGCTAATAGTGTCAAGCGTCAGCCGCCAGTCATCAGTGCTGAACGGCCCGATATGGTCTGTCTTCTCAGCATAGTCAGTAAAGGAATCATAGCTGGCCCTAGCGTATATTCCATAGAGAAGTGGAAGCGGCAACCCATTTCTTACGGCAAAGAAGATATGCCTTTTGCCATTAGCTGTCTCCTGTCTGAAGTCACCATAAAACCTGAGAACTGGCTGGGGAGGTCTGGCTAAGTACTCGGATAGCTTCTCGCCGATGGTTTTTGGTCTGTCGATTTCCTTTAGCAAAATCATAAACTCTTTGCATACTCCTCGGCAGCATCTCTATCGCCGTAGTGGATTTCGTGTTCCATCACTCTATAACCGCCCCTCAACAGTATGGGGGTCTCTGGCTTGTTGGTTAACATGTGATTCCAAGTTGAAGAGTATATGTTGCCAGTCCAAGGTTGCCTGCCGCTGTAGTGCAACCCGGTTTCATACAGGTTGGCAAAGGAATAGCACCAGTGGTAGATAATCTCGTTGCCAATAATCTCAATACTCTCAATATCCGAGGCTCTGCCTAAGGTAAATATCCTCCATGCACGATACCATTCATCCCATAGCTTGGTTGGCGCCACCTCATCCCTAAAGACAAGGTGGTTTTCCCCTGGTGATATAAATATAGCGCAAAGGCTTCCCTCCCCAGGCTCAAATACCGGCTGGGAAACAGCCGGCGCAATTTCAGGACCTAGCTTAGCCCTGAGTCGGAAAAATTCCCTTTGGCATATCTGAAAGGCTAAATCCTCTTTTATTTTTAGGTTTCTCAATGGTTGGGGTAAGTCCAGTGCTATATACCTCATGCTACCTCCAAGGCCAGGGTGGGAAGTAGCCGCTCGGTAAGGGTGGCCCTTCACCAGGATTCATGGGCTTTAGTTTTGATACATTGACCGGTAGAATCCTGAATATGTCCTCGTTCTTGCCCACCGTCTTCTCAAGTTCAGGCTCCATGGACACGTCAACCATCTTGCCGTCAACCTCGGCATAGAAATGGGGGCCAATAAGCAATATGCCAGCGGCTGGTTTTATCGGAATAACCGAAATGCACCCCATCAAGCTGGCATCATGCCCTAGGTCCCTGGCCTTTCTCACTATCCTGGTGTGCTTGTGGATGCAGTTATTGGCGAGTATATTGAAAGGCTCGTTGTGTACTTCAACGATAAACTTCTCTAATTCCATTGCTTAACTCTTGGAGGAGATTATCAGCACCCCTTACTCCTTCCCAAGAACTGCCCTCTACCTCTTCCAAGGCCATCTGATAGCCCACGCCTTCGGCAGCGGAGGGCCAGACTCCGGCGGCATAGGCATAAGGTCATTGACTACCTGTCCTCTCCCCAGTCTCTCAAGTGGTGGGGGTGCTCCCTTGCCGAATATTTTCTCATGGAACGATTTCCGCTCTTCCTCAGTTCTTGGCATATTAGCCTCCTTTCTATCTGAGCAACAAGACATTACCAATCCCCCTTAAGTAACTCATTTACCCAAGACAAAGCCGGCTTATCATCTGGGGGCAACCAGATAGCACACCAGCCTCTCGGTGATATTTCACCCTCCACTACTTCGCAAGCGTTTAGCTCTACCCAGTACCGGCACTTCCGGCACTTATAGTCCCAAAACACTGGAGGTGGAGAAAACGGTATATAGGCGACCTGAGATTTTGTAAACTTGCCTTTCTCAGCCACATGGGCATTTATCTCATCAACCCATGATTGCAATGTCCCAGGCGCATAGGTAGCGTTAGCCGCTGCTAGGCTTACTGATTTTACCAAAAGGTTAGGTAGAGATGTGTTCATTTAATCCCCTTCCTCATTTCAGCTACTACTTCTGGCTTGGTATAAACAAAACGTGGGAGAGGTAATCCTTCCCACGGCAAGCAAGGTCTGAGGTCATTTATAGTGAGCTTTGGCCCCACCTTCTCAGCATAATGGAAGCTGGTATAGGTCGCCGCAGCTCCAAGCCCACCTACAACTCCAACAATTAAGAGTAGTTCAGGGTCTATCCCAAAGGGCATCTACTCCTCCTTCATTCCAACTTGCCTGTTTCAGCTAAACTCTTTTCAACTAGAGCAGTTATTGTTTCGGGGTCAAGCTCTTCCAAGGGGATATTAGCAATAGGGGGCGGGATTTCAACACCCAGTAACCTAAATTCACCCCTTGTTTTAGCTTCAAATGAACCCCTGTATAAAGGTAGTTCATTAAAGAGAGGAGCAATTTTCTGGATAGTTTTATGGTCTAAACCTGTAATCACAATCTCATTTGCATCAGGGCACTGAACCTTAGAGACAACCTCTCGGCATTTGGGTTTCTCTTTCTCAAAAGCTTCCCCAGCTTCCCTACTCCTTTCAAGGAAAGCTTCCCATTCTTTTTCATCTCTAGGATGCCAGCATCTATCCCTCTCTTCAGCTCGTTTTGCTAAAATTTTTCGTATAGTTTCACTGGCACTTGGACAAACACTCCGAGTTTCAGGGTGTCCACAAAACCATGATGCTGAAGCATTAGACCACATGCAGCGAGTCACCTTTTTTATGGTGGGTAATTCTTCTCGACGCACGCCATAAGTGCGACGCCTATCAATCTCATCATTTATTTTTTTGAGGGCTTCAACAAGCGTATCGTCTTTAGAAATTTCAACAGTCATTTACTCCTCCTTCAAGCTAGTTAAAAACCCCAGAAGCTCTTCCGGCGCCCTCTTCATGATGCCCTCAATTCGCTTGAGCACCTTCTCCAACTGCTCTAGCTTGTCAACCGGCAGCGAGTTGATTTCCCTGATGAGCATGACCACCTTGTCCAGCTCCGGGGCACTCTGGGACACTTTGTCGGCAGCAAGAAGCACCTCTTTGATTAGTTTAAGCTGTCTAGCGTCGGGGAATTTATCGAGGGATTCAGCAACTTTGGAGAGCTTTGGCAGACCTAACTTGGTTTCTATTTCACCTAGAATGCTGGCACCTCTTTCCATAACCATGGCACACCTCCTTAACTTAATTCTAAACCCTAACCTAGTATTGGTCAAGGTTAAGTAAGAAGAGTCCTCTTAATAGTTTCGTGGATAAACTCTTTCGTAATAGGAGGGTGGTGTTTTATGTGGCTTGGGAAATTATCACCTTGGAGGTACGGCTCAAAGGCAGATGCCATCTTCATAAATTGTGCTTCAATAGGACTTGGCTTGAACTCAGGCACCATTTTTACCGTGACCATGATAAATTCACTAATCCATTCCGTCAGTTGGCCAAGAGTCGGTGGATCCGGGTTGGTAAGCCAATAAGTACCCTGTCTTTTGGTTCTGGCTATCGCCTCAGCTACCGCGTCCACGGTAACCAAATTCAGTTTTCCCCCAGGGTTTCCTCTAATTCTAAAGACTGGCTCTAGGACAGGTAAGTGCAGCGTACCCTCTATCTTTCTACGGATCGCCTCAGCTCTCTTATGTAGCTTAATCAGTGCTAAGACAAACTGGGAAAAGTGCCCCGGGTAAGGATGTTCCTCCGTCCCCATGATAATTGACGGCTTGAAGATAGTTGCCTTCAGCCCATACAGTTGGCCATAGTCCTTGATGAGTTGCTCGTTTTTAATCTTCGACACACCGTAGGGATTAGACTCCCATGTGTAGGCGGTTGAGGCAAAGTAGAGGTGCGGTATATGGCGGTGCAGGCAGAACTCGACCACATTGTAGGTGCCGATCACATTCGTTCTCCAGATTGAGCCGTCCTTATCTTCACCAAGACTATGGAGCCCCGCTAGATGGTAGACAGCGTTTATTCTCCTCGGTACTTTGCCTAAGCCTAGGTTCTCCTGTGTTATATCACCAATTAACGGAATAAGGTTTTCCCTCGGCTCTGGGGGATGCCTGCTAAGACCATAGACCTTGTGGCCTTGCGCTAGCAACTTGGGAATAAGCACTTGCCCGACGAAACCTGAAGCGCCAGTAACTAAGATAGCCATCTCTACCTCCTAGCGGAAGAATATTAGGTAAACGAATACCTCGCACAGACCGAGTAGAAAGTAGTATATATCTTTCATGTTCCCCAGTGTAAAAGGGTGGCACCCGCTGCTAAGCCTGCCCCAAGGCTGACCACCAAACCCCAGTCCCCCCGCTTTACATCTCCGCCCATAAGTAGTTTCCCAACTATCCCAATACTGGAACTACTACAGTTCCCAAACAACCTCAATACTTCTCTGGAAAGTGCCATCTTTTCCTCAGGAATCCCTAGTTTATCCTTGAGGTTACTCAGGACTGCACTCCCCCCTGGATGAATAACCCACCATCTTATATCGTTTAGGCTCAGATTATGTCTCCGGAGTATCTTCTCAACGGGAGGCTGCACCACTGAAGGAACTATCCGTGGTATCTGTCGTGACAGTAATACCCTTAGCCGTCCATCTTGCCAGACAAAGCCTAGGTGCTTCAGGTTCTCAGGGTTGAAGTAAGTCTCAAAATCCACAAGGTAGGGGTGGCGGGGGTCATCATCAAAACCTATGAGAGCAGCTGAAGCACCATC
>Ga0180007_10004582_pt1 | contig 14547 bp, 11 predicted proteins | sample MM_PC_MetaG_FD_121122 | JGI IMG/M metagenome (GOLD analysis project Ga0180007, IMG submission 121122) | Groundwater microbial communities from the Aspo Hard Rock Laboratory (HRL) deep subsurface site, Sweden - MM_PC_MetaG | ecosystem: Environmental > Aquatic > Deep subsurface > Groundwater... | reverse complement strand
GGGAAACAAAAAGATCAAGTCGACCTATGGTCAACTTGATCTTTTAACAGAAAACAATAATTATTTATGTCCAATCTTAACTAGTTAGTAATAAATACGGTCAACCTTATTTAGGGATTGACAGTTTCCCACTTCTCATTTCTGATTTCTCACTTCTCCCTTGATCCACATAGTTTATACTCCATTCTTTACGGCACTTATACCGCTAATTTGGGCCGATAAACACCTTAGAATATACACACACGTTAGCTGTCATTTGAAAAAGATATGCAACTCTCGATTAATTAATTAGGTTATACTGTGGGGCTATTAATTCAATTAAAACGAAATTTTATTTAATGGTTCAAACAAAAGTATCCGGCACAACGAACAAACCGAATTTTAAGGATGAATCTATGAACCAAATAATGATAAATAAACATACAATATTGTTCAAATATGGCGGTAACGCCATGACGAATCAAGATCTAAAATCAAAAATATTAGAAAACATTTGCTCCTTGAAAGATAAAGGATACCAGGTTGTGATTATTCATGGTGGTGGTCCTTTTATTAAAGAAACACTTAAAGTTGCCAATATCGAATCAGATTTTGTAGATGGATTACGAAAAACTACACCTGAAGCTATGGAGTATGTGGAAATGGCATTGAAAGGTAAGGTCAATGGCAGGCTGGTTTCAATAATAAATGAAATGGGCTATAAAGCTGTAGGCTTGTCTGGAAAAGATGGACAAACTGTGCTGGCTAAAAAACATTTGCATGAGCACATGAAAAACGGAAAAGTCGAACTGGTTGATTTAGGACAGGTGGGAGATGTAGAAAGCGTTGACACTTCCTTAATCGAGTTATTATTGGGAAATGACTATATTCCCGTTATCACATGTATTGCTTCTGATAAAAGGGGGCTTGATTATAACATTAACGGTGATCTGTTTGCAGGTCATATAGCGGGTGCACTTAAAGCAGAACAATACATTATTCTAACAGATATTGACGGATTAATGCTCGACAAAGACAATCCAGATTCCATTATCCGTGAGCTTAAACTAGCTGAAATAAATCATCTTAAAGAAATAAAATGTATCCAGGGCGGGATGATTCCCAAAATAGATTCTTGTAAAATTGCCCTGGCAAAAGGAGCAAAACTGGCAAGAATCATCAATGGCACAGTTCCAGAGCAGATTGCAAGCCTTTTTGAAAATAAAGAAATTGGAACGGCAATCAGTGCCTAATTTTAAAACATTAATTAGGACACAAAAATTGAACAGTACATACAACGATCTTGATAAAAAGTATTATTTACAAACTTTTAAACGTTACCCATTGACTTTCGATCATGGGAAAGGCTCCCGCCTTTGGGACGTGGAAGGCAACGAATACATAGATATGTTGGGAGGTATAGCTGTAAATAGTGTTGGACACAGTCACCCAACAGTGGTAAAAGCAATTCAGGATCAGGCAGACAAACTGATTCATATTTCAAACTTTTATCTTAGTGTGCCTCAGGTGATGCTTTCTAAAAAGCTGGTGGAATTATCAGGTTTGGATCGCGTGTTTTTTACGAATAGCGGAGCAGAATCTGTTGAGGGTGCAATTAAAATAGCACGTAAATATGCCCACAGTGTTGGACGGGGAGGAAATGTTATTTCTTTTGAGAACTCCTTTCACGGACGAACATTGGCTACTATTGCAACAGGTAAAAAAGCATATCAAAAAGGGTTTGAGCCTATTCCAGAAGGTTTTTCTCAGGTACCTTTTAATAATATTGAAGCCATAAAAAAAGCTGCCGACAACAATACAGCCGCCATCATTATAGAACCTATCCAGGGAGAAGGAGGCGTAAATGTTGCCGATAAAACTTTCCTAAATGAATTGAGAACCTTTTGTGATGAACAAAATATTGTGTTGATTTTCGATGAAATTCAATGTGGTATGGGCCGAACAGGAAAAATGTTTGCCAAAGAACATTTTGGGGTAGAACCTGATATTATGACTTTAGCCAAAGCATTGGGAGGCGGTGTTCCAATCGGCGCCATTCTTTCCAATGAAAAAGTAAGTGCAGCAATTGAATTTGGAGATCATGGGACTACTTTTGGAGGAAACCCATTGGTGTGCGCGGCTTCATTGGCTACATTGGAAGTTATTGAAACTGAAAGTCTGGTGAAACAAGCTGAAGAAAAAGGCAATTGGCTGAAGGCTGAAATTTCAGAAATGAAAAATCCGGATATCAAAGACATCCGGGGAAAAGGATTGATGATAGGTGTGGAATTTAATTTTGAGACAAAACCTTTAGTACAGAAAATGCTTGAAAATGGCGTTCTGGCAAATGCAACTGCCGATACTGTTTTACGCCTGGTACCACCTTTAAACATAAGTTATGAAGATTTGGGTAAGGCAATGGAAGTATTAAAAAAATCATTAAAAGAAATACAAAGCAATGACTAAAAAGAAAATAGGAATTATTGGTGCAACCGGTTATACCGGATCAGAGCTGGTGCGTATTCTTACCAATCACCCCGATGTTGAAATCACCATGATCACTTCCGAAAGCCGGGCAGGAGAATTATTTTCTGATGTGCATCCTTTTTTACAGGGAATTGCCGATCAAAAATTGGTGTCAATAAATCAAATTGATGAATATGAACTGGATCTTGTTTTTCTTGCTTTGCCTCATGGCGTTTCCATGGATTATGTAAAACGTTTCAGAGACAAATCTTTTAAAATCATCGATCTTTCAGGTGATTTCCGGTTGAGTTCCAAGAAAGTTTACGAGAAGTGGTATAAAATAGATCACATTTATCCCGAAGGAATTGAAAATGCAGTATTCGGAAGTCCTGAGTTGTATTTTGATAAAATTAAAGATGCAAATTTAGTTGCGAATCCGGGCTGTTTTCCTACAAGTGCAATTTTAGGTCTGGCTCCTTTACTAAAAGCCAACCTGATTGAAACAGATCGAATTATTGTCGATTCAAAAACGGGTGTTACCGGAGCTGGAATAAAATCTAAAACTGTAAACCTTTATTCTAATGTAAATGATAATTTCAAGGCATACGGACTTAAAAATCACAGACACACTATTGAAATTCAAGGGATATTGGATAGGATTTCAGGAAAAGAAACACTTATTCAATTTACACCGCATTTATTGCCCGTAGACCGGGGTATTTTAACCACTATTTATGCACGCCCAACGGGAAAAATGGATGAGATCAAACTAAAAGAACTTTACGCTACCTTTTATGCAAATGCGCCTTTTGTGCGGTTAAGAAAACAGGAACCGGCCATAAAAGATGTGAGGGGAACCAATTACTGTGATTTATATGTAACCTATGATAAGCGAACCAATATGGTGATTATTGTTAGCGTTATTGACAACCTTATTAAAGGAGCAGCCGGACAGGCTGTCCAAAACATGAATATTATGTTTGACCTGGAAGAGACCATAGGATTAAATTTAATTCCGCTAAACCCATAACATTAATTAATAAATACAACATTTTATAATAGTGCAAAATGATTAAAAATATAACAAACGTAAGAGGAATAACCTGTTGGGGTGCTCATTCAGGGATTAAGTCTATGAAAAGAGATTTAGCCATCATTTATTCAAGAGTGCCGGCAAGTGCGGCGGCGGTGTTTACACAAAACCAGGTGGTTGCAGCGCCAGTTACCCTATCAAAAAAACATATTGCAGATGGAAAAGCACAAGCCATTGTAATTAATGCCGGAAATGCCAATGCGGCTACAGGAAAACAAGGGATGGAAGGTGCCGAATCCATGGCTCAAACATTAGCCGAGGAATTGCATATTAAAAAGGAACTGGTTTTGGTAGCTTCAACAGGTATTATAGGTGTTAAATTTCCTACTGCCGAAATTGTTGAGGGCATTCGGGAAAATGTAAAGAATCTTACCAATAGATCCAATGCAGGGTCCTTTGTTGCAAATGCTATTTTAACCACCGATACATTTGCTAAAGAAGGTTTTGTGGAGTTTGAAGTTGATGACCGTGAAATTAATATGGGGGGAATTGCTAAAGGATCAGGAATGATTCACCCGAATATGGCCACGATGCTGGCGTTTATTGTTACTGATATTGCCATTGAACCAAATATGTTAAAAACAGTAGTAAAAGAGACAGTTGATAGAACATTTAATATGATTACTGTAGATGGCGACACCTCTACGAATGATATGGTTATAGTATTGGCTAATGGTTTAGCTCAGAATGATATCATTACATCTAAAAAAGATAAAGGCTATACTATTTTCAGGAAAAAGCTGGAAGAAATGATGGTCCATTTAGCTCAGCTTATAGTTTCAGATGGAGAAGGAGCCTCAAAGTTTATTGAATATGAAATTGTGAATGCTCCGTCTGAAGATTATGCAAGAACAATGATTCGGAAAATTTCAGATTCATCCCTGGTTAAAACAGCCATGTTTGGCCGCGATCCGAATTGGGGAAGGATTATAAGCGCAGCAGGTAATGCAGGTCTTCCTTTTGATTATGAGAAAATTGATCTTTCTATTGGTTCTGATAAAGAAATGGTCATGGTGCTGGAACAAGGGAGTCCTTTAGAATTCAACACCAACTACATCAAAAAACTGTTGAGAGAATCACATCTTAAAATTTTGCTGAATCTTCACAATGGAAAAGCAAAATCAAAAGGCTGGGGAACAGATTTAACAACCGATTATGTGTTGTTTAATTCTGTATATACGACTTAACATATTGCAATATCTAATACACTTTTTTTGAAAAATGGTATTGTTTTCTTTGTACTTTTCTCTTGATAGAAGAGTACTCCCGAAGCAAGTTCGGGACAGGCGTCAGATCAAGCTTGACCGCCGAATGGCGGTACTGCAAAATAAAGATGTAGGTGCATGGCATACCATGCACTGTGAACTTCACTCCTCAAACAGAAACAGCAACCCGGCCGTCATGGCCCCGTCATGACGTGGAGAATCGAAATCGTCAGACATATTTCACTTCTGTTCGACTCCATCAATAATTCTCTTAACACATTTATTTTGAGGTTGGAGAAAATAGGGATATCATTCTTGAGAATACTGTCATTCTGAACTTAGCCTGCCCCGCAATTTTCTGCTGGGTTTCAGAATCTAACCTCCTTTAAAAGAAGATCCTGAACTGATCTGCTGCGGCGGACAGGATGACCGTTTTTTGGAGCTGACTTATTCCACATGACAATTATGCGTCGTTACACACAAAACAATTCAAGAATGAAATCGTCATAATTAGTAACTTCCAATAAAAACGATATCAATTCAAAAACACAAAAGGAATTGAGATGGTACTCAACGTTGTTGACCAGTCGCAGCGCAAGGCTGCCAAAGTTGCAGGATTCACTTTCCTATTCGCGATCGCAATTGTAGTCATTTCAAATTACAGCGTCAACTTTCGGTTTGTCGTTCCGGATGCTGCAGAAACTGCCCGGAACATGATGGAGCATGAAACATTGTTTCGTGTCAACATTTTTTGTAATCTAATCTACCTTGTTACCCTAATCATAATGTCAACATCGCTATACGTGATACTCAAGCCGGTTAACAAAAATTTTGCCCTGGCAGCAGCATTTACCAGGTTCGTATATGCTTCAATATGGGCCATTGTGGCACTCAATACATTTGGTGCGTTGCGCCTTCTGGGTGATGCCGGTTTCCTGAAAGCCTTTGAGACAGATCAATTACAAGCCCTATCAAGGTTACGTCTTTACAATAGTTGGGACGCATACTATGTTGGTCTGCCATTCTGGGGATTAGCTTCCGCGGTTTGCAGCTACCTATTGCTCAAATCAAAGTATATACCAAAGGCATTAGCTATTTTTGGCATAATTTCATCTGTATGGTGCGTGTTCTGTGCTTTTGCTTTCCTCATCTTCCCTGAATATGGAGAGATAGTTCACCTAGGTTTGTTCGATGTGCCTTTGGTTATCTTCGAAATAATATTGGGCTTTTGGTTTCTGATTAAGGGATTAAAGTCAACCGGGTTGGATCAGCCGAATCTAATAAAAAAATAAAAATTATGGCTATTAATAATAGAATAATGATTATGGGAAATAATACGAACGAACTCAAAAAGACCGCAAGACTTGCCGGTTTACTCTATCTTATTTGGGTAATAACAGGCATCTATGGCATTATGTATGTTCCATCACAAACTATTGTACCAGGTGATGCTGCTGCCACTGCCAATAAGATCCTTGCCAACGAGTTCATATTTCGAACAGGTATAATTAATGATATTATCAGCAATACTATTTGGGTGTTTATAGCATTTGTTCTATACCTCCTGTTCAAAGAGGTAAACGAGCGACAGGCAAAACTTATGGTTGCCTTGGTGCTTGTGCAAATTCCTGTTGTTTTTTTTATGGAGGCATTAAACATCACTTCGCTCATGCTTTTTAAAGGCGAAATATTGAAAACATTCGAACCTGGACAGAGACAGGATTTGGCAATGCTATTTCTTAAAATTAATGACTACGGCACGATTACATTAGAAATGTTTTGGGGGCTTTGGCTTTTGCCATTTGGTTTATTGGTTTATAAGTCCGGGTTTATTCCTCGTGTTTTGGGTGTATTTCTACTTCTTAACGGTTTAGCTTACATGTTACTTAGTTTTGTATCTGTGCTATATCCCGAATACCGTGCTCTTGCTTCCCAATTCGGAATGCCATTTTGGATTTTAGGAGAAATTTCAATAACTCTTTGGCTTTTAATTAAAGGGGTAAAAAGTAATATGGCAGCCAATGACAATCAATAAATATAGATTGACTTTAGGTCGGGAGATATACGGGGACAGCATACATTGCTGTGCTAAAACTTGTTAAACTACCAAGAAAGATCGGTTGCCGAGCCCGCTTTTGTTTTTTCTCCTTTTCCCTCAGTCTCCCCGTCTCAACCTCTCTCACTCCAATCCATTTTTTGAATTTCAATTCTTCACAGCACTTGTGCGATTGTTTTTAACAAAAAATATGTTAAATTCTGTTTGGACTGTTACAACGCGTAAAAATTATTACCGCCCTGGCAGGAATAACAATCGTGGGTAGAAGTTTATCCTAACAGGAATTATCGTTATTTTTGGACTGGATTAGTGCAAAAAGCATTTAGACATTGGTGTTATCCCCATTAATTCCGGAGTATAAACACCTTAGAATGCATACTTGTTAGGTAGCGTTTGACAATACCTTTATCCTGCATATATTAATAATGATATAAATTTGAAAGCAAATACATGATATTACTTTTATTCTATCTGTTTCTGGCTCTATTTGTTTCCTTTCTCTGTTCAATAATGGAGGCAGTACTTCTTTCCACCCCTCTATCTTTTCTAATAGTTAAGGAGGAAAAAGGGCATGCCTGGGCAAAATCATTTCTTGAGTTAAAAACCAATATTGATAAGCCATTGTCTGCCATTTTATCCTTAAATACAGTAGCCCATACAGTTGGAGCTGCCGGAGTAGGAGCGCAGGCAGTTAAAATATTTGGTGAAGCATCTTTTGGAATTGTATCTGCTGTTTTAACAATTTTGATTCTGGTAATAACAGAAATAATTCCCAAAACAATTGGGGCCAGGTATTGGAGAAATCTGGCAATGATTTCCTATATAATTATGCGGGGCATGATAATTATTACCTATCCACTGGTTGTTCTCTCAGCGGGCATTACTAAGCTTATTTCAAAAAACAAAAAAGAACAGACTACCAGCAGAGACGAAATAGCGGCATTAGCGAATATAGGAGCAGATGAAGGTGTCTTTTCAGAGAAGGAACATAAAATAATTCAGAATCTGCTAAGACTTAAGAATTTGAGAGTAACAGAAATAATGACTCCAAGGGTTGTGCTTTCTATTGCCGATGAGAATATATATCTAAAGGATTTTCATAGGGATAAGGATTATCTAAAATTTTCCCGCATTCCTGTATATTCAGAAAATAAAGAAAACATAACAGGTTACGTTTTTAGACAACAAGTTTTTGAAAAACTCGCAGAAAACCAACATGAATTAAAACTAAAAGAGATTAAACGAGAGATTGTTGTAGTTCCAAATACTACTGTACTATTTAGATTGTGGGAAAAACTGATTGAACAAAAAGAACATATTGCCTTGATAGTAGATGAATACGGTGGTTTAGATGGAATTGTAACATTGGAAGATATTATTGAAACTTTGCTTGGCCTTGAAATAATTGACGAAACAGATACCATAATTGACATGCAAAAATATGCAAGGGACAAGTGGAAGGAAAAACAGGCGAACTATAATAGACAAATTAAAAAATAAAGAGAAAGAAACTCCCCTCCTCAACCTGGACCTCATGGCCGCGCCGTGACGTGAAGAAGGCATTGAAAACCCAACCACCTGCATTATAGGAATAGCATTAGCTGTCTTCGATGAAAAAACATCCTGAGTCTTTGCTCTTCTTTTTTCGAGTTTTTTTCAACTATGTTCTTTTATCTTGAAACAAAAGAACTCCCAAAACAAGTTCGGGACAGGCTCCAAATCACTGCCTGCTCAAGAATTTCCTATACGGAATTTTTATGAGGGCGGGAAAAAAATGTGGGGACAGCATGCCCTCTCCTGAGATCTTCACTACTCAATATTAATCCTGAGCCTGTCGAAGGACTCACATCTCACTACTAAGATTTCTAATTGTTTATACACACTCTTTTTACGGTACTTTTGCCGATTATTTTAAATAAAAAAGATGTTAACTTCTCTTCGGTGTTTAGACTGCTTCAGCGCATATACAAAGTCATAAACCGTGCAAGAATAACAACTGTGGAAAGATGTTAGTCCCTGCAGGAATTTATGATTTTTTTGAAAAGGATTAGTATAATTGGAATAAGACATATATAGACCATAGTGTTATACGGCTATCTTGAAGAAATAAACAGAATAGAATTTACACCCATGTTGTTTGCTTTTAAAAATAATGAGAATGAAAATGAAAAAAACATTCTGCTGCCTTTTGTTAATAGCGTTTGCTAATGGATGTCAGGATAAAATGAAAGAAAATCAGAAAGAGGCATCTAAAAATGAGATTGAAGATAAATATCAGCCGCATGAATATGTGAAACTTACCCATCCAGAATGGTCCAGGAACGCTGCTCTTTATCAATTAAACACCAGGCAATTTACTGAAGAAGGTACATTTAAAGCCGCTCAAAAACAGCTGCCTCGTTTGAAAAAACTGGGTATAGATATCATTTGGTTGATGCCTATTCATGCTATTGGCGAAAAAAACAGGAAAGGAAGTTTAGGTAGTCCATATTCAGTAAAGGATTATTACAGTGTCAATCCTGAATTTGGTGATCTACAAGACCTGAAAGATTTTGTGGATGCCGCGCATAAGCAAGGAATGTATGTAATTTTAGATTGGGTAGCCAATCACACGGCATGGGACAATATATTAGTAGAAGAACATCCTGATTGGTACGATAAAGATTATAAAGGTGATTTTAGACCCACTCCCTGGTGGGATTGGCACGATATCATTGACCTCGATTACGATAATCCTGAAGTTAGGAAATATATGACCGATGCATTAAAATACTGGGTAAAGGAAGCCGATGTTGATGGCTATCGTTGTGATGTTGCGGGTTTTGTGCCTGTTGAATTCTGGAACAATGCCCGTAAAGAATTAGATGCCGTTAAGCCCGTTTTTATGCTTGCAGAATGGGAATCCAGAGATTTACATGCACAGGCATTTGATATGACTTATGCATGGAGCTGGAATGAAACGGTTCATAAAATATGTACAGGACAATCTGACGTAAATGGCTTGTATATTTATTATTCGTGGAATGAGTGTGCTTTTCCAGCAAATAGTATGCGGATGACTTTCGTAAGCAATCACGACAAAAATGCTTGGGAAGGAACTATGTGGGAACAATTTGGAGATGGTTTAGAAGCAGCAATTGTGCTTTCTGTTGTTGGTGAAGGGATGCCTTTAATTTATAACGGACAGGAAGCCGGAAATACAAAAAGACTTGCTTTTTTTGAAAAAGACCCGATTCAATGGCGCGAACATCCCATCGGGGATTTATACAAAAAATTGTTTGCCTTGATGAAAAATAATACTGTATTGTGGCATGCAAAATGGGGCTCAACTATGATAAAAGTTCCGAACAATGCAGAAAGTGAAGTTTTTAGTTTTGTACGACAAAATGAAAAAGATAAGGTTTTTGCCGCTTTTAATTTTTCAGATAAAATGAAGACTGTGGAATTTAAAGAATCTTTATACTATGGCGACTATAAAGATTTCAAGACAAACGAATCAGTAGAATTAAATAAAAACACTAAAATAGAAATGGAAGCATGGGGATATAAAGTTTACGTGAAATAGTAAACAATAACAGCACACAACAATGGCTAAATGAAATGCGGGCAAAGTGCAGGTGAACAGAATAGTGCCTGTCTACCGCGCACTACACTTAGCCGGGCTGTCAGGTGAAATTTGAGAAGAGAAGGAAAAAGGAAAATAACATGAAAAAATATTTCTTCCTTATAATTATACTGCCAAGTTTAATTTGCAAAGCACAGGATTTACCCGAAGTAACCTATGGCAGCATTGAGCGAATTGAAAATTTTAATACCGGATTAGTTGAGCCCCGCAATATTGATATTTGGCTGCCTGAAAATTTTGATAAAACAAAGAATTATTCTGTCGTTTATATGCACGATGGACAAATGCTTTTTGATTCTTCCAAAACCTGGAATAAAACTGCCTGGGAGGCAGATGATACTTTTGGAAAATTGTTAATTGATGAGAAGATTAGAGATTGCATAATAGTTGGGATTTGGAATATACCAGAAAGGCGCTTTGCAGATTATTTTCCTCAAAAAATAATAGATAGTATTCCCGAACCGACTAAAACTAAAATTTTAACACAACAAATAAATGGTAACCCATCGGCGGATAATTATCTTAAATTTATCGTAAATGAATTAAAACCCTATGTAGACAACAATTACCCAACCAAACCAGAAGCTGAAAACACATTTATGATTGGAAGCAGTATGGGAGGACTTATTTCAATTTATGGACTGTGTGAATACCCAAGCACTTTTGGCGGAGTTGCATGTCTTTCTATTCATTCACCATTAGCAAGCTTCGAATTGATTGACGAGAATACTGATAAAGAAGTAGCGAGCAAGTTTAGAGACTATTTAGAAAATAATTTGCCGGAAGCAAATGCAAGAAAAATTTACTTTGATTATGGCAATTTAACAGGAGATTCATTTTATAAACCCTATCAATCAAAAATTGATACAGTCATGATCAATAAAGGTTATAGTAGTACTTTCTGGCAAACTCATTTCTTTGAGGGCGAAAGTCATACAGAAATATCCTGGGCTAAAAGATTAAATATACCAGTCTTGTTTCTTCTGGAAAACAATTAGACTTAAAACTAAAAAACCGCGCACAACAAAGGCTATAATAATTGCTGTCTAAAAGCCGCGTGAATTTCAGCCCCTAAAAATTGTTTTATTTGTACTTTTATTCCCGCAAGGGGAATTTCGTAGCTTCGCTCCTCAACTTGATAGAAAAGTACTCCCGAAACCATGCCATAAGGCAGGCAGGCGCACAAGGCTGGATGGGGCAAGCCCGTGAAAGCAATGTTGAATTTTTGATTTTGAATTTTGAATTGAAAGACGAAAAAAGAATACACAAGTCTGGATGAGGAAAGCGGACGATAAAAGCAGTTTGATCAACCGAGGACGAAAAGACGAGCTCACGGCAGGTAAATGTTTTTTAGCAAGTATTATTGAAAAAATGAGAGTGAAATGAGAATAGAAAAAATTACCAATAACAAGAAACAGTACCTTGATTTATTGCTATTAGCAGACGAGCAAGAGGATATGATTGACAAATATTTGGAAAGTGGTGATATGTTTGCATTATACGATGATGACTTGAAGACTGTTTGTGTTGTTGCAGCGATAGACAAAGAAACCTGTGAATTAAAAAACATAGCAACATATGAGAAATATCAAGGTAAAGGATACGGCAAAGCGATGATAAAATATATTGCTGATTTTTACAAAAACAGCTATAAAACAATGCTTGTCGGAACAGGTGAAACTCCTACAATATTGTCATTTTATAAAAGTTGCGGATTTGAAAAATCTCATAGTATCAAGAATTTTTTTGCCGATAATTATGACCACCCAATGTTTGAAGAGGGAATACAACTTATTGACATGGTTTATCTGAAGAAAAAATTATAAATGCCTGCAGCTAGCACACAATATAGCCAATAAGGGTTTTGGAGTGCGGAATCGTTAGAGACATTTTACTTCTGTTCGACTACATCAAGAATTTTCTTCACGCATTTATTTTGAGGTCGGGGGAAATGATGTGGGAATAGCATGACTTCTCCTGGGAAGTTAACTCCTCAAACAGAAACAGCAACCCTGCCGTCATGGCCCCGCCGTGACGTGGGAAAGGGCGGAAAAGTAAGGGTTCATTGATTTTATTTCTTTTGAGGGCGGGGAAAAGAATGTAATTGTGTAAGACAGCATTTATTGCTGTCCAGATGCTTTAACCAATCTGCTTTCCATGTTTTTTTTTACTATGTTCTTTTTCCTTGATGAAAAAGAACCAAAAAATCACTGCCTGCATAAAAATTCCTGGAAATTCTTTCATTCTGCGGAAATAAAATAACTCCAATCCCGTTTAGATATTAAAAGAATGTTTTAACGGGATTGTCAAACAGATTTTATTTCTCTTCGCGGCATTCAAGAATTTCCTTTACGGAATTTTTATGAGGGCGGAAAAAAGAATTCAATCGTGAGGGAACATCATTCTTGAGAAGACTGTCATTCTGAACTTAGCCTGCCCCGCAATTTTCTGCGGGGTTTCAGAATCTGGAATAGTCAGACATATTTTACTTCTGTTCGACTACATTAAGAATTTTCTTCACGCATTTATTTTGAGGTCGGGGGAAATGATGTGGGGATAGCATGACTTCTCCTGGGAAGTTAACTCCTCAAACAGAAACAGCAACCCGGCCGTCATGGCCCCGCCGTGACGTGGAGAATCGGAATCGTCAGACATATTTTACTTCTGTTCGATTCCATCAAGAATTTTCTTAACGCATTTATTTTGAGGTCATGGGAAAGAAAAAATTCTTCTATTATTGTCATTAATTTATAGACTGTTCAGAGACTACCCAGAGACTAGGTAGATACTAGTTACATGCTAGATACCCGCCGGGCAAACACGCCCAGGAGAATGGCGCCTGCCAGCCTACGCCACAGGCGCACAAGTCTGGATGGGGCAAGTAATTGACTATTGACTTATAAGCTATAGTTATTCCGTTTGAAAAATTACCTTACATGTTAATAAATATTGTTCATTATATTGTAAATTATGATAGCAAAATACCGAGGCATAAATGAATGAAAATAAATCCTTAGCGGTATTCGAGGAATTCAGAATCCGCCGCCAATATGATGAAGAGAAAGAAAAATGGTATTTCTCCGTGGTTGATATTGTTGCCGTCTTAACAGAGCAGAAAGACTTTAAGAAAGCTCAAAGCTATTGGACTACCTTAAAAAGTCGACTAAAAAAAGAAGGGAGCGAGATTGTCACAAATTGTGACAAACTGAAATTGACCTCTGCTGATGGCAAAAAATACTTAACCGATGTTGCCGATGTTGAAACAATACTTCGACTTGTCCAATCTGTTCCCAGCAAACGAGCTGAGCCAATAAAACTTTGGCTTGCAAAAACAGGTTACGAGCGGATTGAAGAAATTAATGATCCTGAAATAGCTCTGAACAGATCCCGTGAATACTGGATGCAACACGGAAGAAGTGAGAAATGGATACAGCAGCGAATGACAGGTCAGGAGACAAGAAATAAACTTACCGATTACTGGAGTACACACGGCATAAGTAAAGAAGATGAGTTCGCGATACTGACAAATATAATCCATAAAGAGTGGAGCGAACTTACCGTAAAGGATCATAAATCCCTGAAAGGAATAAAAAAGCAAAATCTGCGTGACCATATGAGTGAGGCGGAATTGATATTTACTGCCCTGGCTGAACTTTCCACAAGGCAGATTGCGGAAGCCGATAAAACAGAAGGTTTAGAAGAGAATAAAACGCCCGCTAAAAAAGGTGGCAAAATAGCAAAGGACGCCCGTAAGGCACTGGAGGAGAAAACCTGTAAAAATGTAGTTACGGGAGAAAATTTTTTACCCCCGGAAAAACTAAAACTTAAGAAGAAGAAAAAATAACCCCACTCCTCAACCCGGCCGTCATGGCCGCGCCGTGACGTGGAAAAGGGCGGGAAAGAAAGAGTTCATTGCTGTCATAAAACCTGTTATGCCACCAAGAAAGATCGGTTGCCGAGTATTCTGCTCACATTTTGTTTTAATTAATCTGCAGAATGCATCGAGGCAACTGTGGCTTCGGTACACTCCGGAAAAGCACCGGAGTTACTCAGCCACCAAGACATATTTTACTTCTGCTCGACTCCATCAAGAATTTTCCTAACGCATTTATTTTGAGGTCAT
>Ga0180007_10004581_pt1 | contig 14548 bp, 14 predicted proteins | sample MM_PC_MetaG_FD_121122 | JGI IMG/M metagenome (GOLD analysis project Ga0180007, IMG submission 121122) | Groundwater microbial communities from the Aspo Hard Rock Laboratory (HRL) deep subsurface site, Sweden - MM_PC_MetaG | ecosystem: Environmental > Aquatic > Deep subsurface > Groundwater... | reverse complement strand
TAGCGGGGTTTCGTAGCTTCGCTACTCAAAACCTAAGCAAAGTGCCCTCGAGAGGAATCGCCCCGCTATTTAGCGGGGTTTCGTAGCTTCGCTACTCAAAACCTAAGCAAAGTGCCCTCGAGAGGAATCGAACCTCTGTTTAAGGCTTAGGAGTCCCTTGTTCTATCCACTGAACTACGAGGGCCAAAATGTTCTACATATAACATAATATTTTTATAATAATAAAATTTTAGCTAATATTAAATAAAAATGAATGTCGCAAAATAATATGCCTCCAAATCAACCCCACCCCTCACGATGAGCGGGGTGGGAATTAAATCTATTTTAACTTAATAATTTAATAATACATTGTTTTTATTATTTTGACAATCTGCTAAACTTTGCTAAAATATAAATATATTGATTCTAAATTTTAATATTTAAAAAATTAATTTAACTAACATAAATATATCTTAATTTAATATCAAATTGTTAAATTGCTAAATTGTTATATTGTTATGATTCAGCAATTTAACAATCTAACAATTTAATTATATGTTTAAAAAACAAGAAGAACGAACTGAAAATTTTACAAAAGCAGAAACCATTATTGGGCACTCTGTGAAAGTTAAAGGTGATTTTAATAGTCAAGGTGACATTATTGTTGAAGGTATGGTAACCGGTAACTTAAAAACTAAAGGCAGCTTGCAAGTTGGTGAAAAAGCACAGATTAAGGCTGACATTGAAGCACGAGAAGCTAAAATCGGGGGAGAAATTAAGGGTAATGTTAAAGTAAAAGATTTTCTTGAATTGACTACTACTGCAAAAGTATATGGTGATATTGAAGCTGCTTCTCTTTCTATCGAGCGCGGAGCGATTTTAAATGGCAAATGCACAATGACAAAAGAAGACAAGGAAGCTGATTTAAAAACTGAACATGCCAGAAAAGAAGAGCAAGGTCATTCATCTTAACATCTAAACAAATAAACATTTAACAAAATTAAATTGTTTAAGTGTTATAATGTTTAAATGTATTAAATGAAAATATGCATGTTTATATCTACGATTCTTATATCAATCAAAAAAAGTACGACAAGGCAATCGCTATGATTGAAACTCGCTTGACTGATCTTGGTTTAAACGGCAAGATTGCTCGCCTAGGTTTAATGAAAAATATTCCTGACCTTGTGCAAAATGAGCTTAAACGGGGAGCTAAAACAATTACTGCAGTTGGTAATGATCAAACAGTCTGCCAAGTTATAAATGCTTTAGCTGGCAACGCTGCGCCTCTGGGCATTATCCCAGTGGGCAAGAATAACAATTTTATTGCTACTAGTTTAGGCATTACTTCTAGCCAGGAGGCCTGTGATATTTTATCAGCTCGCCGCATAATGAAACTGGATCTAGGCAGAGCTAACCAAAATTTCTTTTTAGCCAATGCCAATATTACTACACTGGGCACAATTGTAGAAATTGACCAGGACTATTCAATTGAAACTGCTGAATCTGGTATAGTTAATATTGTAAATTTTACAACTGGCGAAGAAAAATTGCCAATCTCTAGTACTCAAAATAAATTTAATCCAACAGACGGTATTTTAGAATTTTTTATTGTTACTGGCCAAGACAGAAAATTTCTTAAAAAAATCACTGGTAAATCAATTTTTTCTTTTAAATCTTTAACTATTATTAACAAAGACTATCCAGTAATCCTGGACCAAGTTTTAAAAATATCAACTCCAGTGGAAATTAGTGTTGCTAAGCAAATTTTAAATGTGATTGTAGGCAAGGAGAGGAGTTTTTGATTTAGGTGTTGGGTGTTAGATATCGGGTTTACAAGATTTTTAAATTTATATTATAAATATAATAAAAAATAAGGAGGTGAAAAAATACGAAAATACCCTGAAGAGATTGAAGAATTGATTAAAGCGGCAAATGATATGCCGAGAGAAACCCCAAAGCCAGGAGGCGCATGCACCGTTCATTCCTTTAAAATTGATGCGGCTACGGTCTGGGCATTGGATATGGCTTTGAAAAAAATTGAGGCGGAAAGGAGGAAAAAGTGAAAATAAAAATAATCAAAGCTCTTTTAAAAGAACCTACTTTTCAATTGTTTATGGAAATAATATTTCTATTTTTTTATATCATGGTCATGTGTGAAAAACTTCATTAAAAACAAGCAACACAGCAAGACCTTCGGGTCTTGTTTTTTGTACTATAATTATTTTATGTTATAATATTTAAGTATTTAATTTATTTCTAATCTAAATCAAATACAATATTAATATAACTTATTATTAATTCATCACGTCAGACGTGATAAAAAACATATGAAAATTTACACTTGTAGAATTTGCGGTGAAGTATATATTGGTAAAGATGCTCCGCCATCATGCCCTTTTTGCGGAGCAGCTAGTAAATATTTAGTTATGGCTAGTGCATGGAAAGATGAAAACATTGGCGTAGAACCAACTGAAGCTGAAAAAGAAAATTTAAAAAAGGCTCTTGACTTAGAAATGTCCAACACGAGCTTTTATCGGTGTATAGCTAAAACAATAGACAATATTGAAATTGCTAAAATGTTTAAGGGTTTAGCTAAAGTTGAAGCAGAACATGCTCAAGTTTATCAGAAATTATTAAAACTTGAGCAATTACCAGAAGTGAACGAAACTTGCACTTCTGATATTAAAGAATGCTTAGCAAATTCTTTGGCTCGAGAAAAAAGAGCTACAGAATTCTATCAAAAAGCCTTAGCAGAAGCTACTACAGAGCGAGTAAAAACAGTATTTGAAGCTATTATGAACGTGGAAAAGGACCATATTGAGCTAGATGAAAAAATTAGTAAAAAATATTAAAAAGAAGGGAGAGAAGGCAAAGATGGCAAATAAGAGAAGAGGAGAAATTTTACCCTTCTACCCCTCTCTCTCTGCCTTCTCCGCCCTCTTCACCCTCTAAATCTTATGACTCAACTCAAACAAATCTACAAATGCAATGTTTGCGGAAATATCGTAGAAGTATTGCATACCGGAGCAGGGCAATTAGTTTGCTGCGGCCAGCCAATGGAACTGCAGCAAGCGAAAAATAAAGATGAAGGTTTAGAAAAGCATGTACCAATTATAGAAAATACTGAAACAGGTATTAAAGTAAAAGTCGGCTCAACGCCTCATCCCATGGAACAAACTCATTTTATTGAATGGATTGAAATTATTGTGGATGGTAAAAGTTGCCGAAAAATGTTTAAGCCAGGTGATCAGCCAGTGGCTGAATTTAATATTAAAGGAGATGCTGTTACAGCTCGAGCTTTTTGCAATATTCATGGTTTGTGGAAATCTTGAAAACACGAATTTACACTAGCCTTGTTAAGTCTAAGCAGGCTAATTTATAACGAATGGCTACAAATATTAAAACAATGAAGGCGAAACGTCGACGTTTCGCCTTCATTGTAATATCCTACATTAATTAAAATCTTTACATTTCTATCCTTTTTACTTCCTTAATCTCTTCTCCTAAAAATCTCTCTCCAAACTGCTTAAATCTATCAGGATTATCTGTTGTATAAAAAATCCTCTTATTTTGTTGGCCTAATTTTTGTTCAATTTCAGAATGCCTTGCTAAGTAATCAGCTAATTTTTCTGCGACAATTTGTGGTGAATTTAAAACTTGGCAATTCTTGCCCATAATCCGCTTAATATCTTTAATTAAAAAAGGATAATGAGTGCAACCTAAAATTAGGCTATCAATCTTTTTCTCTTTAAGCGAACGTAAATATTTTTTTAGTATTTTATTAGTTTCCGGTTTGCCAATCCAGCCTTCTTCAACTAAAGGAACCAGTAGGGGACAGGCCTGGCTAAAAATCTGCAAATCTTGACGCAGTTTAGTTAATTCTTGATCATAAACCCTGGATTCTACAGTTGCACGTGTGCCAATGATACCAATACGACTGAATCTAGTTATTTTAACTGCTTCTTCACAAACAGGAATAATCACGCCTAAAACCCGCTTACCTGGCTGATGTTTGGGTAGCCATTGTTGCTGAATTTTGCGTAAAGCTTTAGCTGACGAGGTATTACAAGCTATGATAATAAGCTCGCAACCCTGCTGAAACAAAAAATCAACTGCTTGCTCTGTATAGCTATAAATTACTTCCTGCGATTTATTACCGTAAGGCGTGCGAGCACTATCACCTAAGTATATATAATCATATTCTCGTAAGGGCGTTGCGTGCAACGCCCCTACAATTGTCAAGCCGCCAAAGCCTGAGTCGAAAACACCTATCATAGTGATTAGTTACTTGGTTAATTAGTTGCTTAGTTTATCATAACACAGTTTTTAACAAACAAAAACATTGGTTGAAAAACCAATGTTTTTTATTCAATATTTGTACCTAATTAACTAATCACTAAGTAACTAATCAACTATTTTACTACTTCACCTTCAATGACTTTTTGACCTTTTTCTTTATCCCCATTCCTACCCTGCCCTGAGCTTGCCGAAGGATTTTTAAATATATACATTTGCTGTAAGCCAGTTAAAACAGTAGTTGTTAGCCAATAAAGAGCTAGGCCAGCGGGGAACTGGTAAGAAATAAAAAAAGTTATAACTGGCATAAAAAAGAGCATCTGCTTATTCATGATGGCCATGATATTTTCATCTTTGGCTCCCTTTGATTTAACTGCTGGCTTTTTAGTTGACATCATCTTGGCTTGCCAGAAAGTTGCTACGGCTGCCATTAGAGCTAAAATTAAATTTTTCGGTTCTGCTAAATCAAACAAACCAAAAGCCATGGTATTGAGAACTTCGGGCTTATCAATAAAAGAATAAACCAAACTTAATGATTCACCATTCAAGCCAGTACGAAAAATACGGAAAACTGCCCAGAGAAAAGGCAGTTGAATTATCAGGGGCAGACAGGAAGAAAAAGGATTAACCTTGTCTTTCTTATATAAATCCATCATTGCCTTAGCCATGGCATCTTTTTTGTCTTTAAATTTTTTCTTAATTTCTTCAATTTTTGGCTGTAAGTCTTGCAGTGCTTTTTGCGATTTAATCTGCTTTTTGGTCAAAGGTAGTAGCGCTGTTTTAATAATAATAGTTAAAACAATAATAGCTATTCCTAGATCATGCCCGGGAATAATATTATATATAACTATTAATAAATTATAAATTGGCTGATAAAAAAATGTATGAAACATGAATGTTGAAGTTAGAATTAAGAAGTTAGAATTAAGAAGTATAAAATTTTAATTAAATAATTCTTACTTCTAACTTCTTACTTAATCCACGGGGTCCCAGCCGCCTTTATTCCATGGGTTACAACGCATAATGCGCCATAATGCTTTATAACCGCCTTTTATTATACCGTATTTATTTATTGCTGTGATAGCGTATTCAGAGCAGGTTGGTTGAAAACGGCAATAACCAAGCGGCTTAAATATTTTTAATATCCCGTGATCAAATGATAAAGTTTTTTGATATAACTTTAAAATTTTAATAACTATGAGACGTGGATAATATTTTAACACAAAATATAAACTAGCTTTATTGCTGCTATTTTATTAATTTTAACTTTTGTAAATTTCTATCAACAGATTGCTCAATTTCCTGATAATTTTTACCTAATATCTCTGGCAAAGTAATGATTACTATATCATAACCAGATTTAATTTTATCCAATTGCAGTCTAATTATTTCTCTAATTTGTCTTTTTATTTTATTGCGCTCTACTGCTTTTTTACTAATTTTAGAACTAACTAATATGCCAAAACGACTATTTTCCTGCTGATCTGGCACTGCTTTAATTCCAATTAATTTATCAAAACTTGATCTGCCTTTTTTAAAAACATTATTAAAATCTTTATCTTTAGTTAAACGGTTAGTCTTGGCTAGCATAAAAAACTCCTACAAATTACTAATTCAATACAAATTTACTAATACTGTAAATATGCTAATTATAATATTTGTATATTTGTAAAAGATTTGTAATTTGTAGAATTATTTTGTTAATTTTTTTCTACCCTTGGCTTTTCTTCTTTTAATTACATTGCGACCGGCTTTAGTTTGCATTCTTTTACGAAAACCATGCTTTCTTTTAGCTCGTTTTTTATTAGGTTGATATGTTCTTTTGGGCATATAAATTAATGATCGGTTGATTGGTTGATTTGTGATTAGGAAAAATATTTAAGGGCATTCTAATTAACTAACCACCAAATAACTAATTAACTTTTATTTAAATATTTATAATACAAAGAATAACACTTCTTATGGCGTAGGTCAACTATAAAAATTTATACACGAGTTATTAACATTTTGTAAACATTTAGGGTGTTTGCTTATTATAATTTAGTTGCTATAATTATTTTTATATTATCCTTTGACTTTTTAAATAATATTTTGTAAGATAAATTTTAGTTACTCAGTTAATCGGTTAAGCAGTTTTATATTTTATTAAATCACCATTACCCTTAACTAAGTAACCGATTAACTGATTGACTAAGTAACTAACTACTAATAACCCATGCTATGAACAATGAACAACTTTGGCAAGCAGTTCTTGGAGAAATAGAACTAAGCTTATCAAAAGCCAATTTTACTACTTGGTTTAAAAACACTTTTGTATCTTCTTGTGAGGATTATAAGGTTGTTGTTTGCGTGCCAAACACCTTTACTAAAGCCTGGCTTGAAAAAAAATATCACAAAGAAATAGGCGCAGCTTTTAAAAATGTTACTGGTAAAAATGTAAAGGAAATTTTTTACAAGGTTGAAACTAAGAAAGCAGGGCCAATTGATGATCTGCTGAAAAAAATTAAAATTAAAAAGGAAGACGATTTAGATGATAAACTGGTTACGGTTAACCGTTTTGGTTTAAATTCTCGCTATACTTTTGATAATTTTATTGTTGGCAAGGGCAATGAACTGGCTCATGCTGCTTGCCAGGCAGTTGCTGCTAACCCAGGGCATGCTTATAACCCTTTATTTGTTTATGGCGGTGTTGGCCTGGGTAAAACCCATCTTCTCCAGGCTATAGGACATGAAATATCAAAAATTTCTGATAAAATTCTTTATGTTACCTGTGAAAGATTCACTAATGATTATATTCAGGCAGTGCGCAATGGGGGCGCTAAAGATTTTAAAGATCATTATCGCAATGCCAACTTATTATTAATTGATGATATTCATTTTATGGGAGGCAAAGACGGCACCCAGGAAGAATTTTTTCATACTTTTAACGAACTTCACCAAACTAACAAGCAGATTGTTATTTCCTCTGACAGGCCGCCTCAGGCCATACCTGCTCTAGAAAAAAGGCTGTTGTCGCGCTTTCAATGGGGCATGATTGCTGATGTTATTCAACCTGATTTAGAAACTAGAACTGCAATACTAGAAGCTAAATGCAAAGAAAAAAATTATACTCTAGAAAAAGAAATCCTAGATTATATTGCGAATAATATACAAAGCAATATCAGAGAACTAGAAGGCGCTCTGAATCGTTTAATCGCCTACTATGAATTTAATAATTCTCAACCTACTATTGAAACAACAAAAAGTATTTTAAGTGGCATAATTTCTAGTTTTCAAGCTAAATCTGCTACTGCTAAAGATATTATGAATGCGGTTTCTAAATTTTTTGATGTTAATATTAAAGATATAACTGGTAAAAGCCGTAAGAAAGAATTAGTAGTACCGCGCCAGATTGTGATGTTTTTAATGAGAGAAGAAATCAACTCTTCATACCCAACCATTGGTCAAGAATTGGGCGGACGTGATCATACCACGGCCATGCATGCGTACAATAAAATACTAAGAGAAATCAAGGAAGACGAAAGAATAAAACAAAACATTAGTTCTATCAAGCAAATCATTTATAACAACTGTTAATAAACATCTTAATAATACTTTAATTTAGTTTGATATTTTGTTAATAAAAAGCAAAATCATAATCATAAATCACATTTCATGAACATTTAATTTTTATTATCTACAGTTTTGCTCACAGTTTATAAATTTTACTATATTGAAACTTTAGTAAAATTTTATTAGTTATTAACTTATTAACCTCCTTATTATCTTTATTATTAATTTAATATAATTATTTAAATATATAAAAACATATGCAGTTTATAAGTCTTCAGGAAAATTTAAAACATGGTATTTTTGTAGTTAGCCATATTGCCGGCAAAAATATTAACCTGCCGATTTTAAATAACATTTTAATTAAGGCAGAAAAGGGCAATGTGCAATTAATTACTACTAATTTGGAAATTGGCATAGTTAATACTATCCGCGGCAAAATAGACAAAGAAGGCAGTTTTACAGTTGACGCCAAGATTTTATCAGATTATGTTGGTTTATTGCCAAATAAAAAAGTAAATATAGAACAAAAAGAAACAGAACTGCTAATTAACTGCGGTAACTATAAAACTAAAATTAAAGGCCAATCAGCAGAAGATTATCCCTTAATTCCTGAAGTAGATAAAAAAACCTATTATAGTGCTAAAATTAGCGAATTTAGGCAAGCTTTAAACCAAGTGGTTTTTGCAGTATCAGTCAGCGAATCAAGACTTGAATTGTCCGGAGTCTTGTTTTCTTTTAACAACGACAACTTAACCTTAGCCGCCACAGACAGTTATCGTTTAGCTGAAAAAAAGATAAAAATTAAAACCAACAGTAACGATGCTTCGGAAAGTTCAGCACAAGGAAAAAAAATTATTGTGCCAGCTAGAACCTTGCAAGAGTTAGTCAGAATTTTATCAGCCGGAGAAATGGGAGAAGAAGTGGGCAAGGAAAGCGAAGAAATTAAATTTTATTTGTCTGATAACCAAATTTTGTTTACTTATGGCTCAACTGAACTGGTTTCCCGCTTGATTGAGGGCCAGTATCCTGATTATGAGCAAATTATACCTACTAATGTTAAAACCAATATTGAAATAGAGCGTGCTGAATTAGTTAGGGCAGTTAAAGTAGCCTCGCTTTTTTCTAAAACTGGGATTAATGACATTAACTTAGATTTTCCTGCAGATAAAAATAAAGTTATTGTTTCAGCAGTGTCAGGCCAGACCGGAGAAAATATTACTGAACTGGATGCTAAAGTTAAAGGCAAGGATAATAGTATAGTTGTGAATTACCGTTACTTATTAGACGGCTTAAATAATTTAAATAGTGAGATGATTAAAATTGAAGTAATTGATTCTAATACACCCTGTATTTTGCGCCCAGAGAAAGATGAAGGGTATTTATATATTATTATGCCGATTAAGCAATAAGTTAGAAATGAGAATCGAGAGACAAGAAGCATTAATTACGATTAATATTTTATGGTATGTTGAACGACAACCCTTTCTGTCCCAAATATCTTATTTTGGGCATTATATCATTTTTATTTTTGTATTTTTTGGCTCATACAGAAACTACAGGTTGTTTAGAATGTACTATTTTTTTATCATTTTTCTCAATTAGTTTTATAGCAGCTATTTTTATAGTAAATGGAATGATTAAAGAAAAGAAATTAGAAAATATTACAACCCTCAATTTCTTTTTTAAGTGCATAGGAAGTTCACTAATTTTAAACATTATACCTTTTTTATATTTTTTGGATGCTATAAAAACCGCTACAGAACCCACTTGTTTAGGATGGATTATTTTTTTATCATTTTCCTCAATTAGTTTTATAGCAGCTATTTTTATAGTAAACGGAATGATTAAAGAAAAGAAATTAGAAAATATTACAACCCTCAATTTCTTTTTTAAGTGCATAGGAAGTTCACTAATAGGAATATTATATGGTTTAGTCTTTTTAATTTTATGGAGTTTAATTATTAAATAACCACTATTTGCAATAAATGGAGGTTTCAGTTCAGTCGCAGTACACTGTTTATATCAAATGACTGCGACTGTTTTTATTAGTCACAGTCCACTTCGTGAGACTGTGACTAAACCGAAGCAAATGACTGCGACTGTTTTAATAATAATCGGTGGTTTTGCAGCAAGAATTGCTGATTTTTCTTTTTTTTGCTATGCTAAATGTATGAATAGAGAAATAAGACAAAAAATAAATAGCCAGCTTCCTTACCTCAAGGATAAATACCATGTAAAAAGAGTAGGAATTTTTGGTTCTGTTGTTAGGGGTAAGCAAAAAAAAGAAAGCGACATAGACATATTGGTGGAATTTGATTCGCCAATAGGATTTTTTGATTTTATTAGACTGGAAAATTTTTTAAGCCAGACTTTAAATATAAAAGTTGATTTAGTTACAAAAAAAGCCTTAAAGCCGGCAATAAAAAAAGATATTCTTAAAGAACTTATTTATGTCTAAAAGAGAAGCCAAGCTTTATTTAGAAGATATTAAAAATTCCATTAAGAAAATTGAAAAATATACTGAAGGTATTGATTTTGATAAATTTTGTTATGATACTATGACAGTTGATGCTGTTATTAGAAATTTAACCATTATAGGTGAGGCAGCGGGAAATATCCCCGAAGAAATAAAAGCAATAAATCCTGACATTGCTTGGAATGAAGCTATTGGCATGAGAAATAAAGTAACTCATGAATATTTTGGTGTTGATGAAGAAATATTATGGAAAACAATAAAAGAAGACTTACCAGCTTTTAAAAAGCAAATATCTGAATTATTAGAATAATTTTAGGATAAAGCTTCCGTTCAGTCGCAGTCTTTGATAAGAACTGCGACTGTTTTTATGTTATTGCCTTCGGCAACCCGCACTACGAATGCGGGACATGCGAATAACACTCTGCGTTCTTTGGCGCAGGCGGTAGTAGTAGCTACCTACAGGGTGAATGCCCTGCAGTGTAGCTTATTCGTATTTTATTAGTCACAGTCCTCCTGTGCAACCAGAGAGACTGTGACTGAACAAAAGACTGTGACTTAACAAATTGCTATAGATAATTAATCTTCTTCTTTCTCATCCACAACATCAATTTTATCATTAATATTAGTTACTGTAATGACAATTTCATTACTTTTAGCAAATTGGCTATTCCAGCCATGGGCTTCAGCATAAAGTTTGTAAGTGCCAGAAGTAGGAATTTTTAACCATTTAGCAGAAGCAGTAGTGGAATCAATTGGCTGGGCTGTGGCAATCTGAATTGCTTGATCACTGCCCTGGGCTGTGGCATAGAATTTAATTTGGGCGGTTTGCTCTGGATTAGTAACATTCATTTGCAAGGTTAAGGGGAAATCTATGTTGGTAACTGCTAAACCACTGCTTGGCGACAGCCAAGAGATGCTAATTTCACCTGTGCTTGGGGCTCCCTCTCTTACTAAATTAAAGTCAATTGATTTGGCTGAACAATTATCAACATCATCACAAACCCTAACAGTTAATTTATGAAAGCCATTAGCTAAGAAATTTATTGCTTGATCAAGGTTGAATGGATAAGAATAATTAGCCGCGATCAGATTGTCATTAAGATAATATTCAGCCCGGTTAATGCCGCGAGGCGCTGTAGCTTGGATAGTGGCGCTTAAATTAGCTTCGCTGAGAGTTTGATTATTAATAGGGGCAAGAATAGAGAAAACAGGTTCATTTTCAGGTTTATGCAAGTTATCATATTCAGTTGGCGGTTGTTCCTCAGTATTTTCTTCTTCTTGTTCTTTGGCCCAAGCCAAGACCCTGTCTTCCCAGAGCTGGAATTGCGGGTCTTGTGCCGGATCAGCTAACGGCTCACCGCGTGGGTCATCTTTGTTAATATAATAAAGGATAGAGTGGTGCTGGCTAAAGGTTTTTTCTTCGATTAAATGCTCGGGCGTATGTTCTGTGGCTAGTAAGCCTGAAGATTTATCGATTTTTATTGTAGTCAGTCCGCCAATTTTACCATCTAAAACTGGTTTGCCTGTTTCAATTTGTTCTGGCTGCCTGAATTGCTCAATCGGAGTATTACCCAAAACTCGCGCCATGTAATCATGCCAGATTGGCGCGGCTACTGCGCCACCGGCAGCCCCTCGTGCCATTTCAGTATTATCATTGTTACCCACCCAAACCCCGGTAACTATTGAAGGAGTATAGCCGATGGTCCAGGCATCGCGGTAATCATTAGTCGTGCCGGTTTTAGCTGCTACCGGCCGGGCACCCAAGGTGAGCCAGTTGGATTCGCCGAAAGTAAAAGCTCGAGCTGCGTTGTCTGATAAAATGTTATTAATTAAGCGCACTATCTCAGGCTCTAATACTTTTTTAGCTTCTACCTTTTCCTGATCATATTCTTCTAGAACTTCACCGTCTTTGTCTTCCACTTTAAGTATGGCAGTGATAGGATGCAGTAAGCCTTCGCGAGCAAAGGCACTAAATGCATTAGTATGCTCAATTAATTTAACTTCACCGCCGCCCAAAACCAAAGATAAGCCGAAGCGGGAGCGATCAGTTAAGGTAGTATAGCCCAAACTGTCAGCTAAATTTAAAACATTATCAATGCCTGCTAAATAAATAGTTTTAACCGCAGGAATATTTAAAGAGCCTGCCAAAGCCTTTCTAATAATGACCGGACCACGCTCCTGGTTATCATAATTATGCGGTTCATATGGTTTGGCAGGATCATGAGAAAAATTTGTAACTACATCATAAAGCACTGTGTTTGGCGTATAGCCTTTTAAAAACGCTGCTGTATAAACAATTGGCTTGAAGGACGAACCAGGCTGCCTTGGCCGTAAAGCAACGTTAACCTGGCCGTCAATTTCATCATTAAAATAATCACGCGAGCCCACCATAGCCAAGACTTGGCCAGTTTTCGGGTCAAGCGAAACTAAACTTGCGTTGGTGGCATTATAATCTTCTTCATTTTTTAGTGCGCGTTCTTCAATTACTTCTTCAGCAATTTCCTGCTTGTATAAATCAAGCGTGGTAATAATTTTTAAACCGCCTTGTTCAACTGTTTTTTCTCCATATTTTTCAGCTAATAATTCTTTGACATAAAAAACAAAATGAGGAGCAGTAATGTTAGTAGCTTGTTCTTGGAATTCTAGCTCTACTGCCTTAGCTGTTTCAGCCTCTTCTTCTGTTATATAACCTTGCTCAACCATAAGATCAAGAATATATTGCTGGCGGGCAATCAGTAAGTCTTTATTAGCTCCGTAGGGAGAATAACGAGTTGGTGCTTGAGGCAAAGCAGTCAGAATTGCAGCTTCAGCTAAAGTTATATCAGCAACAGATTTACCAAAATAGCGCTGGCTGGCTGCTTCTACTCCATATGCAGTTGAACCGTAAGGTATTTCATTTAAATATAATTGCAAGATTTCATCTTTAGAATATTTATTTTCTACCTTGTAAGCCAGTATCCACTCTTTTATTTTCCGGCTGATTGTTCGTTCAGAAGTCAAGACTGCGTTTTTAATAAATTGCTGGGTTAAAGTAGAACCGCCTTGGATAGACTTACCTCTAATAGTTTGCCAGACAACACCGCGAAAGATGCCCCAAAGACTAATGCCTTTGTGTTTATAAAAGTCTTTATCTTCAATAGCGATTGTAGCATTTATTAGATATTCTGGAATTTGGTCAAGAGTAACCAAAGTGCGCTGCTCGGCACCATGAATTTCATAGAGCACGGTTTCGCCAGTACGATCATAAATTTTAGTGGTTTGGGCAATCTGTCTCTCAATTAAACGATTAGGATCTGGCAGGTCGCGCGAAAGCCAAGCCAATGTGGCTAAGCCGGTAATACTAGCTAGAATTAGTATAACAATAGCAAAGACAATTAATTTATTGACCAATTTTCTTCGTCGGTTACTGTCCTTTTTTCTTTTTATACCACTTCTGCCATATTTATAATTAGCGCGGCTAAGATAATATTTTTTCTTTTTACCGCGCCAGCTTCTAGGCGATTTGGTTTTGCGTGAGAGTTGAGGAATGGGCATATGTTAAAAATGTAAAATTAAAAATGCAAAATAAATAATTTTGCTTATTATGTCAAGATTATAGCAGGTTTAGTGAAGAAATTCAATTTTAGTTAGATTATGAACTTTTTAGTTTTATTAGCCGCAATTTTAGTTTAATTAAATTAATAAAAAATATAAAACTGTCAGAAAGTAAATTTATTTTACTTTTTCTTTTTTCGTAACGATTTTCTTTCCATTTAACTGGTATTTCTTTAATTTTGAAGCCAAAATGATTTGCAAAAGCGATTAATTCAGTATCAAAGAACCAAGTATTATTTTTAATATAAGGAATAATTTTTTTAAATTGATTAACTTTGATAGCTTTAAAACCGCATTGCAGATCAGAGAGTTTATGTCTTAAAATTATTCTTGACAATAAATTATAACTTGTGGAACTAAAGCTGCGCAGGTAAGACCTTTCTGTTTTAGAATCTGGCAGTAGTCGTGAGCCGATTACTAAATCAAAATTTTGTCTGATGATTGGATTAATTAAATCAGGGATGTTTGATAAGCTAACTGCTAAGTCAATATCCATGTAAACTAAAATGTCGGCCTGGCATTTCAAGCCGTAAGTTTTTATGGCTCGGCCTTTGCCAGGTTGAGGAATATTTTCCACTTTGATTTTTTCACTGGCAAGCTCTTCTAAAATTTGATTTGAGTTATCTGTAGAACCGTTATTTATAATTA
>Ga0180007_10004580_pt1 | contig 14553 bp, 21 predicted proteins | sample MM_PC_MetaG_FD_121122 | JGI IMG/M metagenome (GOLD analysis project Ga0180007, IMG submission 121122) | Groundwater microbial communities from the Aspo Hard Rock Laboratory (HRL) deep subsurface site, Sweden - MM_PC_MetaG | ecosystem: Environmental > Aquatic > Deep subsurface > Groundwater... | reverse complement strand
CGGTAAAAATAGGGATAGTGCTGACTTTTATCCTACACCACCACAAACAACTGAGGCATTATTTAAGAGAGAAAAGTTTGATGGCATCGTTTGGGAGTGTGCGAGTGGTGATGGCAGTATGGCAAAAGTAATTGAGAGACACAATCCTTGTATAGCCAGCGATATAAGAAGAGGTGATGATGTTTATGGTGAGCAGGGCAGTGATTTTTTAATGGCAACAAGAGTCGTTGCTAACATTATAACTAATCCGCCCTATAAGTTGGCAAAGGAATTTGCTGAGAGGGCATTGATACTTGCGGAAAAGAAGGTAGCCTTGCTCCTGAAACTGGTATTCCTTGAAGGCAGTAGCCGATATAGCTTCTTTAATAATTCTCCATTAAAGACTGTTTATGTTTTCTGCAAAAGGCAACCGATATGGATTAGGGGAGAAGTAGGAAAAAATTCAGGTTTGATAGCTTACGCTTGGTTTGTGTGGGATAAATCATATAATGGCAAACCTTACATTGATTGGATAAATGATAAAGATACACTGAGAACTGCTAAGGAAATAGCTGAGACAATGCCCACAATAAATGACCTCATTATAACAGAAGCATTAGCAAACGTGGGTAATGCGGTAGAGAGTGATATAGAACTATGAAAGGAGGTAAACAATAATGCCATGTGAAAGATGTGACTTAGGCGGTCAGTGCAGTGTCCTGAACAAGCAGGAGTGCCCCATCAATAAACTGTGGGACAGGGTAGACGAAATGAAAGCCAGTGTACTTGAGGCGCTCTATAACCGCAAATCAGAAGCACAGGAAGCAATAGAGGAAGCAGAGTACATACTAAGGGGTGGAGCATGACAATTAAGACAGTGATGATTAGAGGTATGGAGCACTCATTCTGGATGCGAGCCAAGATAGCAGCTCTCAGGAAAAGACAGACGATGGCAGAATGGATGACGGAAGCAATCAGAGCTAAACTAAGAAAGGAGGAAGGGCGATATGAAAGCTAGTGATTATGACATGGCTCTTATAGGGAAACTGGTAAATGCTAGGAGAGAAGGCAGGCAAGAAGGAATTAAGGAAGTAGTGGCGTGGGCTGAGGACAACTTAGTAGCATTTGAAATGACATCGGAAAGGGTGGCTAGATGGAGAGCCAAGCTAAAAGAATGGGGGATAGAATAATGCTGGACTATCATGATTCTAAGCAGTTGGTCACCGATGCACTGATTGAGTTCTTTCCTAACTGGGTGCTATACCTCGACCCCGATGACCTTGACAACTTTCTCCGGGAACACAAGAACGTGTGTGTGGTATCAGGACAAGAGGGATTACCGATAGGAGTAAGTCACCAGAGCCAAAATTAGGGGCATGAAATCTTAATTGAATAGCAGAGTACCAATAGGACTAGGCTCGCAGGGGTCTAGTCCTTCTTATTGCCTTTGGTATATCCCCCTGCTTATTTGCCATGCTTTGTATGACAGCCTCTTGCGATTTTCACCTGAGCAATACTTGATTGCCTTATCAATCCTGCTGATAACATCCCAGTAGTCCAGCCGGTGCTTGTCAGCCAGGTCAAGCTCGTCAATCTCAAGGTGGTATCTCTCTATTACCAGCTTGCCATCGTCACCAGTGGCATCTAACCTGGCCTTTAATTCTGCCATAGATTCAACGGCTGGCACGAAGTAGCCAAAGGGCTTGATACGCTTTGACCTGCCGATATATCCTGTTTCTTTATGTTCCGGTAACCATTCTCCGACCATATCAATGAACGTCAGCATCCATAAAATCTGCTGTTTTGTGTACTTGATTGCGCCCGGGGAGAACCAGACTTCTATCATAGACCACGACTCCTGCTCGGCGCTTTCCGCATCTCACGCCCAATCTCCTCAGTCGTATCCTCTACAATAATCTCATGCTTGACTATTGTGGTATCAGGCTCTGGCGGTATATCCAGCTTCTCACCACTCAAGTCAAAGTGGAGTTGCATCAACTTAGCCTGATTAGCCACTGATATGCACCAGAACAAGGGGTACTTAGGATTGTATGTTGGTTGCATCTTTCAATTCCTTTACATTACCGAGTGCTTTATCCAGCCTCTCAATACACTCATGCAAGTCCCTGATACAATCATCAAGGTAAGCTATCGCCAGTTCCCAGTTCATTTGCTCAAGGTTAAGGTCATTCATAGTTCTATATCACTCACCTACTGAGTTGCCCCCTGGGGGCTAACGCAAACTCATAACAGAATATGTAGGGATTACTTTCAAAGGGATAGTCTTTATTGATTGAGTCCCAGAGATGCTTAAAATCGCTAATTAGCCTTTTGGGAGTTTTCTTAACAAAGCGGTTTTGACCAATGCTCCAAGTGTCATCTTGTATTCCCTCTTTATGAATATCATACCAAGCTATCTCCTGAACCCACTCGGCTTTCACACCTGCTATCTTAATAAAGTAGCGGGCTGTGATTTCCGCTAGGTGTAGGGGGCTATGCCACTTATCAGGGATTGTGTAAGAGATTGTCGCTGGCATTTTTGTCCAAGTTATAAAGCCATCTAGTTTGTATTCTATTTTCACCCGATGGATAGGTTCACATAATGTGCGAGTATCCATATCAAGAACTTGCCATGCCTCTTTTAAGTAGACTACCTCGCCGACTTGATAGTCTGCGAATATCTTGGCAAGGTCAGAATGGTCATCCATATTTATGTCTGGTTTGTGCATCCCCTGATAGCCATTAGTTCGTTTTGGTTGCCACCTCAACACGCCACGCTCCATAAATGGCTGAGGGTTAAGTAACCTTCGGGTAACTGTCTTTCTGCCATCTACAATCGCTCTAATCATATCGGGCTTCATCAATATACCTTTCATCACCTTCTCCTTTCAGCATAAATTATTTGGTATATTTTATTCATTATCGCACCATCCAACAATGGTCGTAGGGGCATATTGCTCTTTTCTCTGCTATGGTTCTTCTGCCACAGCCCTTACATATATCTGGTATATCAAAGAAGTCCTTGATTGCTTTTAGTATTGTCTGATACTTCTTCATTCGCTTTCCTCAATCTTAATCCACAGCACAGGTGGTTTGCCATATTCCGCTGTACCATCATGCCAACGGAAGTCACGGTCATTCAGGTTAGTAACATCCTCAATTGCATCCATAACAACCTTGCTCAGGTTGCTCAGGTCAGGCTGACTTCTCTTGTCCTTAAATCTACCCGAGCAGGTAATAGACAGTGGCAAATCCCAGTCGTCTAGGGCAAGTTCTTTAACAGTCCACCCCAGTTCAGCTTTCCAAGCTACGACTTCAGGTTTGACGTAGCACCCACCGTGCCTTCCTCCGCCGAGATAATGGTTGACTGACAGTTCTTTACCGATGTACTCAATCTCTATCGTTGCTTCTCTAGCCACGTAACTTCTCCACTACCCACATTATAACAGCAAGTGGTAAATCAACTAAGTATATCTCAAGCATTGTGCCTCAACCTCATCGTAGCTTTCCACGCTTTATAAGTTACCCTCTGGTATGGGCCAAGGAAGCACCAAATTATAACATATCTGATATACCTTAGCCTCATTATCATATCACACTCCAACTAATAAGAGTAAGACATAGTATCAGTAAACCTGCTATGATTAGACCGATTGCTGTTTTCATCTTTCTCTACCTCACTCCTTTATCCCTCATATATTCCCTTTACTCTTCCCTAGCCAGGTTCTTATAATTTTGATGAGTTTCATCCCAGAGTACCTTGACATACTTGCCGGAGGGACCCTGACGCTGCTTGGCTATCAATATCTCCACGATGCCTTTGGGGTAACTCTTATAGAAGATATTGCCTCCAGAGAAAGCCGCGTTCCATTCCTCTTCGGTCTTGAAGTAGTAATCCTCACGATGTAAAAACAGTACCAGGTCAGCATCTTGCTCTAAACTACCAGAGTCACGAAGGTCGGGCAGGACTGGTCGTTTGTTCTCATTTCTGCGGTCTTGCGGTCTGCTTAGTTGTTGCCCTACCAGCACCGGAACATCTAACTGCCTTGCCATCTGCTTTAGCTTCCTCGATATGTAGCTGATTCTGTCATAAGCGCTACGCCCATAATCATCGGCCAGTATGCCAAGGTAATCAATCACCAGCAAGCCTAGCCCGTATCGTAACTGCATTGTTATCGCTTGCTGTAGTATATTAGACGTAGTTAGCGGTATTTCCTTGTTGTAATAAACCTCCATCATATCCATCTGCCCAAGGGCAGTCATTATCTTCTTCTCCACATCCTCACTGTAAACGCCACTTCTGATAACATTGATTGGTTCTCCTGTCAGTGTCGCTACATCCCTGTGGCTTATTTCCTTTATCCCCATCTCAGCACTACAGAATAGCACCTTATGTCTCCGGGACACATGGTTGGCTATAAATTGCATGGCACTTGTTTTGCCCATACCGGTCTTTCCCGCCAGTAAAATGTACTCCCCTTTATGAAATCCGCCACCTATCCGGTAGTCTAAGTCAGTGAATCCAGTTTCTATCGCTACGCCATCTTCGGTATTACTTAGTTCGGTGTAGTGTTCCGTCATCAACTCCACTCTCTCCCGGGGAGTTGCTATTGGAGATGAGCCACTACGCTTTCTAAGTTCAACAATCATGTCATCAGCTTTGTTTATGCCCTCTATATCACTATCATAACCCATCTTGGTTATTGCTTCACCGGCTACAATGAGCTTCCTGGAGTTCGATAGCTTCTGTACTATCTCAGCATAGTGCAGGCAGTCCATTGAGGTAGGGGTAATTGATATTAAGTGACTGAGGTAGGCAACACCGCCACACGCCTCCAGCTTACCATCTTCATCAAGCTTCTGAGCCAGAGTAATCTGGTTGATGGACTTACCAGCTTCCTTCATCTTGAGCATAGAGGAGTATATGAAGCCGTGAATTTCGTGGTAAAAGTCGTCAACCTGTAGCGTCAAACTACGTATCAGGTCGCCATCTAATAAGACGGAACCTATTACCGCTTCTTCCGCGTCGAGATTTTTTGGCGGAAACCTATCGGTTCTCATCCTCTACCCCTCATATATTCCCTTTAGCGTTTCCTTGCTAACCTTAACCCGCTTCTTACCATGACAAGCAGGGCAGGTAGTTACTTCTTCGGGCATAGCACAATCAACCTGCCCTGCACCTCCACATCTAGGGCAATCTGCCAAGTTGTAATCAGCATAGCCCATTCCTTTGCATTTGGGGCATGACATTATACTTTCAGGAGTTTTATCCCCTTGTATTCCACCACTACCCCCGCACTCCTTACACCGTCTTGATACAGGAGTCTGGAGGATTTCATCAGCATCAGATAAGCCATCAGCCCATTTCTTCAAAGTCCCCTCTTGCCTTGCTAACTTAAATAACTCAGCCAACAATTCCCTTATTTCCATTAGTTCTCCTTTATCCCTCACAGATTAGGCATCTCCTGTCTATACCTACCATCCTTCAAGGCAAATTCATACTGGTCAACACACGATAGTAAATTGTCTTTCAGAAAGACTGGAATACCTGCTTTATCCGCTGCATTGACAATATCTTCTACCCAACCTATCTTTGGCATTGTCGCTAGCTTGACTGGCGTTTGCTGTCCGATGATTACCCAATTTATGCCAATGCGTTTAGGAGTAGCAGAAGTCATTAACATCTGGTCTTTTAGTGGCTCAAAGGATATATACTTTACTTTTGCCTCTACTTTTTTGAGATAAACTCTAGCTCCCACCCATTCAACCTCATTGGTAGCACTCACCCCTACCCAACAGTTATCAGGGAAGGGGCTGAACTTGATGAGGTTCTGAGGTTGCTTTGTCAGGAGATAGAAGCGATGATATGGACACGCCTTAGTAATATCTATTACTCGTTGTGTCCAATCTTCAGGCACTCCAATACCAAACAGGTCTGACATATCACAGGCGAATATCCCTTTGGCTTTTGGTCTGCGATATGAGGATGGAAGCCATACAGGTTCACATAGTTTATCTTCCCAGAAACGAGGATAGAAGGGGTCTGATTCAATCATCCATCTTGGGGCACCGCCATCATAACCCAAGTTTTTATTTGTCCGATACCTTTCCCTCAGTCTGGTATTAGCCAGCTTCCTGGCGTAGCAGTATTCACAGCCGTTTAGGCAGCCGGTAATTGGATTCCAAGTGTACCCTTGTGTGCCGTCAGGATTTAATGCCCATTCTATTTTCGTATGGTTCATCTCACTACCCTATCGCTTTATTCAGTATATCGGTTAGCTCCTTGACCTGCCATACCTTGAGTTCCTGTAACGTCTTTGGCACTACCCACTTGAGTTCTTTGGACATCAGTGAACCCAAGTCCATCATGCTCTTGCCAGCCTTCTCAGCTAAAGCCTTGAGTGCTTCAACTGACTCAGGGGAAGCCTGGTCATCCTTATTCTCTTTTTTGTCCAGCTTCTCCTTGACCTGCTCGGCTAGTGTGGCGACTTCTTCCTTGGTGGGCTCTGGCTGAGGCTGAGGGATTTCGTCAACCTGTACCTCAGTAGCCTCACCTTCGATGACATCAGCATCTTCCTGTATCTCGCCGGTTGTTACATCAACTATGCCAGATGGCGTATCCATGAACTGCTCGTCAACCACATCATAACCAGTCGGCATATCTCCAGGGTACTGCCGGTCAATGGCGTGTCTCTCAGCACGAATACAAGCCATGTTTAATCGGCTGTTCCCTTTTTCGATGCCCTTGGGGTTCGGTTCGCTATTAGCAAAGAAACCCCAACCCGATACCTCTGCCCCAGTTTTCATATCCTTCAACCTGGCTATGCCATAGATGCCATTCTCAGGATGGTAGTCCTCGCCAAGTATCTTCTCGCCTTCTTCCTTTTTCATTCGCCGGGGGGTGTCATCGAGATAACTGAAGTCGTGTTTCCTTTGAGCCATAAGGCGGGTAGCACCGATGCCGAGTTGGATGCTCCAGTCCTCACCTACCTTCTCCCGGTTCTTATTATAGCGGTTGTACTTGATGAGGTAGATATGTTTCATCAAGGGATGCAGCCCATAGTCGGCACACAAGACCTTAGCCTTGTAAACTTCCATCGGAGGTGCATCCTTCCATACCGTTGTGATGATTAACTCCGCCTGTTGCTGAGTAAGCTGCCCTGTCCTTGGCACGTTTGCCAGTGCCGTTGTTCCTTGTGTTCCTACTTTGTTTTCCAATTCCATTTCCCTCCTTATATTTGCTTCATAATCGTTTAGCGGTGCTTTATATTCCCGCGTTATCCCCTCGTGTACTCCACCTGAGCAAGCCACGTATATCTTCTTGTCTTTGTCAAGGAAAGCATGCAACTGTCTGCCACATACGGCACAGACGTTGCGTTGCCTTATCTTCTTTAAGTTCTTCTCGCTGGTATCTTCAGGATAGTAGTGCATTACTTCGACCTCGTAGCCAAGTACGGCTCATTATAGAACCTCACTCCGGCAATCTTCTTAGCATCGTGATACTTCTTGGCGATTGAGTTCAGCATCACCATGTCGGGTATCTTATACTCATCCGGTAGAAGAGACATATCCACGACTTCGACTTTCCAATGGTCTACCATGCCCGAACTACCGAAGTCGGACATAACCTTGACAGGAGCCTCAACTACCTCAACCAGGTTCACATCTTCAGACAGTTCACCTTTGAGTTTCATCTCAGCCTGAGCAGCTTCCATACGCTTGCGGTTAATTTCTTCCTGCTCTCGCCGGATACGCTCCTGCTCTCTGAGGAAAGCCATCTGCTTCTCTTTGGTAATCTTCTCCGCTTCAATTACTGGCACCATCAGGTAGTTGTAGGTGTCCCTGATAGCTTTGACTTGGGCTTCATGCGGTGAGAGGGCTTCTTTCCTCTTGGCTTCCATAGCTTTCTTGAGTCGTGAGATAATACTGAGGTCATCCGTTGCTAGTTTGGCATCATCAATAGTCTTGATAACCCTAGCCTCGGCATACTCCAAGAGCTTCCTAGCCTCTTCAAAGTAGTCGTGGACTTCCATATCTTCCCCAGGGCGTAGGGCTATGGCATGAGCTTCTGGTATCTCGGCAAGTATATTTGCAGCCTCGGCATCATCCTCTAATTTCCTCTGCTCTTCAGATACCGCCAGTGTCAACCCCTCAGAGTTCAAGCCAGCTTCCATCTCTCTTTGCTCTGGTCGTACTCTTCCCATCCTCTCTTCCACACACTGAGGACAGCCATCAGTAGCCTCAAATTCTACGTTGTGCTTCTTACAAGTTATTTTCATATTACCCTCCTTTATAGTAGCTTGCTGGCTCGGCAAACCTACTCCCCAAGGGAATGACACCCTCAACAATATGAGCCGGTTGAGCCAGCAAGCTACTCCTCCTTCTTATGACTTCTTAATCCTTGAGTGATTGCCCAAAGAACCCAACTGTTTCGGCTGACTTTCCTTTTAGCTACTCTTTCAGCAATCCTCGCAAGTAAGTCCTTTTTAATTCTGACTGGTAGGATAACCGTATCTCTTTCTTTCATGGTAATACCAGTTTACCATAGCTATTTCGGTTTGTCAATAGGGTAATACCAACTATTTTGCGCCTACACAAAATTAAACTAAAATAAGAAACCCTGTAATATGCTTTAGTGCTATAAACTAAAAAAAGAGGGCGACTTTCATCGCCCTAGTACGTTTCCATTAAGACATATAATAGGAAGTCTTATTTTGGCTCTGGTGAGTTCTCAGAGGCATTGTAGCACGACTCACACAACCTCACCAGCACATACAGATGTCCTCTAGCCCTGTATTCTATGGCATACTTGCGACCAACCTCGACTGTTTTACCGCAATCAGCACAGGTATGCTTTGTTTGAGCTATCCGGTACGTTTTCCTTCCATAATTAAAACCATCCTAGAAACTTTGCTACACCACCTAGTCCGCCACTGGAAATAACGCCAATTGCCCACCGGTTAATCTTACTTCTTGTTTCATTGGCTCTTGTCCTGCCGTTTGTTATCTGCACCTGCTGTTTAATCTCCTGAATATCGCCAATCAAGCCGTTATCAATGGGGCTATCGGGGATACCTACAACAGCTTGGTATAATTCCTGTATCATTTCCCTCTGTGTTTTGTCTGCCATAGCTACTTTCCTTTCCAGGCTACCCAGCCAAACAATCTAACAGCAAAATACTCTAGGTAGGCGACAACCTTGCCAAATCTATATATTTTCCAAGCCACTAACATGGCTTCAAGGAACAACTCATCGGCTCTCTTCCTGGTAACTGGCTTTGTTTGGTAAAGGAAATCGTGTAGTGGGCTTGGCTTAGAATACTTAGCCCAGTAAGGTAGCCACCAGAAAAGAAACCGCCATAAGACAGTAGGGATACTAGCGAAGTCTGTTTCAAAGTCTTTGGGAACAGTGTAATATTCCCGGCTATACTGGCTACCTGCGTGGTAGGTGAAAGGAAAGTATAGCTTCCACCTTCTACCACCGGGCATAGGGGTGACTATTAAGGGCGTTGTAAAACTACTCACCTCGATACCTCCACAGCTACCCTGATGCAGTTGACAATTCCGCCAATCCCAAGTACATACAGACAGCCTAGCTCCAATAACTCTATCAGCCTGCTAGGGTCTTGCCACCCGCTACCGGATAACGATGCACCCCTATAATAAAGATAAAGTAGGTCGCCTGCCAGCACGACAAGAAATATGCTTACAATAAATTCTGTCATTATGGTTTCACAATCCCCCATTTAGATTGCATAGCTATTCCCTTATTAACTTGACCAACTTATTCAAATGAGTGACTACGGCAACAATTAGTATAAGAACCACGAATAAAGCTATGGCTAATTCAATATTGTTCATTACATGACTGTATTCAAATATAGTAACTTCCTGATTGTTGTAAAGTTCCCATATTACAAAAACATAATAGTGCGTTACAAAGCCGAAAAGTAACAGGACACAAAACCAGAATAGCCATTCCACAATTCTTGGTATCTTATTCATCAATGTAGTAACCACTCATGCCATTCTAATATTACTGTATCAAGTGCGTTATAGATTTTATAATAATGAGAAGGTAAGACAATAAATGTTACCGGGGTGTAAACCGAACCCGTTGAATCAGAAGTTTGAACAACAGCTCTTCTTGTTGTGGGCGGATTACTACCGTCAGTAAAGACACTACAGGATAACTCATTACCGGCAAGACAGCCGACTGTTACCGTCACAAGCATTATCTTGCCTGAAGTGTTCTGGTAAACTGTGTCAATCGCTCTGGATGGTTCTGAGACCGAAACATCATCAAGTTTACCATCAACATAGTTCTTTGTTGTAGCGTCTTGGGCATTTCCTGGGTCAACCACATTAGATAATGTGGCACCATGAAAGTCTACTATATCGTTATCAGAGTTTATGTCAATGTCCTTACTATTGCCTGACAGTACCTCCACACTACCATCGGAGCCTAGATAAAAACGGTTGCCATTTGCACCAGTAATTGAGAGGTTTTGGCCTGTTTTAGCAAGTATATAAAATGTGTCTGTGTCATAACCTATCTCTCCAACAACGGTACTCCCGCTATAGATATAGATTTTATTGCCTTTTATCAATGGAACTATATCTGGACCTGAGATTAGTGACAGGATAGCATTATAAGCCCACTCGAATGTCACGCCTCTATCAACACGCTCTACTTTCACGCCCATCTGTTCTAATGCCCAGTATAAGACATCTGTTTCCTCATCTATAGTATCAAAGAGACCTTTAATCATACCCCACTTCAATAGGGTATCATCGCCAAATACAGGCTCTAACTTAACTTCCCTTCTTGGCGTGCCTCCTGCAATACCTCGTTTAGCTTGCTGCCCGAATGAGAAGAACTGCTCGAACTTACCGCCCATGCTTACCCTGTTTAGATAGGTTATATTACCTGTAGTAGTAGAACCGTTCCAAGTATTCGTAGCCGTGACATAGTTCCATATTTGCTCATAGTTGACCATCGGGACAAGGGCAGAACCAGACTGAGAGTTTACCTCAAGGCGAGTTATTATCGCCGCTGCCAGCGCATTGGCTTGAGTAGTTCCTGATACATAAGCTCTCACAGGTACTCCCGTAATAGGCTTCAGGGCGTAACTGGCAGCACTCGTAGCTGAACCAGTAAAGCCATCGTCATCATCGTAGGACTTGACTACTATCTTATTCGGAATGACTAAGGCTTTTCTATTAACGTGATTGTAGAAATCTCCTGTGGCAGAGGTATAGGAGTTGCCAGATGCGGGTATAGTAAAAATGTGTATTTCCGCATCATCTTCCGCCCGCTTGTAACAGGCTGTATAGTCAAGTAGCCTGTTTACTACATCTAATCTTGACTCGCCTTCGGAAATCTTGAATGAGTCGCCCGGAGCGTAAACATCAATCAAAGCATCTTCACTGTCAAAGGTCGCTGTAATTGAAGTACAGTGAGAAAAGCAATCTACGCCTGCAATGTCATAGGTATATTTGTAACCGCAGTCCTGGTCGGTTATCTCAGAGAAGCCAACTGAACCATAAAGTCTTACTAGATTTTCCCCCTCTACTACTCCTGATGAACTAAAGCCTACCGCCACATAATTGCTTATATCGCCATCCGTGTATTCGCAGTAGATATAAACTTGGTCGTCAACATATTTTGGTGTATCAAGCGTAGCAGTTTTCCATGCTACGGATGTGCTTAAAGTAGAAGCATCCCCCAATACCTTTGATTCAGTCCACGATAAGTCAGTCGGTCTCATATAGAATGTTATATTGCCAGTCGGACTACCTACTTTCTTTAATGAAAACTGAATGGTTTTAACTGTTCTTTGCCTTATAAATAAGGCTTGACCAACACCAACCATATCACCATCCAGATTAGAATAGGAACCCATCGTGGTTTGTTCGGCAGTTAGTGAAGAGGGGACAGGAGTCCCATCAAGAACCTCAGTTATCAAAGCCTTGACAGCCTTGGTGTCCGTAGAATCGTGAACATAATCCTTAGAGGCTTTATCATCAGCAAGCAAATCAGGTATGCCAACCAGTGAAAGAACAGTCTGATAATGACCGCCAGAAGTTATATCATCCTGAGTGACTACAGTGAGAGTAGGAGTAGCCGTATAGCCGGAACCGTAGTCATAGGAGATAACAGCGGTGAGACCCTTTAGATTGAGGTCGGTAAACCGCTTGTCTGCGTTCTGAAGAACAACCTCGGCCGTCTGGGAGTCCTCAGTCTCAGGGTGTTTCCTTACACCTACTAGAATGTTATTGGAACAGTTGTCGTAGGTAATGGAGTTTATAACAATTTTGGTATCTCCGTAGCTCATTATGTCCTCGCATAAATCTCATACGTTCTGGAGGTAGCTATACGACTGAGTTCATCTTCTACCTTCGCCATATCTCTTTCAGCCTTTTCTTGCAGGATTCTCCATGACCCTGCTACCTGTAATCCTGTGGCTATCTGCCTGAGATTGCCGATACTCTGATTCAATAACTGGTTGGCATTACTCAGTTCCCTTGCAGCCATCTGACCGTAGGTATTAGACAATGTCTCGTCTTGCTGTGCCTGTTCAAAGTAGCCCCTTGCTACACCAAGATACCCCTGCGCTACGTTTATATCGGCAGAAGCAGAGTTTAGCCAGTCCGATGCAGTTCCTGGCCCACCTTTATTCGATTCGTTTATGGAGAACTCACCCTCAATGATTTTATTCTTAGCTTCGTCTATCTGTGCGTTCATCAGGGCTATCTCGGCAGCGGCACTTGTTGAAATAAGGGCTACCGCTTTATCTGTCTCGGTTCTCCCTGAAACGTTATCGTCAATAGCCTGGTTTATCCTGTCAGACATAGCGCTTATTGTGTCGGAGGCTGTGGTCAGGGTAGTTATCGCTGTAATGGCTTGCTGGACAGGGAGGTTAGCCTTGCCCATCTCAACCTTGGCAGCCACATACTTGCAGAACAAAGGCTCTAAACTGGCAGGCAGGGTAGACTGCTTGAAGGTAACAACCACATCATTGGCTACATCATTCTCGAGTCCGGGGTAGAAGGCTATGGTAGCGGCGCTTGTTGAAATAGTCGCATCGGCAGTTACGGTATAGACACCCCTTGTCCCTGCGATGGTAAACGGCTGACCGGTCATTATAGTTCCTGAAGTTTGCAGGGTATCTAATACCATTGAGGTATCCCCTGCGTCATATCCGGCAGTTAGGTTAACTGCACCTGTCAGGGTAGTAAGTTGTGAAATAAAGTGGTATTTCCTGAAGTATATGTGGACATCCTTATTTACCCCTGTAGTGCTGGTATCGGGGAGGATGGAGGTATCTACCCCGATAGTCAGTATATCGCCCTCTACATCGTCTATGTTGCGTCTGGTGCCTATTGGGTATTCTATCCTGTCCCCATCTTCCACGTCATAACGGCTCACGATGTCCTCAATGTTGACCTGGGTAATCTCTGTGCATCCCTTGTTGAGTATCATGTATCCCTCATCCCCGTCAGGGAAGAGGTCTTTATTAAGGGTAACATCTGAGGTTGAAGTGTAAGCCGTGATGATTCCCCAGGTCTTGTCGGTAGTATTGAACACCACCTTATCCACATCAGTAGCAAGGAACTGAGCATTGGTAGCATCGACAAGATGTCCACTGGAGTCAGATGTTGCAGTGCCACTCCTTGTCTCTATCTGGAACACATCGGGGTCGGAGGGAATGTAAGGAGCCCATCGTGGAAACTCACGGAGACTATCATCAATAGTAAGTTCAATCTCTCCATCGGTAGCCGTACTGTAGATTACCCCGCTTGTGTCCTGGAGGATGCTTGATATTTTAGCCTTGATTTGAGCATACGTCAGAAGTGTCATAATTTATTCCTCCACAAACTCTATTGCTTTCTCCCAACTACCAGAACCATGCACCTGTGATAAATCTGGATGTAAATTATCAATCTTTGTCTGAATAGCATCACAATCAGACGAAATAGTTGAAGTAGGCACTCCAATTCTTTCCATGATGGTATCTATATCAGCATCCTGAACCATAATAATCTCTGTATCTGGCGGAGCATATTCCACAACTATCTTTGTAGTGTAGGACAGTGGAGTAAACATTTGTTACCTCAAGATAGCCATCAGGAGGTTCACTCTGGATTCCCCCGGGTATAGCATCTACATCCACAACTGTACACATGGTTTCGCTTGCCCATTCTATGCTTTCCCCTGCTTTCCCAACATGAAGGTATTTTAATAAAGCCATAACTTAATCCTCAGTTATAATGTACTCAACTAAACAAGCTGCTGTATTCGCTTTCGCATAGACTGTTGCCGAATTATGGCGATACAGTGCAAACTCACCAGCCTTACACTTAATGTCGTAAACGCCAGTTGTAGAGCCAACCTCTATATAATTTGTTGCATCAAGGTTGAGAATAAGGGTATACCCAGGCGTTCCTAGGTCTGCACCTTGCACTAATTCTTCCTCAGCTGTTCCTACGGATTGGATACCATGTGTAAAGGCATCCCCAGTAATATCAATTGATATACTCTTAGCCCTTTTTACTTCAGCACCACTCTTG
>Ga0180007_10004579_pt1 | contig 14553 bp, 17 predicted proteins | sample MM_PC_MetaG_FD_121122 | JGI IMG/M metagenome (GOLD analysis project Ga0180007, IMG submission 121122) | Groundwater microbial communities from the Aspo Hard Rock Laboratory (HRL) deep subsurface site, Sweden - MM_PC_MetaG | ecosystem: Environmental > Aquatic > Deep subsurface > Groundwater... | reverse complement strand
TGAAAGTGTTGGATGGCGTGTCACACGCGTATCATCTTTACGTTATTCAATTGGATTTGGAACAACTGCGGACAAGCCGCACCGAGATATTCGCTGCTCTGCGTGCCGAGGGGATCGGTGTCAACGTGCATTATATTCCTGTGCACCTTCATCCCTTCTATCGCAGACGGTTTGGTACCAGGTCGGGGATGTGTCCTGTGGCTGAGGCGGCTTATGAGCGGTTACTGAGTTTGCCCCTATTTCCGTCGATGACGTATGAAGATGCCAATGATGTGATCGAGGCAGTTTATAAAGTTGTATTAGCATATCAGTAGGGAGATCGGTGAATGGTGGAAATGACCGAGCAGATAAAGAAATGGGCAGGCCAATTCGGGCAGGACTACACAGATAGAAATGAGACTTCTCTAGAGGGGATGGAGATTCAGTCTAGGAAGGACATTGGGGTAACCAGAGCCGATCTGAACGAGCATTTTCTACGAGGCATCGACCAATCAGCGCGAATTCTGGAGGTTGGTTGTAATATAGGGAATCAGTTGTTGTGCCTCCAGAAAATGGGGTTCAACAACCTATGGGGCGTTGATGTTCAGGATTATGCTCTCAAATTAGCAAGGGGGCGGTCGGAGGGAATTAGATTCACTTTGGCTTCTGCGCTGGACCTTCCTTTTGGCAATGATTACTTTGACCTGGTGTTTACTTCTGGAGTACTTATTCATATTGGTCCGCTTGAAATTGCTCAAGCCATGGCGGAAATTCATCGATGCTCAAGAAGATATATTTGGGGATCTGAGCATTACGCCGACGAGGATACGGAGATATTCTATAGGGGGCATTGGGACCTTCTTTGGAACAGGGATTTCGCGCAGCTGTATTTGGATCAGTTTAGTGACTTGAGCCTTGTTGATGAAGTGCGTTTTCTTTATCAAGGCACCGACGATAAGAATACCATGTTTTTGCTCGAGAAGGGATGATGAACCTGGTGGGAATTATTCAGGCCCGGATGTCAAGTACGCGTCTGCCTGGCAAGGTGCTTAGAGACATTGGTGGGAGAACGATGTTGGCTTGTGTCGTGCGGCGGGCGCAGCGGGCAGTTCTGTTGGACGATGTTATTGTGGCTACGACGACTAAACCGGTTGACGACGCTATTGTGGCCGAGTGTGAACGGCTGGGCACTCCTGTTTTTCGGGGTGACGAATTGGACGTGCTGGATAGGTATTATCAGGCCGCGAATATCCATGGAGCGGAAGCGATTGCTCGTATTACGTCTGATTGCCCGCTCATAGACCCAGAAATCATAGACCGTGTCATTTATTCCTTTTTGGGCGAGGGTCCTGACTGTGCCAGTAATACTGTAATTCGTACCTATCCGCGCGGTCTGGATGTTTCAGTGACGACCATGTCAGCTCTGCGTTGGGCATGGAATGAGGCTGATGAACTCCATCAGCGCGAGCATGTTACACCTTTTATCTACCAGAATCCAGATTTGTTTGATATTCTTCCGGTGACCGGAGAGACGGATTATAGTAGTTTTCGCTGGACGGTGGATACGGCGGAAGACTTGGAATTCATACGGGCGGTTTACTCCCGTTTGGGCAACAATGACACCTTCAACTGGCGCGATGTGCTGGCAGTGCTGACGCGAGAGCCAGAACTAATGGATCTGAATCGCCATATCCAGCAGAAACATGCGTAGGCTTATTATCAGGGCTGACGCGGGGGAAAGCGTGGGGTTTGGTCATGTCGTGAGGAGCCTGTCACTGGCGGAATTTCTCAGAGAGAATTACGGGATCAGGATTACGTTTTACTCGAATCCTTATACCAAACTGAAAAAGATGTGCGGGCAGCATGGATTCGAGTGTGTCTTCAATGACGGCTTATCCGAGGCCGAATTTTTGCGCAAAATCGGGAGCGACGACCCCGAGTCAGTAGTTCTCATAGACAACAGGTTTCCCTACAGCAGCGACGACATCCACGGCCTGGGCAGTGCGGTCAGAACCATCATGCTCGGCAACGCGTGCGACGGGATGCACGAGTGCGATTACACGATCTTCCCGTCGGGACATCTGGACGGTCACGCGGTTCTTGAGATGGAGCAGTCTCGCGGGCGAGCAAGGCTCCTTTATGGATTGGATTATGTTATTATTGGTCGGTCCGTAATTGATTCCAGGAACAGGCGCAGGGATGTAGGTTCTCTTGCTTATGTTGCCATAGTAGCGGGGGCGAGTGACCCTGTGGGGATACTGACCCAGACTTTGAGGCTGGTGAACGAGAGCGACCTAGACATTCCGGTCAAGGCCCTGTACGGTTTTGACTTCTGCCACAGGGCTGAGTTGGAATCTTTGCTCCCGGAGTTAAGGCCAGGCATCGAAGCCAAAGCGTTCAATTATGATGATCTCTTTTCGTCTCGCTTGGCGCTGTCTGCTTTCGGGATAACCACTTATGAGCTGATCTATGCTGGCATTCCGGTTGTCACGGTTGGCCATATCCGAGCCAATGATCTTGGTGGAAGGGTACTACAGAGGCGATACGGATGCAACCACCATCTGGGCCTTTTCCAGGAAGTTGGCGGGGAGCAGCTGATATCTTGCATTCAGGATTTATGGGACCGGGAAGATGGTCTGGCGGCAATGAGGCAGAAGCAGGCGGGTCTAATCGATGGCAGGGGTCTGGAGCGCATAGGGCAAATAGTCTATTCATGCTGCAGTGATTAGAGGGAGGCTGTAGATATGGAATATGACATGAGGGAGAGGTTCGGTTGTTACTTTGAGGATTTTACAGCGGGTGACGTCTACAAGCATTGGCCCGGAAAGACGATCTTCGAGAGCGACAATAATCTGTTTTCTTTACTGACGATGAACCACCATCCACTCCATATTGACGCCAACTATTGCGAAGGGCAACAGCATGGGAGAATATTGGTTTGTGGTCCGCTGGTGATTAGCGCTGTGGTGGGTATGACGGTATCCGATATCAGTGGGATGGCAATAGCTAACCTTGATTACGAGATAATCACGCACGACAGTCCTGTGTTCATTGGGGATACGCTGTACGCGGAGACAGAGGTCCTTGGTAAGCGCGAGTCGGCGTCAAAGCCTGACAGGGGGATAGTTCATGTCGAAACCAGGGCATTCAACCAGGATAGTCGACAGGTACTCTCATTGCGGCGGCATGTGCTCGTGCCCAGAAAAGGAATCTGAAATGGGGAACGATGGCTGGCTTTTGCGCAGCATGATGTTTGTGCCGGGCCACAATGAGAAATTGCTCGCAAGCGCCAAAAGGTCGTCGGCTGACGCACTCATTTTGGACATTGAGGATTCTGTGATGCCGGATCATAATAAGCAGGTTGCGCGGGATTTGATCGCACACAAGGTTGATTCGGGATTCTTTGGGAGTTTGCCGGTTTTCCCCCGTATTAACGACAGGGAGAGTGGTCACCTACTCAAGGATGTGCGCAGTTTGGCGATTAAAGGCGTGGCTGGGTTTGTTTATCCCAAGGCAAGGGGCGGGGAGGACATCTATTTCTTCGGCAAATTGCTGGAGGCTATTGAGTACGAGAGATGCTTTCCAATCGGCACATTCAAGATCGTTCCATTGATCGAGACTGCGGCGGCGGTACTTAATGCTCCAGATATTTGTTTGGCTTCCGAACGTGTAATTGCCATTGCCTACGGATGCGAGGATTTCATTGCTGATTTGGGAGGGATATGCGACCGTGAGAAGAAAAGCCTCTTTGCACCACGTGCGATGATAGCAATGGCCGCAAAAGCTACAGGGGTTATCCCAATAGATACGGTTCACATTGATGTGCACGACCTGGATGATCTGGAGGAGAATGTTAGACTGGCAAGGGTACTGGGATTTGAGGGAATGCTGGTACTTCATCCCAAGGAATTGCCCATTGTTCACCAACATTTCACTCCGAGCGATGAGGAAGTGGAAGAGGCCAATCAGATGCTGAAACTGGCGGAGGAAGCCCACAGTTTGGGAAAGGGGGTTGCCATTCTAGATGGGAAATTCATAGGTCCGCCGATGGTGATAGCGGCTAGAAAGATTTTGGCGAAGCATGCTTTGGTTAAGCAGAAGAGGGTTCCTGTATGAAGAAGCTGGTCATTATTGGTGGCTTCGGGAACGGGGCGATAGCTGCTTCAACCGTTGAAGATATCAATACGGTCAAGAAAGAGTGGGCGATTATCGGGTTCCTGAATGATTATGAGGCCGGGCCAATCAATGGATACCCTGTGGTTGGTAAAATCGACCCCGCTTCGGTGCGGGAATTCCTAGAGGATGATAATGTTTACTTCCTGTATACACTCTTTTCTGTAAAGCTTAATTACAAGTTTTTGCACAAATTGACGGGCCTCAAGATTCCGGTGGAAAGATTTGCGACGATTGTTCACCCCACGGCTGTGGTCTCTAAATTCTCAAAGATAGGGTACGGGGTCTGCATCCATCCGTGTGTGAGTGTAAGTCCGAATGTAGTTCTGGGCAACCACGTCCAAGTGTTTGCACAATCGTTGATTGGCCACGATTCGGTTCTGGGGGATTATTCCTACGTAGCCAATAATGCGTGCGTGGGGGCATTCAATAGTCTTGAAAATGGGGCATATCTTGGCACGAATTGTTGCCTCATAGAGAATGTCACGATTGGGGAGTGGGCGCTTGTTGGGATGGGCGCTGTAGTATTGAAGGACGTTTCTCCATATACTAAGGTAGTAGGAAATCCTGCGAGAGAAATAGGCAAGGTTGGGTAGCGGGATGAAGAGAACCGAACTATACAAAAAGAATTCTCATATTGAGAGGGTTCTTGCTCGGATGAACGGGGCACTCGCACCTTTGGAGCGAAGGCTAATTGCCAGATTTAATGCACCAGTATATCCGATCATTTTCATAGTGGGGGTCCAGCGGTCCGGTACCACATTACTGACGCAGTTGTTGACCCGGTGGGCTGATGTCGGGTATGTCAGTAACCTAATGGCCCGCTTTTGGCGTGCCCCTTATGTGGGGGCGGTACTGACTAACGTATTGGCCCAAATATCCCGGAGCACTTCTAGTTCTTTCAAATCAGACCTTGGATACACGTTGGGACATAACGGTCCACACGAGTTCGGTTACTTTTGGCGGCACTGGCTTCCGGGTGGTGCCGAACATTCGCTTGATAGCGTGGAATTGGAGAAAGTTGACCGGGTGTTACTTCTGCGGGAGTTGGCGTCCGTTGAGCATGCTTTTGGTATCCCGTTGGTGTTCAAAAACTTGACCGTCTGTAGCCTTCATATTACGTTCCTGGCTAGTTTGCTACCAAGAGCTGTATTTGTTGATTGTGTACGTCATCCCCTGTTCGCAGCCCAGTCGACTTTGGAATCACGGCGAAAACTGTACGGCAATAGTGATGAATGGCTTGGCCTAAAGCCACCTGAATATACATGGTTGCGAGAGAAGCCGTATTTGGAGCAAATTGCTGGCCAGGTGTTCTTCTGTCGGCAGCACATTGAAGAGGCTCTGGCGATGATTCCGCCTAGTCGGTATTTAAGGGTGGATTATCAGACATTGTGTGAGCGTCCTCAACATCAATTAGAGCGGATAACGAGACTCGTTTCCGGGGTAGGGTATGATTTGGACAGGACTGGAATTGTGTTGCCAAGTCTTCAGCATACTGATCAAAAGCGGCTGGATGATACGGAATATGATTTATTGCGAAAAGCCTGCGAACAGTATTTCGGACATCAGTAAAGGGGATCGCTGATGACACGCGTCGCTATTATGCAGCCTACATATCTGCCTTGGGTTGGATATTTTGCTCTGATGGAGCAGGTCAACTATTTTGTTTTGTTGGACGATGTTGAGTTCAGCCGCCAGAGTTGGCAGCAGCGGAATCATATCAAAACCCCCAAAGGGTCTGTTTGGCTTACGGTTCCTGTGTACCGCAAAGGTAGAAGCAAGCAGCTCATCAATGAGGTAGTGATTAATCCGCAGACTAATTGGGAACGCAAGCACTACAAGACCTTGAAGCAGCATTATGGTTCTGCTGAATATTGGTGTGATAACGAAACCTGGTTGGCGGCTACTTACGACCGTACTTGGAATAAACTGTGCACACTCAATCGGGCGTTCATTGAGAAGATCATCGCTATTCTAGATGTTAATACCGAAATTCATTTGGCGTCACAGATGGATATTAGCGGTGGACGTGTTGATCGACTGGCGTGCATCTGTAGACAATTGGGTGCTGACGAATACCTGTCGCCCATGGGTTCGTTTGAGTATATTATGGCGAATAATTGTTTTCTAGATGTCGGTGTTACGTTGCTATTCCAGCATTACGCACACCCGATCTATCAGCAGCTTTACGGGGATTTCTATTCGCATTTATCAGTGGTTGACTTAATACTTAATAGAGGCCCGCACAGTTTAGAAATCATTCAATCTGGACAAAGGTCACCATATACTGTTGACGAGGCTCTACGGCAAAGAGAGGTCGACAGGAAATGAATCAGGCGGTTGGGAACTTCATGGCCAGTCGGGTTACGGTCATAGCTGAGATTGGTTCTAACTATAATGGATCTCTTGAGCTTGCCAAGCAGTATGTGATTGCATCAAAAACTGCTGGGGCCAATGCGGTTAAGTTCCAAACGCTACGTCGCGATTTGCTTGTGGCCCCGCATATTATACGGAGCGAACAACTGGTCGATAATCCCTCTTACGATAAATTTGCCAGTCTTGGTCTCCCTGACGAATGGCATTATGAGATCAAAAGTGCGGCGGACAAAGAAGGAATTGAGTTCTTCTCAACGCCATTTTATTTAGGGGCTGTGGACCTTCTAGAATCCGTGGGCGTCTCTACCTACAAGATTGCCTCTGGGGACATAACTTTCTTTCCCTTGCTGGAGCGGGTGGGGTGGACTGGCCAGCGTGTTCTACTTTCGACCGGGGCTAGTTCACTCGGGGACGTGGAGCGGGCTCTTGAGGTACTGACGGCGGCGGGTGCTCATGACATAGTGTTGCTTCATTGTGTGTGCAATTATCCTCCTCAATGGGATGAAATAAACCTGCGGGCCATGGTGACGTTGCGCGAGGCGTTCGGGTTTCCCGTTGGCATTTCCGATCATTCTCCGGGAAGTGTAATCCCCATCGCAGCGGTAGCTTTGGGGGCGTCGGTTATAGAAAAGCATGTGACTTTTGATCGAGATTTATCGGGACCGGATCATTCATTTGCGATGACACTGGACGAGTTTGGTGGTATGGTGAAGCAAGTGCGGCTATTGGAGAGATCATTGGGAACAGGACAAAAGGCCCCGACTAAGACCGAGATGGAAAAGCAGTCTCGTCTCCGTCGTAGTGCCTATGGTCTGGATGAAAGGTGGCTGCGGCCGGAGGGGGAATGAGATACTGCAAGAAGTGTGTGCAGACGGATACTAGGCCAGGACTTGTGTTCGGCGATAATGGTGTTTGTATGGCTTGTCATCTCTATGATGAAAGGCAGAAAGTCGATTGGGATGAACGGAAGGAACAACTAAAGGATATCGCTGATTGGGCCATAGGAGTTGCCAGCGAAGGTTTCGAGTGCATCGTCGGTGTTAGTGGGGGTAAGGATAGCCTCTTTCAAGCATTTTACGCCAGGGAGCGGTTGGGGTTAAAGACGTTGCTCGTGAATTGTGCGCCTGATGCTATCACGGAGGTGGGGCGCTGTAACCTGGAGAACTTGGTCCAGCACGGATTTGACATGGTCTCATTTAGGCCCAATCCCGAGGTTATGCGAAAGGTTACCAAGCGGGCATTTTTTGAATACGGGAACTTGATTAAGCCCTCTGAGTATCCGCTGTATGCGGTCTCATATCAGGCAGCCTTGATGTTCAAAGTGCCCTTGGTCATTCAAGGGGAGAACCCGGCCATTACGCTAGGCGTTGTTGATTTTATGGACACTTCAGGGGACGCGCTGAACATTCGGCATCATAATACGCTCGGAGGCGGGAATGCCAGTGATTGGGTCCAAGAGGGAATAGAGCTGGAAGACCTGCGATTTTATCAGTTTCCAGACGATGGTGAGATGAGGAAGAGCATTAGGGCGGTCAACCTTAATTATTATGCAGAGGAATGGTCACGTACAAGGAATACCGAATTCGCTGTCGCGCGGGGATTGCTCGGACGACCGGGGCATGATCCGGCCCTGACAGGAAAACTGAACTCGTATGCTTCCGTTGATTCTGACATGCAGATTGTCAACCAGATGCTGAAGTATTACAAGTTCGGGTTCGGTTCTGTTACTGATGAGGTCTGCTACGATATACGCGAGGGGCGGATGTCCCGAGAGGAGGGCATTCGGCTTGTCAAATTGTACGACGGCAAGTGCGATGAGTCCTACATCCGTGAGTTCTGCCGATACATAGATATTACTGCCGATGAGTTCTGGCAGACGGTAGATCGCTTCGTGGACACGGGGCTCTTTCGTGAGAACCCAATGACCGGAAAGTGGGAGCCGTTGTTTGAAGTGGGGAGTGATTTCGGGGTATGAGCGAAGGAACGGAAGAAGCCTTGCGAGAAAACGAGATCCGCCCGGATCACCTAATGGATGGACAGGCTGAGGCTGCCGCAGCCGATATCAACTGGCTTATGCAGCGTAGTAGAAGTTTCGTCCTCGTTCCATGCCCGGCATGTGGGTTCCAGACGGCGAGCGAGGCTTTCAGGAAATCGGGATTGGTCTATGAAATCTGCATGGACTGCGGGACGATGTACATCAATCCGAGGCCCGGTCCAGAACTCTTGGAGGAGTATTACAATAGGTCTGAGGGCTATCGGTACTGGAACGAGCATATCTTCCCGGCTTCCGAAGGAGCAAGGCGCGATAAAATCTTTCGCCCGCGCGCGCGACGTATTGCCGACATTTGTCATCGCAACAATATTGATAATGGTGTGCTTATGGAAGTTGGGGCGGGATTTGGCACCTTTTGTGAGGAAGCACTGCGTCTGGGGACGTTCCGTCGCGTGATTGCTGTAGAGCCGGTACCTGATTTGGCAGAGACGTGCCGCCGCAGAGGTCTGGAGGTCATTGAGGAGCCAATTGAGCGAGTGCGTTTTGAGCGGGGCACTGTCGATGTTATTGTTAGCTTCGAGGTTATTGAGCATCTATTTTCGCCTCGGGACTTTTTCCGCAAGTGTGCAGATATCCTTTCGCCTGACGGTTTGTTGGTTGTTACTTGCCCCAATATCAAGGGATTCGACATGGTTGTACTGCGGGATCTCAGTAGTACAGTTGGGGCCGAGCATCTTAATTACTTCCATCCAGTGTCACTATCTCGTTTAGTTAGGGAATGTGGTTTTGGGACGCTGGAAGTCATAACACCGGGAAAGCTGGATGCCGAGTTGGTGCGGAAGGCGATCTTGTCGGGCGAACTAGACGCATTTCCACATCCGTTTCTGCGGCAGGTTCTTGTGGAAGAATGGGAGCGCGTCGGCGACAATTTCCAAAGATTCCTGGCCGATAATAGGCTTTCATCGCACATGTGGTTGGTAGCCCGCGTAAAATAGGAGATAATCTTGGCTAACGACCTTGTGATATCTGTTCGGAGTCTTAGAAGGGTGGGATATCTTAAGAAATGTCTCGCTTCTCTGGAGGCACAGACTGATTTAAGTGAGGTGGATTTTTACTTCTACCAGGACGGAGCGGTCAATCCATTTTCTGGGCGAAGGCACGCGACCGATGCGCAGGTTGCTGAGTCATTGGCGACATTCGAGGCCAGTAGTCTTCCAAACAAGACAATAGTGGTTAAAGATCACAACGTAGGAACGGCTATACAGAAGAATGAGATTCTTGAAGCTCTTTTTCCGAAGTATAGATATGTAATGATGTTGGACAACGATTTGGTCTTCAACAAATTCTATATTCACACACTGCTCACACTATTTCGGCAGTTTGAGCCATATCCAGAAGTAGGCATGCTTCAAACGTCGTATTTCTACAACGCAAGGACGGCCCCGGAGACGGCGGCATTTGCCAGAGATCATGCAGACGTTGTGAAGTATGGGTTTGGCCAGCGCTGGGAACAAGGATTCTGGAGGAAGAACTGGTCACAAATACAGCATCATTTTCTTCCATATATGGAACTGGCGGGGCACGCCGATTACAAAGAAATGTTGCTTTATGATAAACCAGCATTTGCTAAAGCAAAACGGAAGATCCTTGAACGATATCGTACTGTGAGCGCGGATTTCGTTTTGGAGAAGTGTGTACGGCGCGCTGGATTTCAGGGTCTTCATACTGCTGCATTACGCCATAGGACTATTGGTAGGTCAGGGATTTACAGTGATGCGAAGAAATTTGACCGGATGAAAATGGGACGCGTGAAGGTACATGCTGTTGGAGACGCGACACAGTATCGCTTGCTGACGCCGGGTTTAGCTAAGAAGGTGGTCGCTAAAAAGAAGCCCACACCGAAGAAGAGAGTCGCACCAAAGAAAGCCACACCGAAGAAGCCGAGTGCTTGGGTGATGATGGTTTACACTGGTTCTGACTCTGCACCGTTCTCTATCCGGGGTCACGTATCAAAGAATACTTATTGGAGAATTCGGGAGGGGGAACCTGTGCCTATTTTGCGTGTCGACGAAGCCTTTTTTAAGCAGCATGGATTTCGTAGGGTTCACAAATGAAAGATCAGCTTTTGGTGGGCACTTATCAGAAGTTGTTTGTTCATGCTAATGGAAAGAACCATACGATCCATAGTGGTCATGGCCCCTATTGGGGCGTTACTTGGGGTGATGATAAGTTTTATGTTGGTATTCGTCGTAATGAGGGGCGCGTTGCTAACAATGCGATGCAGGTGCATTCACGAGACTTCATGTCTGTAAGAACGTTTCCTCTCGGCGGGGTCGACCAGTTGCACCAGATATTTTACTGGGACGGGTTTGTTTACATCGCTAACACTGGTCTTGATACCGTTGTGCGATGGCGCGAAAGAGAGAAGGTAAAAGAAGTTTATCAGTGTTCTCCGGCAGGGCGCGATACGAAGCATGTGAACTCGATCTGGTGTGATGGGGAAAAGTTCTACATTTGTGAGCACACTGGCAGGCCAAGTCGCGTGAAGGTCTTTAGCATGGATTGGAAGCTACTTGAAACCTGGAACGTTGGTCGCGAAATACACAATGTTTATGTCGAGGATGGGAAGTTGTACGTGAACAGTTCACACTTCAACGCCATCTGTATCAAGGGCATTGACAGTGGGAAGGAAAGGATGGTCAAGCTTTCTGACGAATGGGGCTGGAATCCGCCGAAGGCTGCTACCGGTTTTAGAAAGGTTGCGTACACACGCGGCATGGCGAGAACAGATAATAGGTTCTACATAGGATTGTCAGCAGTGCTGCCAAGAGACGACCGCTATGCGGGACCAAGTGCTGTATTGGAGTTTGACAATTCCTTCAACTTTATTGGCAGAACAGAATTTCCAAGAACCGGCGGCTTGTACGATATACGAGTTATGAATAAAACGGATCGAGCACATAACAAAATCAAGCCTCCGTGGCGTGGACCATCTGTGTTCGTGAAGAAACCCACGGGACGCGTAAGGGTAGTATACAATGGGCCAATTACTTCTCCGTTTTCTATTCGAGGTGAGAAGACTGGTGAAATGCACTGGCGCATTGTTCGGGGCAAACCGTTAGGCGTAAGCAATGATGATGTTCCGTTCTTTGAGGAGCAGGGGTTTAGTATTGTACATTGAGGCTAGTTAATGAATTACAAAGCTGAAGAGCAGGTCATGGCCATTGCTAATGCGATGGCGGAGGCTGGTGGTGTTGAGCCACGACCTATTTCTAATCCTGGGCTGTTTGACCGTGCCGTTAGGAATTTCACTAATGCGTGGCGAGCAGTGCGCGGTGATTCGTACTCTGAGCAAAGTCGTTTCTCCCAGAAGAACTTAGACGCAATGATGGGGATAATTACTTCTTGGTCCTGTCAGCAAAAAAATGGTCCGCCCTATGGTTCAATGGCACGTGATAAATGGCTCCACGATTTCATATTTTCAGAGAATGCAGAGCCTATCTTAAATGGTGCTGTGCATACGTTTACTGCCAAAGTACAGACGTTGAACTGGTACGTTTCCGGCCCTAGCCATTTGTTGGGTCCAGTAGTGGACATCTTGGAGAATGCGGACGAAGATGGTTGGACGCCATTCTTGGGACGGTGGGTGAATCAATACGCTGTATTAGACATCGGGGGCCTGGCTGAGATTGGCTGGCTGAATGATGGCACTGCGGGCTATGATGTTCCGGGTGGCATGTATGTTCTTGACGGGACCAGGTGCCGCCCAACACGGAATTATGATAAGCCGTTTATTTACTATGATCCGATTGATGGGCATCAGGTGTCATTCAGAAAGCAATCCGTTATGCAACTACTCAGTATGCCAAATCCCAACGCATTGTATCGTGGTCTTGGATTATCGCCTGTGAGTAGAGCATTAAGAACGGCGCGACTTTTGGACGTATTGCATACGTATGAAGAAGAGCGTTTGTCGAATCTTCCACCAGAGGGAATTGCAACGATAACTGGGATGACAATGTCTGAGGTTAAGACAGCGATGCGACTGTACGGCGAGAAGCGGGAGAGTACTAATTCATTAACGTTTCCTGGAATCCTGTGGCTTGTCGCGAGTAAGATGCCGTTTGGTTCGACACAACGGAAGATCGATGTAGACTTGACTCCGTTTTCTTCTCTTCCAGAGTATTTTGATAAGAAATCAACGGTAGAGTTATTTGTAAAAACACTTGCCATAACATTCGGTGTTGATGTTGCTGAGTTCTGGCAGATTGAATCCCATGGGGCGACAAAAGCACAGGCTACGCTACAAGCACAGAAAGCGAAAGGCAAAGGCATTGGCTTAATCGTGAGTCTTATTGAGCGTGTTATCAATCAGTGGCTGATGCCGCGCGGTGTCTCTTTTCGTTTTGAGACAGCTGACCTAGATGACGACCTATTTGCCGCCGAATTGCTCACGAAGAAAATCGAGAACGTCTCTTCATTGTACTATGGTAAGGCAGTTCCGGGGGACACTTCTCCACGGCCTTTGATCTCATGGGACGAGGCACGGTACCTCATGGTCAAGGAAGGAATTATTCCTCGTGAATTTTCTTCAGAAATTGGTCACGAGATGCTTGATCCAGTAACAGAACTGCGGTTGTACTCACACAAGCTAAAGGGATACCTCCCAGTTTTGGAAACTAATCCATTCCCGAAGGATTATGAAGGAATGCGCCATGCGTTACAAATGCTGGAGGGCGAGTTAGTTGAAGAAATCGGAAAACGTTTTACGTCCCGATAGCCTTATCAAACGTTGTCTCGCATTAATCGCATTCAAGGCAACGCTTGATGATGTTAAGGCACAAGAAAGGGCGTTTAAGGAAGAATTTTCTAGCAGTTACGCGAATGAATTAGTCGCGTTGGAATCTGCGCTTGATAGAACCGATGATCCAGCAGAAGAAGAGCGTCTGAAAAAGACGTTCATTGCCGTTGTTGTGTTGCTTTTGGGTAACGAGCTTAAGAAACGGGGTACATTGGCGGCCCGTTCTGGGTGGCGTGAAGAAATAGTTCAGCCAATGAGTGATAAGCCCACCATCGATCTTGATGCAGTAATTCTAGAATTAGAGGGCAATTGGCAAGAGGCTACGTTAATGGGATTCTTGCCACGCCTTGCAAGTGCTGCGGAGTATCGCGGTGATGGTAAGATCATTGATCGCTTCGCTGCGGTAGGTTCCTATGGGATGATGTTCGCCGGTATGGTATGGGCGGCATATTGGACATCTTATGTTCGTTCTGGATCGGAGGATACTCTTTATCTTTGGGATGGAGTTACGGATCAAGTAACGTGCCCAACATGTGATGAAAGAATTGGAAACATTTATAGAGTTTCGGAACTTCCTGGTATTCCGGGGGATAGAAGTACTGAATGTAATGGGAATTGTCGATGCTGGCTCCAGGATTTAGATATGTTTGGGTCCTGGGATATTCGGGAAATGATGATTAGAGGAAACTATGGAAGTAAGAACAAAGCCGTGGACGGTGGGCAATCCGCCACCACCTGCGGAGAACTGGACGGAGACAGAAATCGAGGCGTGTGTAGCTGCGGCAAATAGTGCCCTTGAAGATGGGGAGAGTGAAGAAGACGCTATTTTTGCTTGCATTGGCGCAGCGGGAAAAGAAGATGGTGGTTCGCATCCTCATGGCATACATGAATGCTATTGTCCGGAATGTGGGGCAACCAAAGATGCTGATACTGGTGAGAAATGTAACACCTTGGTGTGTCCGGAATGCGGAGCGCAGATGCGTGCTACGACAACTGGTGAGAACCGGGGTGATAAGGAGTTTACAATGACAGATAAGCTGGTTCTGGTGCAAGCATCCCGTGTCTTGAGCCATGAGCAGATAACAGATGCGGTTTGGAGTTATGTCTACGGAGGGAGTGGATCATCCACAAATGCTCCACCCGGTGAACAAAGTTCGGTGTATTTTACTGTAGATGCAACGTATGATGAATATGCCGATGTTCGTGGGTCGGATAACAGTTAGTGGCGAGT
>Ga0180007_10004578_pt1 | contig 14555 bp, 13 predicted proteins | sample MM_PC_MetaG_FD_121122 | JGI IMG/M metagenome (GOLD analysis project Ga0180007, IMG submission 121122) | Groundwater microbial communities from the Aspo Hard Rock Laboratory (HRL) deep subsurface site, Sweden - MM_PC_MetaG | ecosystem: Environmental > Aquatic > Deep subsurface > Groundwater... | reverse complement strand
TTATACCCAAATAAATCAGGTTTCCAAAAATTAAGAGTAGGCTAAGGATGAAAATCAAAAATAAAAAATCAAATATTTAGACACTGATGGACACAGATGAACACAGATAATTTTTACATTTTATCAGTGAAAATCAGTGTTAATCTGTGTCAAAAAAACTTTATTTATTTTTTGCCATTTCAATTTACTTGAGTATAGTAACGCTTTAGCCACCTGAAGTAAAATTTTGGTAATCGGTAATCATAGAGAATCAGAGGATATGAGATACCCAGAGACTACTGTCGCTTTTGGAAAGACTGACTATACCGCACATAGCTTTGTTGGAAGCTGGATAGCACATACAACCTGACGTGGAACATATACCTTCTCTGACCTATCAGATATTGAGGGGACAAAACACATTAGACTCAAGACTAAAAAAGACTTACAAAAAGCTCACCTACCAAAAAAAAGATTAAAGTATTTTTCAAAATAAGCCGATATATAAAGTGAGATGTATAGAGGACTTTATTCAGCGGCTTTGGGAATGAATAGTCAGTGGACTAATTTAGAGGTAGTGGCAAATAATATGGCCAATATCTCTTCTCCAGGATATAAGAAGGATGAGGCTGTTTTTAGCTCGCTTCCTGAGCTTTCTATCTCACGGCTTTATGACAATATTATCAAGAGCCCTGCCGGGTATAAAGATACAGCTCCTCTGGTTGGAGGATTAGGCACAGGCGTTGGAATTGATGATATTGTCACCATTCATTCAGATGGACCAATCCAACCTACAGAAAACCCCTTTGATCTGGCTATTCACGGCAATGGCTTTTTCTGCGTCTCTACCCCTGCTGGAGAGAGATACACAAGGGATGGAAGGTTCACCAGGGACTGCGAGGGGTATCTCGCAACTATCTCAGGCAACAGGGTTCTCTCTGACCTTAATCTGCCTATTGAAATATCAGAAGGAGATTTTGTCGTTGATGAGGATGGAATGGTCTTTGTGAATAGAGAGGAACTGGAAAAGCTCAAGGTAGTTACCTTTGATGAGAGAGAAGACCTTATCAAACAAGGAGCTGGGCTTTTTAAGAAGAGAGATGCGGTAAATCCGAAGGTGGCAGAGGGTGCTTTGATAAAGCAAGGCTATTTAGAGCTTTCCAATGTGAATGCTATCTATGAAATGGTAAAAATGATTGAGGTTCAAAGGTTATACGAGGCAAACCAGAAGGTTGTCCTTGCTTATGATGATGTTATGAAAAGGGGAATAGATGATGTGGGAAGGATAGCATAGGAAAGTTAATAGTTTAGAGTTTAGAGTTTAGAGTTTAGAGTTTAGAGTTTAGAGTATAGAGTTTAGAGTTTAGAGTTTAGAGTTTAGAGTTTAGAGTTTAGAGTTTAGAGTTTAGAGTTTAGAGTTTAGAGTTTAGAGTTTAATAAAATAACTCAAAACTCATAACTCATAACTCATAACTCATAACAGGAGGTAGAAAGATGATTAGATCATTATGGTCTGCAACAACAGGGATGAGCGCCCAGCAGTTTCACCTGGATGTTATATCCAACAACCTGGCAAATGTGAATACTACTGGGTATAAAAGGGATAGGGCGGAGTTTGAGGACCTGCTTTACGCCACATTAAGGCTTCCTGGAACACCCATTGGCGGTGGAGGAAGCGTTCCAACAGGCGTGCAGGTAGGTCATGGGACAAAGATAGTAGGGACACAGAAGATTTATTCTGCAGGTCCCTTAGAAGAGACCCAGAATCCTTATGATTTAGCTATAGGAGGTCAGGGATTCTTTCAGGTTCTCCTTCCAGATGGAGAGGTAGGTTATACCAGAGCAGGAACATTCAGCAAGGATGCAGATGGAAAGATAGTCACTCAGAATGGCTATATCCTTCAGCCTGAGATAGTTGTCCCGGAGAATGCCACAGAGATATCAGTAACAGAGGATGGAACAGTCTTTGCCACACTCGCCGGGAATGTAAAGTCCACAGAGGAGCTTGGAAAGATTGAGTTGGCCAGGTTTACAAACCCAGCCGGGCTCTCTGCTATTGGCAAGAATGTCGTCAAAGAGACAGCTGCATCTGGTCAACCACAGACAGGTACGCCTGGCACTGAAGGCTTTGGCGGCATCTCCCAGAACTTTATTGAGAAGTCCAATGTGAATGTGGTGGAAGAAATGGTCAATATGATTGTTGTCCAGAGGGCTTATGAGTTCAGTGCCAAAGCTATCCAGACAGCAGATGCCATTTTGGGTGCGGCAAACACGGTTAAGAGGTAAAAAATGAGATTAGAAGTCAGGAGTCAGAATTCAGGAGTCAGAATTCAGGAGTCAGAATTCAGGAGTCAGGGGTCAGGGGTCAGGAGTCAGGGGTCAGGAGTCAGAAGTCAGAAATTCTGTATTCTGTATTCTGTATTCTGTATTCTGTCATCTGTCATCTGTGTTCTCTGTGCCTCTTCTGCAAACAGTTTCTCTGCCACCTTTACTTTGAAGGAGGAGGCAGAGGTAGCTGGTAAGGAGATACTTCTCTCGGATATCTCGGATTCTAAAGAGTTGATAAAGATAGGTGTGGCACCCCTGCCTGGAAGGTCTCGGGTTTTGAAAGGGCAGTATATAAAATTGGTTGTAAAGAGAAGAATTCCTGAGATAGAAATAGCAGGGGATGAAGTAAGGGTAACAAGAGCCTGCCAGAGTTTGCCAAAAGAGAAGGTTATAGAAGAGATTACAAAGGCTATTCCAGAGAAGGTAGAGGTTGTTATAGGAAAGATACCAGAGATTATGCTGCCAAAGGGTGAGCTAAGTTTTGAGGTAGAGCCAATAATCAAGGGTGATAAGGCAACTTGCAAGGTGCAGATTAAGATAGATGGTACAGAGTATAAAAGGATACGGGTGAATTGCAAGATACGAAGGTTCGCAGATGTTATGGTGACAAAGAGGGATATTCCAGCAGGCTTTCTGATAAAAACGGATGATGTTGAGATGGCTCACAGGGAGATACAGAAAGGGGTTGGATTTTCAGAACCCGTTGGAAAGGAGACGAGGGTTTTGATAAAGGCTGGAGAGGTTATCACAGAAGATAAGGTTAGAGAGCAGGTTCTGGTGAGGTTTGGTGATACAGTTACTATCATAAAGAATGGGGATGGATTTACTATCAGGGCAGAGGGAAAAGCAGCCAGCGAGGGATTTTTGGGAAAGAGAATAATGGTCAGGAATCTGTCGTCAAATAAGCTGATTGAGGCAGTGGTGGTAGATGGCAATACTGTGGAGGTGAAATGATGAAATACAGAAGACAGAATTCAGAATTCAGAATTCAGAATCCAGAATTCAGAACCTTGAACATAGAACATAGAACCTTGAACTTAAAAAAGGCATTGGTCATTCTGTTCTTGGCATCCAATTTGTGGGCAAAGAGCCTCTGGATGGAGGGTGATGAAATGGGACTGTTTTCTGACCGTAAGGCTGGCAAGATTGGGGATATTGTGACTGTGATAATTGTGGAGGAGGCAAAGGCATCTAATATGAACTCCTCTAAAAGGGATAAGAACCTTGAGGTGACGACAGAAGCCTCTGGTGCCCTTGATTTCTTGCCAAAAATAGGTGGAAAGGGTGAGAGCAAATTCAAAAGAGGAGGGGCTATAACCAGGGCAGGAAGCCTTCAAGCAAAGGTGACAGCTCAGGTAATCTCTGTCCTGCCCAATGGAAACCTGAGGATAGAGGGAGAAAGAAAGGTAAAGATAGATAATGAAGAGGAGACAATCTATGTTTCAGGCATAGCCAGGCCAGATGATATTCAGGCTAAGAATGTGATTATGTCAACATACCTTGCTGAGGCAAAAATAGAGTATAGGGGCGGGGTCAGCTTATCAAGCAAGGAGAAGCCGAATGTTGGGGTAAGGGTGCTGCAAAAGCTAATAGGCTGGGTGTTTTGAAAACAGAAGACAGAATACAGAAGACAGAATACAGAATACAGAATTTCTGACTCCTGAATTCTGAATTCTGAATTCTGAATTCTGACTCCTGAATTCTGAATTCTGAATTCTGAATTCTGAATTCTTAAAATAAGGAGATAGAGATGAAGAAGTTAATATTTTTAGTGGTTTTGGTGGCGACAGTGGGTTTTTCTGTGCCAAGTGTGAAGATTGGGGATGTGGTGGATGTTCAGGGTATGAGACCGAATCACTTGATAGGCTATGGCTTGATTATTGGTCTTGATGGCACAGGCGATAGTAAAGGCACATTCTTTACAGCCCAGTCTATTGTCAATCTCCTGGCACATTTTGGCGTGGCTGTGGAGAAGGATAAGATGAAGGTGAAGAATATTGCGGCTGTCTTAGTTACAGCCGAGATTCCAGCCTTTGCCAGAGCTGGAATGAAGGTTGATGTGACTTGTTCCTCCATTGGCGATTCAAAAAACCTGCAGGGCGGCATCCTCCTTCAGACACCCTTGCTTGGTGCAGATGGATTGGTCTATGTCACGGCCCAGGGACCTATCTCATTAGGTAGTCCTATCACGGCTGGAGGAAGGATGGCTCACCCTACAGTAGCAAGGATAGCCCAGGGTGGCGTTATTGAAAGGGAGGTGGTCTCAGAGCTTTCTGATCATGTTATCTCCTTGTGCTTGAAAGAGCCTTCATTCTCGGAGGCAACTAATATTGCCCAGGCCATCAATACATACTTTGAGAAGGATATTGCCAAGCCCCTTGACCCATCCCTTGTCCAGATACAGATTCCCAATGGATTTAAGGACAACCCAGTCTCCTTCTTCTCTGCCATAGAGAGCATTTATATTGCCCCGGAGCAAAAGGCAAAGGTGGTCATCAATGAAAGGACAGGGACGATTGTCATGGGCGAGAGCATCAAGGTCTCTGCCTGTGCTATTTCTCATGGAAATCTTTCTATCAGTGTAGCAGAAGAGGGTGCGGCTGGAAAGAAGGCCATGAAACAGGAGAGGGTTCTGCTTCTAAAAGAGGGGGCATCTGTAAAGGATGTGGTTGCATCTCTGAATGCTGTTGGGGCAACACCAGCTGATGTAATTGCCATACTTTCAGCAATGAAAGAGGCAGGTGCCTTATACGCTGAGATTGTGATAATGTGAGGAAAAAACAGAATACAGAATACAGAATACAGAATACAGAATACAGAATTAAGAATATTAAATTCTGACTCCTGAATTCTGGATTCTGACTCCTGTATTCTGACTTCTAACTACCTAAGTAGCAACAAAAGAAAATGGATATATCAGCAACAAGCATTTATCAGGATATACAGAAACAAACCACCAAAGAGGGGAAGCTGAAAGAGGCTTGCCAGGAGTTTGAATCCATCCTTATCTCCCAGATGCTGAAAGGGTTAAGAGAGACAGTGGATAAATCAGGCTTAGTTGATGAAGGCTTGGGAGGAGATATGTGGGAGGATGTCCTTTACACCCAATATGCCAAACAAATGGCAAAAACCGCTTCCTTTGGTCTGGCAGAGACAATCTATAAGCAGATGAGCAAGAGGCTATAATGCCCCACCTATACTCAATGAAAACATGATTTAGCAAAAATTTAGGTAGCCTAAGACTATAGACATCAGACACGAAACCAATAAAATAAAGTCTTAGTCTTGAGTCTGAAGTCTACTGTATAATTTGGTGCGAAGATTTATGGAACTAACTATAATGGAAAATAAGACATTTCTATTTGTGACTAACATAATCCTTGCTAAATAAATAAGATTCTGATATAATATAGCGTTCAATAATCAGTGAATAGAAAATAGTAGGCAAAGGGCAGCTAATAAAAATAGAGGAGATAAAATGAATACAATAGAAAAAAAATGGTATGTGGTTGACGCAGAAGGTGTGAGGTTGGGAAGACTCGCTTCACCTGTAGCCAGAATACTTTTGGGAAAACATAAGCCATCTTACATGCCCAATATGGACTCAGGTGATTATGTTATCGTGGTAAATGCAAAAAAAATATTGGTTAGTGGAAAGAAGGAGAAGGATAAGCTCTATCACAAACACTCAGGCTATCCTGGAGGTCTAAAAACCCTTACCTTCAGTCAAATTAAAGAGAGAAATCCAAGAAAGATAATTGAAATTGCTGTAAAAGGAATGTTACCACACAATACGCTTGGAAGGAAATTATTCAAAAAGCTAAAGGTCTATACTGGACCCGATCATAAACAAATTGCACAAAAACCAGAAATATTAGAAATATAATAACGAAAAGTGAAAAATAATCACACAAAGACACAAAGTCACAGAGAATATAATGAATAGATATATAAAATTTGTATGATTCGTGTTCTCTTTTCACAATGCTAAACGGTTACTAAAATTCTTTGTGTTCTTTGTGGCTCTGTGTGAGAAAATAATTTTGCATTAATATAGAGAGGTGTAATATGGAAGAAAAATACTTTTGGGGAACAGGAAGAAGGAGAGAGGCAACAGCCAGGGTGAGGCTTATCAGAGGGGAAGGCAAGATTATTGTAAATAAGAAGGATTTTGCAGAATACTTTGGCGGTAGAGCCGAGTGGTTCAAGCCCAATGTGATTAGACCATTAACGATTACCTCTACAATGGATAAGTTTAATGTATTTGTAAATGTAAAGGGTGGAGGGGTAGCTGGACAAGCTGATGCGATACGGCATGGGATAGCCAGGGCACTTACAAAAGCAAACCAGGAACTCCAGCCAGTCTTACGTAAAAATGGCCTCCTTACTCGCGACGACAGGGTTCATGAACGGAAGAAATATGGACTCTATGGAAGAAGGCGAGGCTTCCAGTGGGCGAAGAGATAGTTAATAAATCGCGGATCGTGGATCGCGGATCGCGAATTGAAGAGAAATAGATTCGCGATTAACGATTCGCGATCCGAGATTCTGTATGGATTATCCTTTCAAAGAGATAGAAGAAAAATGGCAAGGGGTCTGGCAAGAGAACCATTCTTTTTCTACAGAAAGAACGAGCCTTCCTAAATACTACTGCTTAGAGATGTTTCCCTACCCTTCTGGCAGAATCCACATGGGTCATGTCCGAAACTATGTGATTGGAGATGTTATTGCCAGATTCAAAACCCTGACAGGATTTTCTGTGATGCACCCTATGGGATGGGACGCCTTTGGTCTTCCTGCAGAGAATGCTGCTATTACGAAGAATATTCATCCTGCCAGGTGGACTGGTGACAACATCAGCTACATGAAAGAACAGCTCAAGAGGCTTGGCTTGTCTTATGACTGGAGAAGGGAGGTGGCCACTTGTAAGCCTGAATACTATAGATGGAACCAGTGGCTATTCTTGAAGTTATACGAAAAAGGATTAGCTTACCGAAAGGAGGCAGAGGTAAACTGGTGCCCCAAGTGTCAAACTGTCTTAGCTAATGAGCAGGTAGAAAATGGTAGGTGCTGGAGGTGCGAGTCAGAGGTTACCCTAAAGAGCTTGAAACAATGGTTTTTCAAGGTTACAGAATATGCAGAAAGGTTGCTTTCCGATCTCAATCTTCTTGGCGAATGGCCAGAGAGCGTGGTCACGATGCAGAAAAATTGGATTGGAAAGAGCGAAGGAAGCCTTATCTATTTTAAGGAAGAAGAGACTGAAGAGGTGATTCCAGTATTCACCACAAGACCCGATACAATCTTTGGAGCAACATATCTCACCTTAGCCCCTCAATATCCGGGAATAGAAAAATTGATAGCCGATGCAGAGAATGAGGAAGAGATACGGACATTCATAGAGAAAGCAAAGATTAGAACCAGAGAAGAGGTTGAAAAAGAAGGGGTTTTTACAGGAAGGTATGCCATAAACCCTGTCAATGACCAGCGTGTGCCAATCTGGATTGCCAACTATGTCTTGATGGGATATGGAACAGGTGCAATTATGGCTGTTCCAGCACACGACCAGAGGGACTTTGAATTTGCCAAAAAATACGACTTGCCTATAAAGGTAGTCATCCAGCCTGAAGGAGAGATTCTCAACATAGAAACGATGGACAGGGCGTATGAAGAAGAAGGTGTATTGATAGGATCTACCTGCTTTAATGGTCTGGAAAATAGAGAGGCCAGTCATAAGATCTCTGCCTGGATGGAGAAAGAAGGGATAGGAAAGCCCGAGACCTGCTGGAGGCTGAGGGACTGGCTCATTTCAAGGCAGAGATACTGGGGAACACCGATTCCCATAGTCTATTGTGAGGCTTGTGGAGCAGTTCCTGTTTTAGAAACTGACCTGCCTGTCCTCTTGCCAGAAGAGACAAAGCCAGGAGAAACATTGGCTGATTATCTTGAGTTTGTTCATTGTAAGTGTCCAAGGTGTGGAAAGGATGGGAAGAGGGAGACAGATACAATGGATACATTCGTTGATTCTTCCTGGTATTTCTTGAGGTATTTATCGCCAGACTATAAAGATGGCATGGTATCAAATAATGACATGGATTACTGGATGCCAGTTGACCAGTATATCGGTGGGGTAGAGCATGCCATTCTGCACCTTTTGTATGCCAGGTTTATCACCAAAGTCTTGTTTGATATAGGGGTTGTAAATATTAAGGAACCATTTATAAATCTATTGGCTCAGGGTATGGTTATCAAAGACGGGGCAAAGATGAGTAAGTCAAAAGGGAATGTGGTTGACCCGGACGAAACCTTAGAAAAGTATGGAGCAGACACAATAAGGCTCTTTATCCTCTTTGCCGCACCCCCTGAAAAACAATTGGAGTGGGATGACAAAGGAATAGAGGGTTGCTGGAGGTTTATAAATAGGGTCTATAGGCTGAAAGATAGAGTTAGGGGTCAGAATACAGAATACAGAATACAGAATACAGAATACAGAATACAGAATACAGAATACAGAATACAGAATACAGAATACAGAATACAGAAGTCAGAAGTTAGAAGTCAACAGGAAAAGATGGGGGATGTGGATGACCCAGAGGTTTTGAGGCTTTTGCATAAGACGATAAAAATAGTCTCTGAGGATATGGAAAGGTTCAGCTTCAATACTGCCTTAGCCAGGCTGATGGAGTTTGTTAATGAGTGCTATCAAAAAAAGGTAAGCAGAGAGTCATTCAAGAAATTTTTGCTTCTTTTATTTCCCTTTGCTCCACACCTTGCCTCTGAGTTATTGGGAGATGGAGCTTCCAATCCCAAATGGCCATCTTATGATGAATCCCTTACCAAGGAAGAAGAAATTCTTATTGTAATCCAGATAAACGGAAAGCTAAAGGGAAAGATAACCGTTCCACGAGACATATCAGAGGATGAGCTAAAGGAGAGGGCAAAAGCAGGGGTGGCAATAAATCGCAAGATACAGAATATTATCGTTGTTCCCAATAGGCTGGTCAATATTGTGGTGTAGGCTTTTATCCATTTTCTTCCATCCATTTGATAATATTGTTGACATCTTAACATCGGCAGAGAGTTTGTAGTAATATATTAAGATGCTAAATTTTTGCTTACTGTTCACTATCTATAGTTCAAAAAGAGTTGTCCCCAATCAGTCTTCTGCATCTCTTTTACCCTTTTCTTTCCAACAAATGGATACCAATAGAGGTCGTGGTAAAGTTTGGAGGCAAAAAAAGACCATGGGACTATGGGTGTTCTGAGCAAGAGATGCTCAAATGGCTTGAGCCAGCCGTGATATATCGCCTTCTGCCCTTTACTGGCAAGGGTGTCACCCCACTTGAATCTAAAGTTTACCTTTGATATATCCTCACCAACTATTTCTATCTGGTTTGGGTCGCCACAACCAAGTCCTTTTTCATGAGCTAAGCGGATAAACTTTAAGGATAGGGGGTCAAACCCCTGCATCTTAGCAGAAATGGCATCTATGGCTACCTGGTCTGCACTTGCCAGTATATAATTCTTCACATGGGGAATCATACATCTGGGGCCAGGCCCTTCTCCAGCAAAGGTTGCATCCATAACAGCAAAAACCCCAGGATGAATCTCTTTTTGAATGGTCAGAAGGTCAACTAATGTCTCATGAATAACGCTATGCGTCCAGTGTCTATTTTCAGAAAGGAGTCCGCCAAAAGCGTTCTTCATCGCACCAGTAATAGTGGTAAAGACATGGGTCTTCATTGTCGGCAGATGGATGATGGACTTTCCAGAAAAGAGTTTAGGAATGAGGATTCCTTTGGGAAAGACCTTGTCTAAGACAAGCATCTTGCCTTTTGGTTCATACCTTTCCCATTTCACAAGTTCTTCATTTAGATAGACCATAGGAATTCCATATTTGTCTGTAACCAACTTATGTTTATTATACACCTCTCCTACCCTGTCGCTTACAACTACGGTTTTGTTATGGGCGCCGATGATATTCTCCTTCGGATACCCTGCGGCAAGAAGCGTCTTTATTACCCCTTCCAATTGCCAGGGTGTGGTTGAACAGGCAGGATACCAGTGGTGCCAGGATATGTTTATCTTGAGGAAAGTAGCCGTATCCTTTGGCAGAAAGGTCTCAAACTCTGCCAGGTGGAGCAATCTCTTATAATCCTCAAATACCCTTTCAGGGCTTGTCAGCAAAACAGCAACTTTACTCATACTAAACACTATACACTCTAAACACCCTTTCAGGGCTTGTCAACAAAACAGCAACTTTACTCATAATTATTGATAAAACCAGTAGTGTGTGGTAAAGTAGGAGACCTGATGCTTGTCAACAACCTCTAACTTTATTTTTGTCTTTTCAGAAGTGATAAGAGAGCCTGAAATTTTTATCATCGGCTCATGCCATAAAGATGTCTCCTGGCTTCCCTTGAAATTCTGCCACCACTCCCGCGCCTGGCCATTTATATAGACGCCAAGACTGAATGGTGCGGTTGCCCTGGCAACTATGAAGAGGTCTTTGTTGGGGATGGTCTTTATGGTAAACTCTTCACCACCAGATACCACCCTTGCTCCATCTGTAACAATCTTCTCATGTTCATCTAAATAAGAGGCTGTGGTCACAAATGTGTGTTTAGTAAGCCCTGGTTCTGCTTGCCATGTCTTATAATGATGAGCGTCTTCATCAGCCACATCAGCTATATCTATCTTATCAACCAGCTCCTTTCCAGCCAAAGCTTCTTTTGTCCGTGCAAGCTTGATATTATCTCCATTATAGAGACCACTAAAGTTTGCCTTAAATACCTTCATTGGCTCTGACCCAGCCCCTGCCACAGTAGGCTCAAGGAGACCAAACGAGCCCATTTCCCCTCCCAAAACCTCTGTACCGAATCTAAACCAGGAGGGATAAATGATAAAATAATCAGGCTTCTTCTTCAGGTTTTCAAGAAATTCATAGAGCAAGCCATTTCCACCACCACGAGGTGTAGAAGACATAACTATATCAGGATAGCAAAGCCCAATCAGGTCAATGCAATACCTCTGGCTGAGATATTTTATGGCCCCGGCATCGTTTATGGCCAGGATAGCATCTTCGGGTATCTTCTCTTTCACCCATTTCCCAAGGGCGATCTGCTGAAGATGGATATCCTTACAGTTTTTACCGAAGGCAATACCAAAATAAATGGCTGTGAGAAAGGAGAAGAGGACAAAGAAGACAGCTATCCCCCAAAAACCTTCTTTTTGAGCAGGGAAAGAGAGGCTCAACTGATGAATTCCGACTGCCACCATTATTAAAAACAGGGGATAGTAAGGGATGATGTATCTATGCCAATGGATATTATCGGGTTTTGAAATAGAGGCTACGAGGATTCCAGCAAAGAACCACAGAAAAGCAAGAGAATATGGACCCAACCTTCTCTTTATTGCCTCGCCTATGCCAAGGGGAAAGACAGCGATGATAAAGAAAAGGAGGCTAAAGGGTGCGATATAGACCGCAGGATAGCCTGAGTTGGCATTCAGGACACCGATATAAGCTCCAGAAGATCCAGCAAAGACATCTTTCAGCAAAAAGAAGAAGTATCTGATGCCTGTGGCCAGGCAATCTAATATGGAGCTATGACCTGTGGCTAATTGTGATTTTGAAGCTATGGTGTTGAAGCTCATTGAGCCGGTGAGGCTAAGGTTTAATAATAGCCAAAAGATACCAGAAAGAACAGGAATTACCGAAAGGATAGATTGAATAAAGGGCAGCCTCTCATTTTTGGGCTTGATTAACTGATTGACAAAGATTAGAAAGAAGAGGATGATGGAAGCGATAAACCCCTCAGGTCTGGTGATAGAAAGGAGGCTTCCAGTTATGACTATAGGTAAAAGGTTCTTCTTTTCATAAAAAGCAAGAAATGTCCAGAATGTTAAGACTAACATAAAGCCAAATAGCCCTGTATCCATTCCAGAAAAGGTTGCCCAGAGGAATGGCCCACTTAAGATAACAAGGAGCATAGAGATAACTCCAACAGCGTGGCAGACTAATTGTTTTCCAATAAGATAGGCAAAGAATCCAGTTCCAATAAGCGTTAAAAGGGAAAGGAATAAAGAATAATTGATAACACTTAAGCCATCACTTCCCAATAGAAAATTAGGAACAAGCAGAAGTGTGTAAAGGAGGGATGTTACGCCTGTGGTAGGGATGTCTCCTGTGTTATATTGAAAAGGAAAGCCTGCGGCAAACTGGCGGGCATACTGAAAGAAGATGAAGGGGTCATCTAAGGGAAGGGATAGCTCTCCCTCCGCATAATATCGCATGGAAGCAACATATAGCCCGGAGATTATGGCACAGATAAAGAATAGGGAGAGAACGACCCAAACAATTCCACCCCTCTTTTTCTTTTCTTTCATTTTAGAATCAATTTTAAGACCCTTTTTTTGTTTTGTCAATGAAAAGATATTGGAAGGATGAAAAGAGTTTGTCCGTCCGTAACACTTTAGCCATCTGAAGTAAAGACTAACCACAGAGACACGGAGACACAGAGAATTACAGAAGTTAAATGTCAGAAGTCAGAAATTCTGTCATCTGTCTTCTCCGTGCCTCTGTGCCTCCGTGGTTTATATTCTTTTCTTGCACTTCAATTGGGTAAATAGTTACGTCCGTCCTCTCTATCTCAGAGAAGACAGGCTTTCTTTTTTTATTCTGACTTAACTTTATGCACTGCAAAAGCAATAGAGCTTACAAAATCAAAGACCGGCTTTACTGGGTCAGCTAAGTTTTTTCCTATGGTATCTACAATAGCAGAGCCAACAATGACACCATCGGCTATCTTTGCCACCTCTTCTGCCTGAGAAGGATTAGATATTCCAAAGCCAACAGCTACAGGCTTTTTGCAAAGGGTCTTTATCTTCTGCAACCTCTCTTTAAGGTGAAATGAGAGAGAGTCTCTTATCCCTGTTATCCCGGTTATAGAGACATAATAGATAAATGGGGCAGGGCAAGAGCCTATAAACCTTATTCTTTCATCAGTTGATGTGGGTGCAAGAAGAAAGATGATAGAAAAATCCTTCTTCTCAGCACAAGAGGCAAGTCTCTTGGCCTCTTCAGGTGGAAGGTCAGGAATAACTACAGCGGAAACACCACTATCCTTTGCTGAGGAAACAAACCTTTCTATTCCATATTTATAGATGGGATTATAGTAGGATAGAAGGATGATGGGAATCTTTACCCTCTTTTTCTGCCTCCCTACCATTTTAATCACCTTTTCTAAGCTCACGCCTTGTTTTAATGCTCGATTGTAGGCAGCTTGGATTATTGGGCCATCAGCGATAGGGTCGGAGAATGGTACACCCAACTCTATCATATCAGCACCAGCAGATTCTATTATACCTATAAGCTCCTCTGTTTTAGAAAGAGATGGGTCGCCACAAGTGATATATGGAATAAAGACGCTTCTTTTGCTTGCAAAAACCTCTTTTAATCTCATTAACTATAATTGTAAATAAAGGATGGTTAAAAACTTATTGATGTATATACCACCAGATTTTTTTTGCAGAGCAAAGATCACCAGGATGAATAGGTGCTATATGGAGTACCATTACCAACAGTATCTAATTCTTGAGAGTTTATGAAGACCTTTCCACATTGGTCGGAAGTGGGGCCAGTCACTAAAAGCCAGCCACCAGTATTATCAATGCCTGCTGTCTCAGCTACCACCGCCTTGTCTTCATCGGCATGCGCCGCACTCCTTTTCAATAAAGCAGCTGGCCTACTATCAAAATATTCCGAGAGGATTGCCTCAAACTCAGCATCTGATGTAGGATATTGATCCTTTGTCTCTCGGATACAGTAAGCGTTCACTGCCGCCTGAATGTTCTGAAGGTTCTTGTGTGTAGTCTTCTCCCTGCTTCTATCTATCAGCATACCTACTCTTGGAAGCAATATTGTTAAAAGAATCCCAATGATCGTTACAACTATCATCAACTCAATCAAAGTGAAACCCTTTCTTTTCTTCATGCCCTTATTATACTCCCCAAACCTTTCTCTGTCAACATATTTTGCATAATATTTAATTACTCAACTTTGGCAAATTTGCAAAACTTTTTAAGGTAAATTGATAAAATGCCGATAAATAGAATAGATTTGTCTAATTTAATTACTGAACTTTTGCAAATTTTATTAAAGTAAAAGCATTTTTATGCCGATATATATATCGGAGGGGATGAAAATGCTACCAATTACAGATTATCCATCAGTTATAAGTGAAAATGCTTGT
>Ga0180007_10004577_pt1 | contig 14556 bp, 14 predicted proteins | sample MM_PC_MetaG_FD_121122 | JGI IMG/M metagenome (GOLD analysis project Ga0180007, IMG submission 121122) | Groundwater microbial communities from the Aspo Hard Rock Laboratory (HRL) deep subsurface site, Sweden - MM_PC_MetaG | ecosystem: Environmental > Aquatic > Deep subsurface > Groundwater... | reverse complement strand
TTTCTAAAATCAATGATTTTTGTTTCCCTGAGTTTTACTTGTTTATCTGTGATAATTTTTTATTTACTGGTAAAAGACTTTAAATTAACCAATCATCCGCTGTTTTTATCTTTTATTTTTTTGATTTTACCTGCCCGGTGGTTGATTGTTCATAGTGTTGGATCAGCAGAACCGGTTTTTATTTTCTTTGTCGTGGCCGCACTTTATTTTTTCCTACGGTTTGAATTATCCCCGCGCCCTTTGTTTATTTTTTTAACAGGGATTTTTGGAATGTTGTCACAGCTGACCAGGCCGCCCGGAATATTACTGTTTTTAGCTTTAATTTTTTATATTATTTGGAAAACTGCCAAACAAAAGGTAGGTAACTTCCTCCGCTGCGTAATCTCCAACACTTACTCTTACTTTCCTCTTTTGCTAATTCCGCTAACACTTCTTGGGGTTTTCTATTTATACTCCATCACTTACCATGATTTTTTTGCTTATTTTCATAGTGGAGATAATATTCACCTCACCTTTCCTCCTTTCCAGGTCTTTAATAGAGGTGAGTTTTGGGTAGGAAGTATGTGGCTGGAAGATATTGTCTATATATTTACATTAGGGTTTTTAGGAGGCTTAATGTTACTTAAGAAGAAACTATATCCTTTAGCTTTTTTTGTTTTAACTTATCTTACAGCCAGTGCCTTTGTGGCCCACAGAGACATCAGCCGATATGTTCTACCTGTTGTACCATTTGTGTTAATTGCATTTGAAAAAATCTTAACAAGCAAAGAATTTAAAATAATCCTACCTATTATATTACTGGCAGCTTATCTTTATTCTCAAAATTTTATTCTAGCAAATACCGCTCCAATCCCCAATCTAATTTTATTTAATTAGTTATATAACTAATTATCAGTCTTTTTGATGACGCCAGGTAACAAGGTGGTTTATTGTAAAATTCCAAATCATAACCGGCGGGATGGTTGCGAAAAAATAGAAGTTGTTATAAGCAATATGACGACCGAATATATAAATAAATCCATCTCCATAAGTTAAATGCAAATATTTAACAATTAAAACTCCGATCGCAAGTCCTCCCAAACTAACCAGATTAAAAATACCAAGTTTCTGCCAAAGATTGGTCTTTGTCTTTCTGTAGCGGAATGTCCAATAATTATTAAGAATAAAATTATTTAAAATAGCTATCTCTGCAGAAAAACCCTTTGCAACTGCAGGAGTCAAGGCAAGGCAGTTGATAAATATTTTATAAAAAAGAAAATCTACAATTGTCCCTACTGCTCCGACTAGACTAAATTTAATTAAAGTTTTAGCTCTCCGGGATAAACGGAAAAGCGGTATATTTAATCCCAATTTATGAAGTTTTATATCCAGACAATAGGAAATTACATCATAGGAATAATTAAAAACCTTATTTTTGGAATATCCTTCAAGGCGGTTTTTAAATACAAGTGGCACTTCTTTATATTTTGCCCCTGCTACAATTGCCTCATGCAGGAAAGCCGGCTGAACAATAAAGGTCTGCTCTTTCCAGGGCAATTTTTTTAAAGAAATTTTTTTAAATAAGGCAGGAGTTAATGCCCTTGCAGAGTTTGTAACTTCTCTAATATCCCATGGACCTACCATAATTCTAAAAAATGTTGATGCTCCGTAGGTAAAAAGTCTTCTTATGAAAGAAAGCTGATTTTTTCCACCGCTGACAAACCTAGAGCCGATTGCCAACGAATAACCATCTTCTATTGCACCTACAAGCCTTACCAATACATCCGGTTCAACCTGTCCGTCTGCATCAAGTTGCGCCAAAATGCTGGGGCGTAAATGATTTAGTGCATATTTATGACCTTCTATCAATCCCACTCCCAAACCAGGCTCTACTTTAATAAAATGAATGCGTTTATCCTGCAATACTAAATTTTTTGCGATTTGTTCAGTTCCATCTAAAGAGCGGATATCATCTGCAATGATAATATTTATTTCAAATCCGGGTAATTCTTTTTCTTGCTCCAAAACTTTTTTAACGGTTTTTTCAATAGTGGCTTTTTCATTATAAGTGGGAAGAACTACACTAATAATCTTTTTCATATGTTCGATTGTATGAAAAGAGGAAAGGTTTTACAAGAAACAATTTAGGAGAATCTTGCAAGATCAGCATGCACCATAATTTTTACCAAATCCTTGAATTTTGTCTTTGGTTCCCAGCCTAATACCCTTTTGGCTTTTGAAGCATCACCACAAAGCGGCCCTGTTTGTACAGGCGGCACAAAACGGGGATCAGTTTCAACAAAATCTTTAAAATCTAAACCTACTACAGCAAAGGCTTCTCTGGCAAATTCTTCAACTGTATGAACTTCTCCTGTTGCAACTACAAAGTCATCTGGTTTATCAGCCTGCAACATCATCCACATCATTGCCACATAATCCGGCGCATAACCCCAATCTCTTTTCGCACTAAGATCACCTAATTTTAATTTACCATTTTGCACGATAGGTTCACCTATTTCATTAAGAGGTATACCCTCTTTTCTTTTATTTTTTATACATGCAACAGCAACTGAAATTTTTCTCGTTACAAAATTCACACCACGCCTTGGGCTTTCGTGATTGAAAAGAATACCGCAGGAAATAAACTGCGGCTGCGTTTGATCGTTTCTGGCAATAACAGCCATTCTGTGAGCAAATTCCTTAGCTGCCGCATATGGGTTAGCCGGATTAAAGGGTGTATCCTCATTTTGAGGAACCTGCTTTGGTGCGCCAAACATCTCAGATGTTGATGCCTGATAGATTTTGGCTTTCGGCACAATCTGTTTAGCCCGCTCAAACACATGCATTGCTCCAACCCCTGTTACCATAATGGTCCCCAATTTATCGCTAAAAGATCCCAGAGGAGAAGAAAGAGATGCCAGGTTATATATTTCTTCCGGCTTAAAATCTAAAAGCGCCATTGCAATAGATTCCGGAGAATGTAAATCCCCATAGTAGATTTTTACTTCATTTTTAAATTCATGGATATTGCCTAAATCCAAAACAGCATTTCTGCGGACTAAACCTGCCACCTCATAACCTTTATCCAGTAAAAACTCAGCTAGATACGAACCGTCCTGTCCCGAAGCGCCAGTTATGAAAGCGCGCTTTTTGTTTGCCATAATGTATGCATCCTTTCTCTGTGTTTTTTTAGATTATCTTCATTCTTGTAGTACTCTTGCATCTTTTGAATCATTCTCATTTTGTATTCTGGGTTTGCCCATCTTGCCTTAGCTTTCTTTCCAGCAAGAATTCTAGCCTCAGGTGTGGCGTTTGCCCACCTACCAAAGGGTTTCTCTTCAAGCTCTCTAACAATATCTAATGCTTTTTGCTTTTTGATCACAAGAAAAGGAATAATTTGTTTTAAAATTTTGTAACACCTATTTGAACCTTTTAAAGAATAAAGATATATTTGTTTTCTTCCTTTGTGACTTTTATCCATCCCTGCCCTCATTACGCTTGAACCCACTCCAATAACCTCTCTCATTCTTTGTACAAAAGCCTGACTAGTATTAGACATTTGTATACAAACCCTTCGTCCTTCTTTTCCATAATTGTATAGACCTATACTTCCATCTCCATCTATCGTTGCTGCAAGCCAAGCAGCTTCCCACTTTTTAAGTTTCCTAACCTCTGGTTTTTTATCAATCCATTTCTGCATATCTACTGTCTTTGATACTATAGCTAATTTTGAACCCTGCCGTCAACCTCTTTTTTAAATAACGCTAACCCTTCTTCAACGCTGCGCAATATACCTTCCCCAAACTGCTCCTCAAATTTCGTAGGATTTAACCAGGAATATTTTAGGAGTTTAGCGGTTTTGCTTTTGTTGTATTCATCAAGACTGACCGGAAAAATCAAAAAATAGTTTAACTGAAAAATCTCGGCAATGGTTTTAGCAAATTCCAGTGGAGTCACACTGCTTGTACTGCTGATATGGTAAAGTCCTTTTGTGTCTGATTGAACTAACATCTTCAGAGCATTAACAATATAATTTACATGAGTTGGCGTAACTCTTTGATCTTCAATCGCTTTTATTCTCCTGCCACTGCGCAGCTTTCCAAGAAAAAATCTGGCAACATCCTGTTTGAGTTCATAAAAAGGACTAAACGGCATACAAATTCTAGCTATAATTGCGCTGCAGCCACTCTCAGAAACAAATTGCTCTCCTGCGTATTTAGTCTGTCCATACCAATTGATTGGATTTGGCTTATCTTCTTCAGTATAAGGACTTATTTCTTTTGTTCCGTCAAAAACATATTCCGTTGAAATATGTATCAGTCTCTTTTCCATTTCCTTGCACAGATCTGCTACATTTTTTGCTCCGATTGCATTTATTTGATAACAAATTCCGCTTTCGTCGCCTTTTTGGGTTTCAGCATTTTCAACTTGAGTATATGCTGCAAAATTAATAACCGTATCCGGTGCAAAATCCTGAGCAAATTTTAGAAGTTGATCTTTATTTAATATATCTATCTCTGTAGCAGAAGGAGCTTTGATTTCAAAAACGCGGGAATGTATCTGGATAAATTTTGATCCAACCAGTCCGCTGCCACCAAATACTGCAATCTTTTTCATTGCCTGAATTTCTCCGAAAACAAATCACGCAGCTTCGGATTATTACTGTCCCTTTCTGAAATAATAGGATTTTTAATTGGCCAAGCTATATTCAAATCAGGATCATCCCAGGCAATAGCCCTGGTATCGCTACCATCCCAATAAGCATCTACCAGATAAATATAATCAACAGGTTTATCTCCGATAACACATAGTGAATTCGCCAAACCTTTAGGAATAAAAAAACCTCTCCTGTTTTCAGAACTAACACTAAAAGTCTCAACCTTTCCAAAAGTCAAAGATTCAGGTCTGATATCAACTATCACAATAAAAACCTCCCCTGAAACAGGATAAATAATTTTATTCCATTGTTCGGCATGTATCCCTCTGATCACTCCGGGCTTTGAATGAGAGTGATTCATCTGTACGCCTTCAAATTTTATGCCGGAAACTTTTTCCAATTCGTCTTTATGAAACAGTTCCCTGAAAAAACCTCTTTCATCGGAAAAGACCGGCCTATTAAGCAGCAAAAGCCCCGGAATCGAGGTAGTTTCAATAAATTTAATGCTTTTTTTATCCATAAATCCACTTCTACGGATTGAAAATCCGCAGTTTTTTTACTAGCGCTTAAAAGATTTTTGTGCACTAGAATCAACATTTGGCCTTCCCTGTTTTAGCGGCTTCCACCACCATTCATTTTGCCTGTACCACTGCACTACTTTAGGCAAATCTTCTGCAAGGCTATGTTTTCTTACCCATCCCAGGACTTTTAATTTTTCTCCGTTGATGGCATAACGGAAATCATGGCCTAATCTATGATCCACAAATTCAATCATTGACTCACCTAGGTTTAAGGTCTGCAAAAGCATTTTTGTAATTTCCATATTAGTTCTTTCCTCTCCCTGAATAAGATAAGTTTCCCCAATTTTGCCTTTTTGCAGGACAAAATCAATTGCTTCGGCATGATCCTCAACATGCAACCATTCACGGATATTTTCCCCTTGACCCATCAGGGGTACTTTTTGACCCATCAACAAATTGGTAATAAATCTGGGGATTAATTTCTCCGGATCATGGTAAAAACCGTAATTGTTGGCACAATTGGTAATAGTAATTGGCAAACCATAAGTTTCAAAATAGGCTCTGACTAAATGATCAGAACCTGCTTTAGAAGCAGAATACGGTGTCCGCGGAGTATAAGACGTATTTTCGGTAAACGAAGGATCTTTTAACCCTAACTCCCCATAAACTTCATCTGTATTCCCGCAAAACATAGTACGGCCTTCTCTGAATGTTAAAAAGTTTTTATTGTCCTTTACTTTCAAACACCAAATTTTCCCTCTGTAGCTGATATCTCTTACTGTGTTTTTTCTGATATCCCGCCATTGCCTGCCAAAAGATACAACATAACTAAAACCTTGAATTTTTCTGTTTCCAATCATGGAATCAGTATGCCGGATTAATAAAGTCGGGCTAAAATTTAACTTGACACATAGTTCCATAAACTGGTGAGCTAATTTTTTGGAAGAAGTATAAAAAACCCTCCTTCTGCTTCCGTCTGAATCCAGTAAACCTAAAAATAGCTCTTTTAATAAATATTGAGGCAGATTCAAAGCCCAAAAGGGTATCTGCTTTTTTTTAGCGCCTTTTCCGCATTGCTTAAAAATCTCAAACCACTTCCTGGAACTAAAGTAAATATGTTCACCGGCTTTTCCCTTATGCGCATGCCAATTAATACCAAAATTCGTAAGTGATTGCTCGCACCTGTTTCGGCATTCATCCTTAACAGGAATATCCAGGAAAATTCTCCATGATTTCATTGTCGCTGTTTCTTGATTGCCGACCATACCTATTGAAATAAATTTTCCCATATCATCTCTTGCTAAATGTAAATACTGCAATTTTGATAATCCTGTTAAACTTGGTCTGCTTCTTTCCTGATATGATAAAAAACCATCACCGATAAAAATTCCCAACAAGTATGCAAAATCCTGAAGAGGTTCAAATTTACGTATTTTATCTGGAATTGTCCCTTTCCAGTCATAATATTTTGGCAATTTATTAATAGCATCGGTCTTCATATTTTCCGCTTCTTTAAAAATCAATTTTTTACTTTTCTTAGCTTGAAACAACATACGGTGGTTAGGTGTAACCATAAAATCCGTTGTTTTAGTTCTAACCTTAATCATCCTGCCTTTGTAATCCTGAACGATCACTTTTTCAACCGGCTTCCATTCAAGAATTTTATTAACTGGGTTTATACTCAATACTAAATCTCCAATTTTAATTTCATTAAAGCTTTTTAAACCGCGTTTTGTAAAAGCCAATGTATTTTGATCGTAACAAGATACATGGTGAAATCTTTTAACTTTTGCTTCAAGCGCAGCATTCAGCAACACTGCTGTTCCTAAAACATTAGTTTTAACAAACTGTAAAGGATCAATAATTGAACGGTCAACATGTGATTCTGCTGCAAAATGGACAATTATATCTACCCCTAAAATTGCAGATTCAACAGTTTTAGGATCTATTATATTCCCTTTTATAAATTTGTAATTAGGGTTTCCCTCAACATCTTTAAGGCTTTCCAAGTGACCGGCATAAGTCAGGGCGTCAAGGTTAACAATCTGATCCTTTGGATGATTTTTTAACCAATAACGGATAAAATTTGATCCTATAAATCCGGCACCACCGGTAATAAGTAATTTCATAATGTAAAATATTCAACGGGCAATCGGGGTTCTAATTGTAAATTATTCATTAGATTTGTATCTTACATTTTTCTCCGATAAAAAGATTTGTCTTTACACTCCGGTTGTTTAACCCTGTGATCTCGCTATCTGTTCCTATTAAACTATCTTCAATTGGACGATTTGCAACTCCGCTTACTCTGACCCCATCCATCAAAACACTCCTTTTTATTTTGCTATTTAAGACTTCACAATCACTACCTATTGAAGCAAAAGGACCAATTTCCGAATTTTCTATTATGACATTATCTCCTATTACGACAGGACCGTTGAGTTTGGAACTTCGTATCTTGGTATGCACTCCTATTGAAACCTTCCCTTTAATTTCAGAAGTTCTGTCAATCTCACTTCCCATGTTTGCCTGCAGATCACGACTTAAAAGATATTCATTTGCATTTAGCCAATCATCAAATTTACCAGGATCCAACCATTTGCCGCTGTATTCAATAACCTCCACATTAAATCCATGATCAATCATCCATTGAAATGCAGACGGGATCTCAAATTCCCCTCTAGCTGAAGGTTTAATCCTATCCTTTCCTTTAAAACATTTAAAGAAATTTGAATCTGCAAAATATAAACCCGGAATTGCAAAATCATGCGGTGGATTTTCCGGCTTTTCTACATATTTTAATAATTTTTTGTTTTTATCAAAATAAGGAACTCCCATCCTTTTGTTTTCAGGATGATGAAGCATTGTAACAAGTCCGTTTGGTTTATTCTTTACAAAATAATCAAATGCTTGCCTAATGCCATCTGCAAAAATATTGTCTCCCAGATGGAATAAAAAAGAACTGCCTGCAAGGAAATCTTCACAAACTTCTACAATATTAGCAAGACCTAAAGGTTTCTCCTGCAAAATATATGTGAATTTCAACCCCCATCTGCTGCCGTCTCCTAAAGCAGTCTCTACTTCATCCATACCGCCAGGATTATAAGTAATTGCTACATCCTTAATACCTGTTTCTGCAACTTTCTCAATCGGGTAAAAAACTAATGGTTTGTTTGCAACTGGAATAAAATGCTTGTTTGCGGAAAAAGTTAATGGACGCATTCTGGTACCACGACCGCCTGTTGGTATAATTGCTTTCATCAATAAATCACTCCTGTAAATAATATCAGACTCAGGATTGCAGTTAAAAGATACTCTAGCAGAATAGGTAAAGTCAAACTTTTATCACGCCTGTGGTGCAATATTGCCCAAATAAGATATATTAATATTCCTGTCCCCAAAATCCTTAGTATCATAAAACAACTCCAGGACCTCCCATAACTAAACTAGTAGCTGCAAGCAAGAGAAGCGCCATGTGAGCAACATGATGAGAAGAGATCCTGAAAACTCCTCTTTTCCTGAGAATCCAAACATCAAGCATTAATAATGTAAAGATTAAAATTATTATTGAAAAACCTGTTGCTCTGGATACTGAGTAAGGATCTATCAATACTTTATTACTTTGTTTAGTTACGGAAATAGAAGCTAGAAGCTGAGGTTTATTAAACTCTTGTTCAGGCACAGCAATTTGTTTACCTTGAACATTAACTGAAGGATTTGTTGGCAATTTTCGAGTAGTACCAAACTCTTGAACTACTAAAGTAGTTTTTTGCCCATTTAGCACTCCCTCTACAACAGCAATACCAATATCTTCATATTTTGGATTCAACAAATTATCTCTATGTGTTGGCGAAGCTATCCATGCCTTCACCACATCATCAGGTTGATAAAAATTTTTCGCTAAATTCTCTCCGGCAAAAGTGAATTTATATCCGCTACCCAGCATAAAATCCCAGGGTGTTTTTCCTGAAGGGGAAAAATGAGCCCAATAATTTTCCTGGAGCATATTTTGAGCTTTGAGCGCTGCTGCCTTATTTAACGCATCATTTTCCAAAACCGGCGGAAGACCTTCTTTTTGCCTTTCAATATTAGTCAATTCAATAATTTTTTTCTGATCAATACCTGAAGTAATCCCCAAAACTCCTGGTTTTATGTAATTTATAATTGAAAAACTTACCTGTAAAAGAATAAAAAGAAGTATGCATATACTTAAACCTTCCCAGCTTAAAAAATGAGCTTTTTTATGAGTGTCTTTATGAGGAATAAACCAATTTTTCCAAGCCATATATTTTAAGTATACCAAAAGTGATTTACAAACTAAGATTTTTAGATCATAAGTTATTAATCATAAATTATTAATAAATCATAAACTATCTATTAATATTCATAAACTATTAATACTGAAGTTCAGTTTCCAGCTTTTTCCCGTTTACCGGGATCCCAAATGCAAACCCTAAAGCATTGGCCACAGAAACTCCTACCCGCAACCCTGTAAAAGATCCTGGTCCTTTTTCCACTTCAATTCCTTTCAGATCCTTAAAGTTGATTTTTTGAGATTTCATAAGTTTTTCAATTAATGGCAAAAGCACCTGTGATCCGAATTCATTCTCTTTTGACATTTCTTTTATCGCTTTTCCCTTATCAATTAACTTTACTTTAATAATTTTACGGCCTGAGGTATCAATATGCAAAATCATATCCAGATTTTAACATGAAATTTATAATCATTTATGATTACATTACAGAATTGCTTGCAATTACATCGTTCACTTTTTGCAATGAGAACGTTATAATCGCTGCATGGACGAAATAAACGAAAAGTTGCAAAAATTAAAAGATAGATTTGAAAAAATTTCCCGGTCTATTGATCAGGATAAATTACATAGAGAAATTAGAGAATTGGAAGCCCAAGCCATGAAAGAAGGATTTTGGGATAATCCACAAGAATCATCAACCCTCAGCCGTTCGCTGTCAGACAAACAGAAAACGCTTGCTGCCCTGGAAAATCTTGAATCCAGAATTAATAATGCTTCAGAAATATCTGAAGAAACTTCTATGAAAGAGGATTTAAAAAAGGAAATTGCAGAAATTACAGAAATCCTGGATGGGCTCGAACTAAAATTATTTTTATCCAATCCGCATGACGAATCAGAAGCAATTTTATCTGTTCATTCCGGTGCCGGCGGGGTTGAAGCAATGGATTGGGCAGCAATGCTTTCCAGGATGTACCAGCGGTATTTTGAAAGTAAGAACTGGAAATATGAAATCACAAATGAAAATCCCGGCGAGGAAGCAGGTATTAAAACTGTTTCTATGATTATCCATGAGTCTTTCGCTTTCGGATACTTAAAAGGCGAAGCAGGCACGCACAGACTGGTTCGGCAATCTCCTTTTAATGCAGATAAGTTGCGTCAAACTTCTTTTGCTTTAGTTGAAGTTCTACCGGTAATCAAACCTGAAGAAGTTGAAATTAATGACGCTGATATTGAATTCGAAGCCTTCCGCTCAGGCGGTGCAGGCGGACAGAATGTCAATAAAGTCTCAACTGCTGTTCGGGTGAAACATATCCCAACAGGTGTTACAGTTACTGCCCAAACAGAGCGTTCTCAGTTGCAAAACCGTGAAAATGCCACAAAATTGCTACTGGCAAAACTTTGGGCGCTCCAGGAGACCAGAGATAAAGAAATAGAACAAAACTTAAAAGGCGGAAAAACTTTAGGCTCCTGGGGAACCCAAATCCGTTCTTATGTCCTGCACCCCTACCATATGGTTAAAGACCTAAGAACCAATGTTGAAACCTCTAATACGGATGCTGTCTTAAATGGCGATCTTGGCCAATTCATAGAGGCTGAATTGAAAATTCTATCCAAATAAAGAAAAAGTAAAAAGAAACAGATCTGTGTTAGGGTTTACGGGAAACGAATGCCAGGATTTTGTACCATAACTTGTTAGTAATATCCAAAAAAACTAAGAGTAGACAAATACTTAATTTATGGTTAAGATATATTTATATGGATCTTAAGACAAAATTTCAAGAAAATATCACTAAACCATTTTACAAAACAGAAAATCCTATACGTCTTATATTAGGTGTAGTTGTTGTTGCATTAGTACTTGGCACTCTCACCGGATATATTTTATCAACTAAAAGTAGTGATGGATTAAAATCAGCTGCTCTTTCAACAAGAACTCCAGAATCTGCCCAACAAGATACCAGAACCTTCAAGGATTTTGCCGAAGGAACAATTGAAGTCAAACTTCTTCCTACAGAAGGAGAATATACAGAAGGAACGCACTCGCTCATAAGAGAAGGTGCGGTTTCTGTAGCTCTCACTTCATCTGTTGTTGATCTTTCTCTATTTGAGGGCAAAAAAGTTAAAATATTCGGCGAAACCCAAAAGGCTCTTAAAGAAGGCTGGTTAATGGATGTCGGCAAGGTTGAAGAAGTAAAGTAGTCGTCGGTCTTCAGCTGACGTCTGATAACTGATTACTATGATTAATTTCAAATCTGTCTCAAAGAAATTTGGCTCAAATCTAGCCCTGGATAATATTACACTGGAGATTAAACAAGGAGAGTTTGTATTCATAGTAGGACCGTGCGGAGCTGGCAAATCCACATTACTAAAAATCCTCACGCGGGAGAATTTACCTACAAGCGGCAAAATAATGGTAGGAAATGTTGATATTACTAAAATTAAAGATAGTGATGTCCCAAAATTCAGAAGAAAGGTCGGAGTAGTTTTCCAGGATTTCAAATTACTAGATGATAGAACTGTTTTCGAACAAGTAGCCTTAACTTTAGAAGTACAAGGTAAATCAGATAAAGAAATACAAAAAGCTGTGGAGCATACTTTAAAACTGGTCGAAATTTGGGATAAAAGAAATCTTTTCCCTAAACAACTTTCAGGTGGTGAAGCACAAAGAACTGCCATTGCACGGGCCATAGTCGGAAAACCGGACATAGTTTTGGCAGATGAACCAACAGGTGACTTAGATCTCAAAACTGCATGGGGAGTAATTCAACTTTTAAATGAGATAAATTCCTGGGGCACTGTAATCTTGATGGCCACCCATAACCAGGAAATTGTTAATACTTTAAAAAAAAGGGTTGTTGTGCTCAAGCAGGGCAAAATTGTTAAAGACAGCAAGGAAGGAAAGTATGAATGAAAAGAGCAATTAAATTTACAAGAAGGAATATAAGACGTACACCATTTCAGGCTATTGCAGCATCCATGGTAATGCTTTTAACATTTCTGGCACTTCAAGCTTTTATAATCTTGGCAGCAGGCTCACAAACTGCCCTGCGTTATTTCGAGAGCAAACCTCAAGTAATCGCTTTCTTCAAAGAAGGAACAACAAACCAAGACGTTACGGCAATAGAAAACGCCCTAAAACAAGAAATCCGTGTAACAAATATAAAATTTGTTTCCAAAGAAGATGCCCTGCAAATTTACCGTGAGAAAAATAAAAATGATCCAACTTTGCTTGAACTCGTAACTGCTAGCATCCTGCCTGCCAGTTTAGAGGTTTCAACAAAAGATCCGCAGGATTTAGCTCCAATCGCTGATATTCTAAAAAGAGAACCTGTTATATCAGAGGTAATAGTACCTGAAGACGTTGTAGCGACTTTAACTTCGATTACCCGGATCATCAGATATACCGGAGGAGCAACTGTCGGATTCTTGATGGTCTTTGCAACTTTAGTCATTATTATGATTATTGGTTTTAAGATAAGAATTAAAAGAACAGAGATAGAAATTATGCGTCTACTGGGAGCATCTCCGGGCTTCGTTAGGACACCGTTTATTCTCGAAGGAATGTTTTATGGCGTTACCGGAGCGGTTTTAGCCTGGATTATAAATTACAGTCTGCTTTGGTATTTTACGCCTTTCCTGCAAGGATATCTGGAAGATGTTAAACTTTTACCTGTTAACCTGTTGTTTATGTTAACGTTGCTCGGAGGAAGTTTAGTGGTGGCATGCCTTGTAGGAGCAATCGGATCGTTTGCAGCTGTCAGGCGTTATCTGAAGATATGAAAAATGAGAAGATTCTTTACATTTGTAGTAATTTTGTTTCTAACATTATTTACGTTACATTCTACCGATTTTATAACTAGAACCTTTGCAGAAGTAGCTTGTGATCCATCTGCTTGCCCTGTCTTTGATCCTAATAATCCTAATATACGTTCCGATTGTTTGAAAGATGTAACTTCAAAATGCGAGGCGCAACTGCAGGATGTCAAAAAAAAGGAAAAAACTTTAAAATCTCAACTCGCCATTATTGATGGACAGACTCAAGTCACATTATTGAAAATTGAGGAAACTAATCTTAAAATAGAGAAATTGCAAAGAGAGATTTCTGATCTATCAACTAGAATTGATAGAATCGGCACCACTTTAGATGCTTTATCAGAAATACTCCTTCGAAGAATTGTCCAAACATATAAATACAGCAATTCCTTATCCACGATGGATCTCCTTTTTTCATCTCATGGATTTGCAGATCTTATCGGAAGATTAAAATACATTCAAACTGCACAAGCATATGACAAACAAAAATTATATGAGCTGCAAGCAACTAAACTCGCCTACAACGACCAAAAACAAGATAAGCAAACAAGACAAACTGAGGCCGAAAAATTAAATAAGGACTTGGAAAATTACAAAAATCAACTGGCTGAGCAAAAAAAAACAAAGGATGAATTACTCAGGATTACAAAAAACGACGAAGCTGTTTATCAAGCTCGTTTGGCTGAAGCTCAGAAAGAAATTAGCCAAATTCAACGAGCAGCTAGCATATTGATATCCTCAGAACCTAAACATGTAGGCAAAGGGGAAATTGTTGGTCGCATGGGAAACACAGGTTACTCGTTTGGTGCTCACTTACATTTCGGAGTCTATAACATAAGTTCGTTATCTCAATATAAATATGACTCAAATTATGAAAATCCAGCTAGTTTACTGTCATCACAGCTTATTTACTGGGATACGGGCTGCAATGGAGATCCAAATGGCCAGATTCAAACCGGAACAGGATCTTTCCAGTGGCCAATGTCAACATCTAATTTATATATATCACAGGGATACGGCCATACCTGCTACAGTGACGTATATTATCACGGAGATCCCCATCCTGCATTTGATATGTATAACAAATCAGACATCTTTGTGAAAGCAACCGATGAAGGACAGGCTTATTTTTGCAGGAATTGCACGGGAGATGGCGGTAATGGAGTCTTTATTTTTCATCCTAATGGCAAAATGACACTCTATTGGCATCTACAGTAAAAACTATTTCGCTCCTGTAAGTATACCGTAACTTTGTACTGGCATGATCCTTAGTTTTTGATTTACTATAGAGATAGTGCGCACTAAACTATTAATTCTTGCTTGCCTTTTC
>Ga0180007_10004576_pt1 | contig 14558 bp, 15 predicted proteins | sample MM_PC_MetaG_FD_121122 | JGI IMG/M metagenome (GOLD analysis project Ga0180007, IMG submission 121122) | Groundwater microbial communities from the Aspo Hard Rock Laboratory (HRL) deep subsurface site, Sweden - MM_PC_MetaG | ecosystem: Environmental > Aquatic > Deep subsurface > Groundwater... | reverse complement strand
CGTTCAGCGTCATCAATTGGTTGATAGAATTTAACAAATTAGAATATGAATACAGCAATAATTGAGAGACCAAGCTTTGCGGATCAAAGCGCAGGCATCAAAATAGAAGAACTTCTCTACTGCTTATACGCGCGCAAAAGCACAGAGGCGGAAGAACGTCAGGCCATGTCTATTGACTCACAGATAAGAGAAATGACCCGCATGGCTGAAAATCAAGGTCTAAATATTATCTGTACGAAAAAGGAAAGCCATTCAGCAAAAATTTCAGGTCAAAGAGAGATATTTAATAGTATGTTGGAGGAAATCGAAGAAGGGATCTATAACTCACTAGTTTGTTGGGACGTTTCAAGAATCTCTAGGTCTGGAGGAGATATAGGACGTGTAATAGATTTGATGGATAAAGGTTTATTGATAGAAATTCGCACACATGGGCAAAACTTTACAAACTCACCGAACGATAAGTTTCTTTTGTTACTCCTAGCCTCACAATCCAAGATGGAGAACGATGTCAAAGGAGTAAATGTAAAAAGAGGCCTTAGAACAAGATGTGAGATGGGGGTAAGACCAGGATGTGTACCACTTGGATACAAATTGATCAGAAGTCAGGACTTCAGAGAACCAAGCAAGATAATTGTCGATGAAGAAAGAGCACCATTCATAAAGAAAATGTTTCAATACATAAACAGTGGACTAAGCGGTCGGCAGGTCAACGAGTATCTTACAGATGAAGGCTTCAGAACAAAAAGTGGCAAAACATTGGGCTTTAGCATGACCTACAGAATATTAAAAGAACCCTTCTACTATGGGGAGTTCGAATATCCCAAAGGAAGTGGAAATTGGTACAAAGGATCCCACAAAGCTCTGATAACAAAAGAAGTTTTTGAGCAAACTCAGGAACAAATCAAAACAATCGATAAAGGAGAATGGGGTCGCAAAAACTTCTACTTCAGTAGATTGCTAAAATGCGGGCATTGTGGCTCAGGGATTTCAGGAGAAGAAAGAATTAACAGGCACAACAAGCGGTACATTTACTACAAATGCAATAAATACGGAGGTAGAAAGGTATGTAAATCAAAGTACATTAGTGAAAGCAACCTGATTGAGGCACTGACAAAGATTATTGATCAAATTAAGAGCCAACACGAAAACCTAGAACGCAGGCTCAGCCACGAAGTAGAGAAATTCAATGATTTGCAGAAGATATTGAACAAAGGAAAAGAAGCCCAAACACTATTTACAACAGATTATATCGAATACATATTCAAAAACGGCAACAATCAGGAAAAAAGTAATATCCTCCACTACATACAAGGTCAACTGTACTTGGAAAACGGAGAAGTTCTATTAAAACTTTAATCACAATTGTGGTATCTTGTTGTCAACCGAAACGTTGCTTAAAACATTGACGGTGAGTATATGCTCACCCTATAATCAAGAAGCAATACCCTCATTCCCAATTCCTATGAATACAGCCACAGCAGTGCTTCCTAGAGGCACTATTATAGAAGAAGTAGATCAAGGCTACTATAATCCAACACCAACAAAGCCATTTCTTAAATGGGTGGGGGGTAAATCACAGTTGTTAAAAGAACTTAAAAAATATTTTCCCACAGATTTTAACAAATATATTGAACCATTTCTCGGAGGTGGAGCTGTATTCTTTAATATAATTCCAGAGATGGCAGTAATCAATGATTCGAACGAAGAATTAATGAATACATACGAAGTAGTAAAAAATAATGTTGAAGATTTAATTGATATATTATCTCAATACGAACACTCAGAAGATTTTTTTTACAAACTAAGAAAAAAACAACCACAACACCTTTCGATGCTAGAAAGAGCAGCAAGGACAATATATCTGAATAAAACATGTTTTAACGGGCTTTATAGGGTTAACAAAAAAGGAGAATTCAATGTCCCATTTGGCAAATACACGAATCCTGCGATATGTGATCAATCAACTTTAAGATCCGCAAGTTTAGCTCTCCAGAACACAATGATTGAGTGTTCTGATTACCAAACTGTATTAAAAAAATACGCAAAAAAAGGAGATCTTATATATATTGACCCTCCATATCACCCAATTAGTAAATACTCAGATTTTAAAAGATACACAAAAGAATTTTTTTATGAAAAAGATCAAATAGAACTGAAAAATACTATCCAAGAACTTAAAGAAAAAGGCTGTACAGTTATAGCAAGTAATTCGTACTGTAAATTCATACTAGATCTTTACAAAGATTTTGACATAAAAGTTGTAGAAGCAAAAAGATACATTAACAAAGATGCCAACAAACGAAATGGAATAAAAGAAGTAATTATTTTATAAATGACACAAGTAATAGAAAAAATAGAGGAGATCGTAAATCCAATCCCGGCGAATCAAATGGAGCTATTTCCTCCAACAAGATTTATGGGTAGTAAAAGAAAATTATTAGATTTTATCTGGGAAAATGTTAAAGGATTTAAGTTCAACACAGTACTTGATGCTTTTAGTGGTAGTGGCTGTGTTGGTTATATGTTTAAAACAAAAGGAAAGAGAGTATTTAGCAATGATATTCTCAAGTATTCATACAATATCGCAAAAGCAACTATTGAAAACAATGGCGTAACTCTTGATGAGGAAGACATCGTTACGTTACTAGGAGAAAAAGTAAAGACAGACGGTTTCATTAGAAATACATTCAAGGATCTATATTTCACTGAAGATGAAAACTTATTATTAGAACAAATCTGGCATAGAATACCATTTCTAAGTAACGATTATAAAAAGGCGCTAGCATTATCTTCACTATGCAGAGCATGTGTTAAGAAACGTCCTCGTGGTATTTTCACATACACAGGACACAGATATGATGATGGGAGAAAAGACATAAGAACAAGTCTAAAACAGCATTTCCTAAATGCAACTGACGTCTTTAATAAAAGCATATTCTCAAACCAACAAGATAATTCCACAAGCTGTGGAAATATATTTAATCTTCAGGAAAGAAAGTTTGATCTTATATATGTTGACCCACCTTACTATTCAACAAGATCTGATAATGATTATTTAAGGAGGTATCATTTCGTTGAAGGATTATGCTCATACTGGAAAGATGTTGAGATACAACATTCTACGAAAACCAAAAAAATAAAAAAATACGACACTGGGTTCGATTCAAAAACAGGAGTCTATGATTCCTTTCACAATTTATTTAAAATGTTCCCAAACTCAATATTTGTAGTATCATACTCATCCAATTCATTACCTACAAAGGAGGAGATGATTGATATACTAAAGCAATATAGAAAAACTGTTGAAATAAAGGAGCTCGATCACAAATATTCATTTGGAAATCAGAATCATAAAATTGGGGACAATAGAAATGACGTAAAAGAATACCTTTTCATAGCAAAATAATATGAAGCAATGGAATATAGGCAACACGACTATTCGCAATCCTAACAGGATAAAGGATGGTTTAAGTTTGCTCCAACATTTTGAAGGAAAGATATGGGATTATAAAACCCAACGAGAGTTTTATGATAAAGCAAAAGAAACAGGAATAATGGATAGCAAGGAGGACACAAAAGAAAAAGAATTCCATGCAAGAAAATGGGCATCATGTTTAAACCAGCTTGGATTTGCAAGAGCATGGAAAGCAAAAAATAAGGGCCCAATTGTAATAACTAAAATAGGTAAATTGTTGATAAACGATGAAATCACCTTCGAAGAGGCAATGTTAAGGCAACTCCTAAAATATCAATTACCGTCATCTTTAGAAAAAGGCAAAGAATATGAAAACTTTAAAGTTCATCCATTTAGAGTATTTTTAGAAACAATTTATAAACTTTACGAAAAAGGAATAAACGGCCTCACTAAAGAAGAAATATCACTTTTCGTGATAACAACATTAGATAATAAAAATATTGATGAAGCTGTTGAAAAAATTAAAAACTACAGAGAAAAAAGAAGCAAAATTAAAGGTGGTAATCCTAAATTAGCTCTATTTAAAAGTGAAAGACAAAACATAATAGTTAAAGCCTACAAAGAGGAAACCACTGAAGCAAGGGAAGTAATAAAGAAATTACCAAATATTTCAGATAACTTAGAGTTTGAGAAACAATTGAGGGCAATCCTTTTTGGAAAAGAGCCGAAAAAGCAAGTAATGACAAAAGAAATTACCAAGTTAATAAAAAAAGAAAGAAACACTCAAAAAGCATACGAATATTATTTAGAAGAGTTTGTAAAAACAAAAGGGGCAACACTCAAGGATTATGGAGATTCACAAGTAAGATACGTATTAACTACAGGTATTTTTAGTTTGAATAGAGATCGCATAGTTTTAAAGGAAAACAAAATTGAGCTAGTAAAGTCGATTCTGGAAACAGAGAACAAATTTATAGAGGAAAGTAAGTATGAAGATTATTTTTATAATCCTGAAGAACCAAGGTTACCTCTTGATAATGTAGAATTTATGCTTGATAGCATAATCGAGCTACAAAGAAACATCGAAAAATTATCGGAAAAAACCGGAATAGTAGTAGAGCCAATTACAACCTTGGAAAAAAATATTCCGCAACTAAAGAAAATAAATATTGATCTTGAAAAGGAATTGATAATTCAAAAAGAATATATTTTCTACAAAAACCAAGGAAATGAAGATCAAATAAATGACATAGTTGAATATTTTGACATGATAAAAACAAGAACCCTCTTGGGAGGAGATGCTTATTTCCCAGCCTATTACGAGTGGTCGATTTGGAGAGTATTTTTAGCAATTAACACACTCGTGGGAAAAATTTCCGACACCAGGAATTTCGAGATTGATGAAGAACTAAAGCCAATTCATCACGCAAAAGGAGGAGTCCCTGATATGATGTTTGAATACGAAGACTTTTCTTTGGTATGTGAGGGGACGTTACACCAATCGGTCAGTCAATGGTCGGCAGAATACACCTCAGTTCCAAAACATGTAGGAGAAATGGCCTCAAGAACTAAAAAGGAAACTTTTGGGGTATTTGTGGCTCCGAGAATAGAACCAAACATGGCACAACAGCTTTTTAACGCTTCTTGGCACATTGATGGAGACTTTATGAGTTTAAACATAATACCACTGTCTACGGACCAATTAATTGAAATACTGAGAGCATTCGCTAAATACAGATTTTCAGTAAAAAAATTGAAGGAAGCCTTTGAAGAAATGACAAAGTTAAAAAAAGAATGCTCGAATGGAAAAGAATGGCACGAAAAAATCTCTAAGAATTTTCAGAAATTCTTCCAAAATATTTAAGTCATATACAGCTGTAGGGAAAATGATACTATTAAAAATAGTATAGCCCCAACGAAACTCAACTGGGATATTTTTGAAGCAAATTTCCTCTTTTCATCATACATATCAAACTGAGATTGGACTCCCTTTCCAAAAGATTTTAACTCAGAAGTAGTTTTATATAGGCCATTCTCTGATGCTTCAAAATATTTTTTACCCATTGCGACCAAACAATGTCCAGCGAAATTATTTCTCCTAATAGAAAAAATTACTGAAGAGAAAAACAAAATCAGACTAATTACTATCGTTAAGTTAACAATACAAGAATGATCATTAATAACAGCACCCCAAAAAGTTATCAATAAACCAATCCCAATACCAGAAAATGTGACAATATTATCATACGTCTTAGCTCCAATTTGAGCACCATTCAAAAAACAAGAGACACCATATTCATGAAAATTTTTGGAAAGAGTATTCTCTTTTGACAACTTATCAGTATTTTTGGATCTATTAGCCATACAAAAAAATTATATAACTCACTTAGTAAATACACAACTCACTTAATGCCACTCCCTCCTAGGTACACGAAATACGAACCTTTCCAAGAGCAACAAGGGCAAATCAAAGCAGAATAGACGATTCTGTCCGACTATTTATCACCCTAGGGTGGTGGGAATAATGGCTTATTAATGCCACTTTTGGCTGGGGCGGTAGGACTCGAACCCACGAATGCATGGACCAAAACCATGTGCCTTACCACTTGGCGACGCCCCAGTAATGTAAAATGCTAACTTGAAACCGAGATCCGCCACCAACACCTTTCTGGCGACGCCCCATCAGCCGAAATTAACGAACAAAATCTAGCAAACTTCTCCTACTTAAACAACATTTTTTTCAACTTTTTCATAAACCAGGCATCCGGCAGTAGCTTCCTAAAAAACAAAAACCGTCTAGCATCCTTCCCCACGGGATACCTAAACTGCTCACTATCATCGCTAGCCGCCTCAAAAATCTTCTCAGCCACATACTCGCAGGTACTGCCAACCTTCACAGCCTCCTGAATATTTTTTTTGAATGATTTCTCCAACTTCGCATAACCCTTAATCCCACTCACTAAATAATCCGCAGACTGATCACTGAAAAAATCCGAACTCACCCCACCCGGCTCAATCAATTTAACCTTAATTCCAAAACCGGACACCTCCGAATACAAAGTTTCGCTCAGCCCCTCAACCGCCCACTTGGAAGCATTGTACAAAGCGAACATCGGCACAGCTATCCGCCCGGCCACCGAAGAAATGTTCAAAACAAGTCCACCCCTCCTTTTCCTGAAATAGGGCAAAATCTCTCGCACCACATTCAAAACTCCAAAATAATTCACCTCCATCTGCGCCCGCGCGTTCTTGTCACTGGTCGCCTCAAAAACACCAAGCTCGCCATAACCCGCATTGTTAATAACAACATCAATCTGCTTAAATTTCTTGAGCCCGGCCGAAATTGCCCGCTTGACCGATCCGGCATTCGTAACATCAAGCTTCGTGCAAAACACATTAGCCTTTTTTTTAAGGTCGCGCTCCTTTTCCGGATGTCTCATCGTCGCAATCACATTCCAGCCAGCATCCGCAAACCTAAAAGCCGTAGCCCGGCCAATCCCACGCGAACTACCAGTAATTAAAACAGTTTTTTTCATAAGAAGGAGGATAAAAAATTATCACCAATTTACCACATCCGTAAAAAAGTTCACAGGCCTACACAATTGCGCTAATATAACCCCGATAGATTTTCGCGTAACCCAAATAACCCAAAAATCATGGCAGAAATAGTTTTAATAAAAGACCTCAAAAATCATGTAGACCAAGAAGTCCAAATCCGCGGCTGGATGTACAATAAGCGGGGGAGTGGTAAGATCTACTTTTTGCAACTGCGTGACGGAAGTGGGGTAGTACAAGGAATTGTTTTTCAGGGTGATGCCGACGAGGAAACTTTTAAAAAAGCCGAGGAATTAACAATGGAAAGTTCTCTGAAAGTTACAGGAAAAGTGAGCGCTCACCCCAAAAAAGAAGGAGTTTTTGAGTTACAGATTAGCAAAATAGATATCGTACAGATACCGGACGAAGACTATCCGATATCCAAAAAAGAACACGGCACGGACTTTTTGCTAAACAACAGACACCTTTGGCTAAGATCTCCCAAACAACGGGCAATTCAGGTTGTTCGCAACACAATTATCAATGGGATTTATGAATATTTTGCCTTGAACGATTTTATCAAAATCGACTCGCCGATTCTCACTCCAAATGCCTGCGAAGGCACAACCGAGCTTTTTGAAATCAACTATTTTGACGAGGACACAGCCTACCTTTCGCAATCCGGTCAGCTATACCTGGAAGCGGCTATATTCAGTGTGGGCCGTTGTTTCGACTTTGGTCCAGTTTTCCGAGCCGAAAAATCCAAAACCCGCCGCCACCTCACCGAATTTTGGATGATGGATGCGGAAGCCGCTTTTGTTGAGCACGAGGAGAACATGAAGATTCAGGAAGAATTGATTTGCCATGTTGTTGAAAGGGTTTTGCGAGAAAACCTTGCCGAATTGGAAGTCCTCGAGCGCGATATTGAACCTCTCAAAAAAATCAAAGCCCCATTCATCAGAAAAACCCATGCCGAAGTGGTAGAAGAATTACAAGGTATGGGCTCAGACATTCAGCCAAATCACGATCTTGGAGGAGATGACGAAACTATCCTTACAAAAAAATATGACAAACCGATTTTTGTAGAAAAATACCCAGCCGAAGTAAAAGCCTTCTATATGAAGCGTGACCCCGAAAATTCTAATGTTGCCCTTTGTTCAGACCTCCTCGCTCCCGAAGGTTACGGAGAGATAATCGGAGGCTCCCAGCGTGAAGACGACTACCAGACTCTTCTTGACCGAATAAACGAGCACAACTTGCCGGTAGAGCCCTTTCAGTGGTATCTTGACCTACGGAAATACGGCTCAGTCCCACATAGCGGATTTGGAGTGGGACTGGAGCGTTTAACCGGTTGGATTTGCGGAATACACCACATCCGCGAGACCATTCCATTCCCACGCACAATCAAAAGACTTACTCCTTAATCCTACAAAAATGCCAGAAGAAAATACAAACCAACCAGCCCCACAAGAGCAACCAGCCCCACAAGAGCAACCAGCCCCACAAACTCCACAGCCTCAACCAACCCCTCAAACTCAAGAAACTCCCCAGAAGCAGGAGTGTTGCCCAAGCCTAAAAATGGAAGACTGGGACAAAAAGAAAATGCAACTAGACAAAACCTTCTACAAAACTTTTTCCCCACGCATATTTTTCATGCCTTTCTCCTTTTCTATTGATGTTCTCCGAGCCAAAAAAGGAGCGGAAGCCAAAGGTTACAAAGTGGTTGATAAGGGAATGATTATAGATACTGGCGGAATGTTTATGAGCCAATTGATGGTGGAGGTGGAAAATGCAGATCCCTCAAAAGACAAAAATGTAGTGAGCTTGGTTGGGAAAAATTTATACACAAAAGCCTCAAGCCGCCCATGGAAAGAAATGGGAAAAGATATGAAAGAACTTGAAGAGGAATTGGGAGGCAAACCAAAAGAACTCTACATCTACTACGGTGCTTGCCCGAAATGCGTAGAACAGAAAGAGGTCAAAACTGTTTACATCGCGGTGATTTAAACCTGCGACGAAGGACAAATATCCGACAAAACACAATCCCTACATTGAGGTCGTCTTGCAATACACACTTTTCTCCCATGTTCGATAAACAGATAGGGGAGTCTACCCCACTTTTTCTTCGGTACAATTTTCATCAACTCTTTCTCCACTTTCACAGCATCCTTTTGCTCCGTAAGCCCCAGCAACCTAGAAATTCTCCCTACATGAGTGTCCACCACTATCCCCACAGCCTTCCCAAAACCCGCATTCATCACCACATTAGCAGTCTTCCGAGCCACCCCCGGCAACTTCAATAAATCCTCCATCTCACAAGGAACCTCGGCGCCAAAATCCGCAACAATCATCCTCGCCGCCCCCACAACATTACGCGCCTTATTCCTATAAAAGCCAGTAGAATAAATCAATTTCTCCACCTCCCTAACATCCGCCTTAGCCATCGCCACAGCATCCCCAAACTTTGCAAAAAGCCTAGGCGTCACCTTATTCACCACCACATCCGTACACTGCGCGCTCAACATCACCGCCACAAGCAACTGAAAAACTCCGTCAAATAAAAGAGCAATATCCGCATCCGGATACTCCTTATCCAGCCTCCCAAGAACAGTATCAATCTTCCTCATGTCCTTACTCTACCTTACTTCTCACCTCACGCAAGATTTTCTGCGTCCGAGGCACAAGCGCCTGCTCCTCCCATAGATCCAGGTATTTCTCTGGCAAACTTTCCAAATGTTCTCGAGACAAATTTTCCAAAGGCAAATTACCAAGAGGATCAACATAAATTCCATTTCTCAGCATTTCAAAATGCAGATGTGGCCCGGTAGTCATATAACCGGCTCCCAAAGTTCCCGGCATTCCACCGGAAAGACCAATCACAGCACCTGCCCCAACGGCCTGCCCTTCTTTTACAAGAATCTTACTCATATGCCCATAAACAGTCTGAAATCCACCACCATGAGCAATAATTATATAACTATAACCATAACCATTATCCCTTGCAGTAAACACCACCCCGTTGCTCGTAGCTCGCACAAAACTTCCCTGCGGCACAGGCAAATCAATAGCATTATGCCCAACACCAAAAAAAGAAGAATAGCTCGGATCATGGAAATATGCGCTAATCCCTCGCTCAGGCTCAACCGGCCACAAAAAGCTACCGGCCTCAAGTTTTTCAATATAGTTTAGCTGGAAATTGTAAAGAGCCTTACTTTTATCATCCAGCCTTTCAATGTAGGCCGCCTCATCAAAGAACTCGCCATTTTCCTGAAGATGTTGCTCAATATCCGCAATCACCTTAATAAGTTTTTTAATTTCATCAAGAGCTCCTTCCTGCTCCTCCATAGATTGCTCAAGCAGTTGAGTATAAATCTGCTCCTGGCCTGCGGAAATCTTCAAAAGATTTTCCTTGGCAATTTTATGAGCCTCCAACTCCTCTTTCTCAAGTTTTAAAGAAGCCTTCAATTGATCCAATTTAATTTTTTCCTTCTTTGCAAGCTCCTTATAGTAAAGTAAATCCTCACCTGTTTGACTCAAATCATCCAGCATCTGCCTTCCCGTTTCGTTCAAAATATCAAAATACTTCAACTCTTTAAGATTTTCCCCGATAGTTTCTTCGGTAAACAAAAGCTTTATAGCATCCAATTCACCATTATCATCAATCGAAATCAGAGCGTTCTCCTCCTGATATAAAATCCTCATATAATCCTTCAACAGAGATTTTTGATCTTCAAATTGATTCTGCTTGGCAATAATCTGCCCCTGAATCGTATCCAAAGCGACCTCTTGCTTCGCAAGCTTCCTCAAAACATCAAAAAGTTTTTCCGTAGTGAGCGAAAGAGACCTCTCCAGATATTGCAACTGCGCTTCCAAATTCACTCTCTCATGAGTGATTTGCTCCAGTTTTTCCTCCGTATCATGAGCTTTTTTAAGAACCTGATGATAATCGGATTTGCTCATATTAAGCTCAGTCTTCAGCTTTTCCAGGAACTTGTCCGCCTCACTTTGGGGATCAATCACCAAAGGCGGACGGGAAACCTCATCCTGCTGGATATCTGTCACAAAGATCTTCTCAATTTGTCCCGACTCCTCGGCAAAAGCCGAAAACGCCCCATATGTGAGGGCAAAAGCCGTTAAACTTAGAATTGCTATGTATTTCTGCATCAATTTCATAAATTTGATTCTTTTACATCCCTATATTTTACCATAAATAAGGCTTTTTTTCAAATAAGAAGGGACGAAATTTGACAATAACCACACAGAACGTTAACATGAAATTCAATTTAGTAAACACACCAACTATGAAAGGCGAACCACGATTACGAGAAAATAGATATAAACTGCTAAACGATGTTTCGATGGAACAACTAATCGAAACATGGACCAATTTTGGCAGCGATGCACTGCTCACAAGTATGACTCCAGAGCAAGTCATGCAAGAATTTAGGAGTGGGAACGAAGATGTAATTAAAGCCCTAAATGGCATCAGCCTAAACGAGTTACTAAAAATGGATGGTATTAAGAATGCAGAAGAGGGAGCCACTTGGACCGTTATTGATTTATTAGCCGAAGCCATTACAGAAAAACGCAGAATGATCGAGAAAGAGGGACCATATTATAACGCTGTCCCCTTTAATAATTACAAAGACCAGAACATTGATGAAGAGGTGTTAAAACTTGACCCAGAAATATACGAGATACGAGTCCTCACAGAAGGCCAAGCTGCACAGGCCATCATAGTTTCCGAAAAAGAGACGGGAAATGTTTATTGCAAAAAAGGGTTTAATCACGGTAAGGCATACAGTATGGACACCACGATCCCAGGGCTCATTGTACAAATAGCTATAAAAAAACTGCTTGCACAAATTAAAAGAAAATCCTGAAAAATCCCTTGCATTTAGCGCAACAATAAGTAAAATGAACAGGCAATTAAAACAACACTATGTCACATAAAAAAGCGGGAGGAAGTACCAATAACGGTAGAGATTCAGTTGCTAAGCGTTTAGGCGTGAAGGTTTATGGTGACCAAGCCGTAAAAGCAGGCGGAATAATTATTCGCCAAAGAGGTACAAAATATTTCCCTGGTGAAAATGTAGGAATGGGAAAAGATCACACGATTTTCTCACTAGTCGCAGGAAAAGTTAAATTCACAGAAAAAGCTCTCAAGAAATATGATGGTCGTATCTTCAAAGATAAGATCGTTAATGTTGTATCAGCTTAAATATGTCATTAGAGTCATTTATTGGATTTGATCAGGGCGAAGGAATGTCGGAGTCCGCTTTTGAGCAATTTAAAGAAAAGATGGGGAGGGCCCAAGCCCAAATAGCAGCTATCCAAAAAGAAGAGAAGAAAAGCAAAAAGAAAGAACAGGATTTGATAAACATTCTTCTTAAATTTATCAAAAAAAGTTCAAAAAAAGAACTAACCCTACTCATTAGTCGCACACTCGAAAAGAATATCCCCGCAAATTTCGTTCTCGCTGTTGTTTTGCTGGGCAATGAAGATATTCAGCAGGAGGCAAAAAGCTTCATTGCTCTCCCAAAACCGGAAAACAACGAAAAAGCCCTCATCTTCTTTGGAGACGATCAAACAACACCCCTAAAAGTCCGGATAGAGCTTGACGGCTGGCTAAAAGAAATGCTTTTTCAGGCCGAAGAAAAACCCCACAAAATGATCAAGACCGCCTACGAATATAAAAAGGATGCAGATAGAGAACCTCAAAACATCCTGATTCAACTTCTTAGCTTTGTAATGCACGATTTTTTAAGCCAAAACGACATCCAACAGCCAGCAAAGCAAATAAAAGAATTTTGCACCTTCACCCTTGAGGGAATTCTCAAAAAAACCGAAGAAAACATCGAAAAAAGGGGACTCTTGGAAAATTAATCCTCCTTCGGACCATACCCTTTTCTAATCAACTCATCTATCAGCTCTTCCATTGGTTTTTCCCATAAACTGGAGGCCGCAATCAGATGAGCAACTTTTTGCACCTTAGCAGAGCCAAGATCATGATAGCCCAGCTGATAAACAATATTTGCGATTTTTGAAACATCTTCATCGCTCAGACCGTATTTAACACCCAAATCAATTAGTAACTTATTTTCCATTTGTCATTCATTAAGGATAGCTATATTCTACATCAGCAAAAATGAAATTAAAATGTTTTAAAATAATTTGGTTCATAACAGTAATCTGTTTGCTTAAAGCAAGCGCATTTGCTGCAACCCTGGAACTTCCAACGGCAACAGCCGCCACAGATTCAATATTCGGCACTTATTCAAAACTAAGCCAGGAAAACCAAATGCTTACAGAAGCGGAAATCGACCTAAAATTTCTAACCGAAGAATTTGTAAACGAGCACCAAAAAGAGCTTGAGGATAAAAAAAATGAAGAATCAGCCCTACAAGATCTCCAAATCGCCACCGCTGAGAAAATAAAAGAGATTAGCGAATCCCCAAACAAAGACCAAAATTTACTTAACGAACTCAATTTAAAGATAAGCGAACTGCAAGAGCGTATTGCGGCGCTAGTTCCGGAAATTGCAGAATTGGAGAACAGCTACGAGCAAACCGAACACCTCAATAATCTGGAAATTGAGCAAAAAAATCAGGAAATATCAAAAATAAAAGCCAACATAGAAAAAACCAGAGAAGTTGCCAAAAACCAGTTTCTGACCATTTTAAAAAGAGCTGGAATCATCATTGCACTTATCATTCTCTCTTTCCTATTTGGCAAAATCGCTAAGCGGGCAATCAGAAAAAATAGCCACAAACTTTCTTCTGAAAGAAGAGAAATTCTCATCAAAATCGTTAACATCTTCGTAATTTCTGTAATTGTATTAGTAGTAATTGCGATTGTATTTTCGCAATTTGTTATGCTCTTGCCCTTTTTGGCCTTACTTGGTACCGGTCTTGCCTTTGCAGTACGCGATGTGATCTTATCCTTTTTGGCATGGTTTTTTATTGGGACACAAGGGCGATTCAAGCAGAACGACTTGATAGAAATTGGTGATGCGCGAGGACGGGTTCTGGATATAAATCTTATTCACACAACACTAAAGGAGACGGGAGAGAGGGGATCCACAGGACGAATAATTACCTTCCCAAATAAAAAGATATTTGAGGAAACTGTCAGAAATTTTTCGGCAATGTATCAGTTTACCTGGGTTATTCTGGACTTCTATCTCACCAGAGAGTCGAACATCCAAAAAGCAAAAAACCTCATGCTAGAAACCATTCAAGAGTTAACCGTAGAAGATCTGGAGGAAGTACAAAAGAATTTACCTTCACTGACCAATAAATTCAATTTCACAGATGAAGAGGCAAAATCTCATGTCTATGTTGAACTAACAGAAAAAGGCATAGCCGTGAAAATCAAATTTCTTTGCAGACTAAGCCAACGCCATATCCTCAGAAGCAAAATCTCCGAAACAATCATCGAAAAAATCTCCCGGGAAGAAGACATAGCTTTTAAATTCTTGATGATGTAAGCGAATTATGGGGTGAGCGATGGGGTTCAGAACCCTTAGGCGCTCTGGACCACACCAAACATGCTCTCTCCTCAGAGCGAATTATGGGGTGAGCGATGGGGTTCAGAACCCTTAGGCGCT
>Ga0180007_10004575_pt1 | contig 14564 bp, 16 predicted proteins | sample MM_PC_MetaG_FD_121122 | JGI IMG/M metagenome (GOLD analysis project Ga0180007, IMG submission 121122) | Groundwater microbial communities from the Aspo Hard Rock Laboratory (HRL) deep subsurface site, Sweden - MM_PC_MetaG | ecosystem: Environmental > Aquatic > Deep subsurface > Groundwater... | reverse complement strand
TAATTCCGAAAAATTCACTGTGCTTTTGTTATGCAATCTCGTACTCCATAGCCATTAGAAATAGATTTGTTAATAATTTAATGAATCCTCAAGAATCGGAATTATTTAGGCGAAGGAGTATATACCAATTCCAGTTCAAAATATACTTATCTCCTGCCCCCCTCACACTTCGACATTACTCAGTGTGGCTAACAATCTTGTTGCAAGTAATATCTATGAGTGACCATGAGTCATATCGAATGGCCACCCATCCTCTCCCCCTTCGAAAACTCCCTCACCTTAAAATATTGAGGGAGGGGGATAAAGAAAAGAGCCAAGGTATAGGTTTTAATAGATGCTACGATATGTGATACTTTGAAATGTAATTAGTATCATAACCCCAATATTCCAATATTCCAGTATTCCAAACGATGTTAACTTCAATTACTTGAAGTAATTTCAATAGACTCTATTATTTAGTTATGCTCAAAGTCGCAATAAACGGCTACGGTCGTATAGGTCGTAACGTACACAGACAATTCGAAGAACGGTATGCAGATCAAGTTCAGGTAGTGGCAATAAATGCCTCTTCTTCATCCGAGATGCGAGCGTATCTTCTTAAATACGATTCACTTCACAGAAAATTCAAAGGTACGGTAGAAGTCAAAGATGATGACAATATCATTGTAAATGGAAAAACTGTACGAGTAGTAAAAGAACGTGATCCGAACATATGCCCATGGAAAGAATTAGAAGTTGATATTGTTGTTGAAGCAACAGGCAAATTCAGAACAAGAGAACTGGCTCAAGGACATCTTAATGCGGGAGCAAAAAAAGTTATTGTTACAGCACCTATGAAAGATGATACTCCCACATTTGTAAAAGGTGTTAATGACGAAGAAATGACTGCAGACATGGATATACTTTCCAATGCTTCATGCACTACAAATTGTATTGCTCCTGTGATTAAGGTAATTGATGAAGCGTATGGAATAGAAAACTTACTCGTAAATTCAGTTCACGCTTTCACAGCATCTCAGAATCTACTGGATAACAAAAATAGTGCCGGTGATCTGCGACGTACCAGAGCCGCTACTCTTTCAATGATTCCAACAAAGACCGGGGCTGTAAAGGCCTGTGCAAACATTTTTCCGCATCTTAAAGGAAAAATTGACGGTATGGCATTCAGAGTTCCTGTTCCAACCGTAAGCTGTTCCTACATGGCATTCTTTTTAAAGGATCCAACTTCTCTGGAAGAAGTAAACCGAATTCTTAAAGAAGCATCGGAAAACGGTCCAATGGCAGAAATACTGGACTTTTCTGAAGACGAATGTGTTTCCATAGATTTTCAAACAAACCCTCATTCCTCGATTGTTGATGCCCTGTTCACAAAAGTAGTAGACGGAAATGCAGTTCAAGTTCTGGCGTGGTACGACAACGAATGGGGTTATGCTATGAGAGTGACGGAGATGGTGGTTAGTGTTGGTTCAATGACGGAAAAAGTTTTCTAGTTTCTAGTTTATTGTTTTTAGTTTTCAATGAAAAAACTTGACTTATAGGTAACTAGAAACTAAAAACTAGTTAACTAGTTAACTAATAATCAAAATGACTTCTAATCACTGCCCACCCACCCCTAGAGTATCCCTAAACTCTCACCTATTCCAATCTGCAAATACACCTGATGAGCTAAGACATTTGATAAACGATATTTCACGTGCAGCCAAATACATCAGCTACGCGATACAGACATCAGAAGGAGGTCTTGCAGGAGGTTCCAATTCGTCAGGCGATGATCAACTGGAGCTCGATGTACTAAGTAATACAATATTCGAACAACACTTAAACGAAAGTAATCTGGTATGTTGCTATTCATCCGAAGAGCAAAAAGAGATGGTTGAGCTTTCCGACGATGCAAAATACTCCGTTGTTTTTGATCCTCTGGATGGATCGTCACTTGTTGATGCTAATTTTGCAATTGGATCAATTGTTGGAATATACGAAGGACGCGAAATCATCGGAAGAAAACCAAGTGAACAAGTCGCAGCACTTTATGTCTTATATGGGCCAAGAACAATACTGATATATTCAACGGGAAACGGTGTCCATGAATTTTTGTTAAATGATGTTGGCGAATTCATCCTATTCAGAGAAAATATTGGTATAGCAGACAAAGCAAAGAATTATAGTGCCGGAAATCTTCGGGCACTATCGGATAATCCAAAATATGATGAGGTATTCCATGACTGGCTAAAGCGCGAACTTACACTCAGATATTCAGGATGTATGGTTGCTGACGTCCATCATATCTTTGCAAAAGGACAGGGAATCTTTTCCAATGTAGGAGGAAGCAAATATCCGGATGGAAAACTAAGGCTTGTGTACGAATGCGGTCCTTTATCGTTTCTGGCGGAAAATGCCGGTGGAGTCTCTCTTGATGGAAATATCAGGATTATGGACAAAGAAATTACCGATCTTCATCAAAGAACACAGATTATAATTGGATCAAAGAATGAAGTAGAGAAGGTATGTAAACAGTTGAAAGAAACAAGTGAGTAGGATGTTACGAGTGAGTAGTTGGTAGTGAGTAGGATGTAGCAAGCTTATTTTACAAAAACCTAAACTCTTACTACTCACTACTCACTACAACCTCGTCACAACCTCGTAATCAATCCCAAAACGGCTCCTTCTGCGCCATCTCCATAGCCTCTTCAAGCGTCTGATGTTTATCAGGCTCCTTCTCCTTGCCCTCCAGTTTATGAATCTTTTTCATTGTTTTATACGTTCCCCATGGATAATAACGCTTACCTTTCCTAAATCGCTTCTTTTCACCTTTCTCCGGATCCACAACTTCCTTCATTTCCAGTTTCTTTGCATTTCCATTTTTATCCCATTCAACCATACCAATAACAACCCTTTTATTAGGATCTATATAAACCAAATCGTCATCTTTATACTCAGTATCCATATTCAAGAAATAATACGATGCTCCTCAGGTTCCGGAGGTGCGGGAACTGCGACAGGGGGCTGATGATCAATTTTATTGGTAATCCTATCAGGTCTGGATGCCTGATGGAATATCTCCTCCACATTAGTTTTCTTTTGTTCCTGAATACGAAGATAAGAATAAAAAGCAACAACTATGCAAGATATCAACGCCATATTTATTCCAAACCTAATTTCCATTCTGGAGAAATTGAAACTAACTCTCATCAATACTGATAATGCGGCTAGAACCAATACAGTTGACTGAATTGAACAGAATAACCTCACACTATCTTTGTTGCGCTTTTTAATAAGATTTGTTCCGCCAAATAGCGGTACCAGAGTAATCAATAGTACAAATATATTAAGTAATAAAACTGATATACCAAGAAATGATGTATAAAATCCAAGACCGGAATATGAAACCGAGTCACTGCCAAGCATATACCCGCTTGTCCATGGCATAAATACGCTTATTACAGCAAGAAAAGCAGCACCGTTTAAAATACGTTCTTCCAGATCCAGATACCTTAGACGACGAAGTGCTGATAAAGCCATAGCGATAGGATAGCAACTAAATGGCAATTGGCAAATTAGCTTATTGGCATATTAGCTAATTTATGCTGTTAATATTGAACCAATAGCCAATTAGCAAATTGCCAAAAGCCAATTGCATTACAATAAGAATATTTAGAGTAGAATACTGTATATGCATACTATAGCTATAGACATCCGCGAGGCCTCTAAATTCCAAAGAACCGGCAAAGGCCAATGGACATTCGGCTTTCTATCGGAATTGATTAAAAGAGATGTTCAGCTACATCTGATATCAGATTGCGAAGTCCCCTCTTGCTTTCATACCTCAAATGCCAGATTACATTTTCTGCCATCAGGTATTTTATGGCATCTAAAAGCTTCCCGATTAATTAAAAAGATTAATCCTGATTTCTATATAAGCCCAACCAGCTACATTGTGCCTTCATTGCTTGGTAAAAGAATCAAGTCCGTAGTAGTAATACATGATCTGATTGCATTCAGAAAAGAGCCCCATGACAAAAGAGCAAAGTTTATAGAAAAACTATTACTAAAATATTCAGCAAGTAGATCCTTCAAAATTGTAACCGTGAGCAACAGCACCAAATCTGACCTTATTCAAAAGTATCCCAATATTGATTCCAATAAGATTACTACAATATATTCAGGTCCTGCGAAAAATAATCCTGAACCCAATGTTTCGGATAATAAAACTATTCTATGTGCAGGGACACTGTGCCCTCGTAAAAATCAGACACGTCTGATAAAAGCATATAATCAATTATCTTCTGAACTTAAGGATAGATTCAAATTGATTCTTATTGGAGGAAGCGGATGGAATTACAAAGATACTATCGACCTGATAAAAAACTCTGAGGGCGTAGAATGGAAAGGGCATGTGGGAGACAGCGAATATGAATCATATTTGAATAGTTGTCATATTCTTGCACTCCCCTCTTTATATGAAGGATTCGGTTTACAAGTACTCGATGCACTTCAAAAAGGAATTCCTATTCTAATCTCAGATCGCGGAAGTCTGAAAGAAGTAGCCGGTGACGCTGCAATATACATAGATCCTGAGGACATATCATCAATATCAAAAGGGCTAGAAGAACTTCTTATTAATGAATCATTAAGATCTGAGCTAAGAGAGAAAGGGTCAGTACAAGCCAAAAAGTTCTCTTGGAAGAAGACAGTAGATTTATTTTTGGAGATCATCAACTGAGTTAATTATAGAGATAACAGTTGCGCAACTATAACATGTATAAAAAGCCATAATAATTATTATTATGTAATTCATTTATCTATATACTGAATGTCATCAATGAATAAGCTCAAATACCCCCACATCGGCATTACAGTAAAATCAGGTCTAGACCAAAAAGATAAAGCAGTGTCACAAATTGTAGAAATCTTGAAACAACAAGAAGCAAATATATGTTTTGATTCAGATAGAGTTGGAGAACTGGAATGCACCAAAGGATTACAAGAAATGAAGGCAATTGAAAATATTGATTTGCTAATAGTAATTGGAGGCGATGGATCTATTCTGCGAGCTGTAAGAGAACTAAAAGATTTTAATATTCCTATTTTAAGTGTTAACCGGGGAACAGTTGGCTTTCTTGCTGAAGTTAATTTAGATGAAGCTGAAGATCTTCTTCCAAAGCTTTTGCAGGGCGAAGGCGATATTGAAGAGCGTGGATTGTTACATGTATCTGCACACAGAAATGGAGATGAGATTTATCAAGGACATGCACTTAATGAAGTTGTAATCTCTCAGGGCTCAATCGCACGTTTGGTTAATCTAATAACTACAGTTAACGGAGAAGAGCTTGCCAACTATCATGCTGACGGACTTATTATCTCCACTCCGACAGGATCAACGGCATATTCACTTGCAGCAGGTGGACCATTAGTTTATCCGACTCTTAACGCAACAATCCTAAGCCCAATCAATCCTTACAGTTTTAGCCAGAAACCCGTAGTAATCCCCGGTGAATCCGAAGTGGATGTAATGGTAGAGACCAAATCAAACAAATATCAAGATACGGAAGTTGTTTTGACTGTCGATGGTCAGGTTTATATTCAACTGGAAGCAGGAGATCACATAAAAGCATGTGTGCATCCAAGCAAAGTGAAGTTCCTCAGACGCAAACAAGATACCCTTTTTAGTACTCTTAGGAGAAAGCTTAAGTGGGGAGAACGGGCGGGTTAATGTCGTTATTCTGATACTAAGTATTGTCTAAAATCGTCCTGTGATTCACGTGAATCAGCATTAGAAACAAATATCTCTGTGAATTCATCTCTATTTGAATCTAATGTCGGAATATCAGGATACCGGAGTGCCCTTTCCATTATTGCAATATTTCCATCACGCCTAATTGCTTCATCATCATCATTTAAAGGAATATGCATAGGAAAAAGCCTAGGCAATTTTGCATAACTAACATTGGCACCATCCATAGCAAAAACAGGTGTTCTTTTTGAACCTATAATTCTATGTAAATCTTCCAAGACCGAAGAAACTGTAAATGCTAATATTCCTCTCTGAAGTGCATGTGTATCTATTGCATTATTAAGATATGCATATTCAGCAACACTAGGATCCAACGAAACCAAAACATCATTCTCACAAATACTTCTGGATCTTTTTTTAGAAACTATCCGATTATTACCTTCTGAAAAGAAAAGTTGATATTCCAATACACTTAATCTTGTTTTTAATTCCCTTGCAGCGTCTGTTAACATGCTTCTTATCAAATCTACCACTTTATCCATAATCTCAGAAATCACTACACCGTAATCGCCCATGGCATCACTTGCATATAAATGCTCTAAGCCCGCTATTATAGGCCTGAGTATGCCAACGGTTTTTGGTTTATCTGAAAACATTGGATGTCTTTTTACATATGTATTTAATGCTTGTCAAACCCTTATAATCATTTCTTCCCTGCCGGGACCCGTTCCAATAAACCCTACAGGTACACCTGTCTGTTCTTCAATAAAGCCAATAAATGACTGTGCATTCTCCGGAAGCTCATCAAATGATGTGAATCCTTTCGTACTTGCTTTCCACCCAGGGAGTTCTTTGTATACAGGCTTACCACCATCCTCATCTACTGCCACAGGAATTACTTCTTCTTCATCCAAAACATCAAGCTTTGTAATATTCCAATGCGTTAGACCATTTAATTGTGCTGACTTCCTTAAATCTCTTAGAGCAAGCCATCCACAACGCCTAGGTCGTCCTGTAGTTGCACCATATTCGCCTCCGCGTTCCCTGAGTCTATCGCCAACCTCACCCTCAACCTCGGTAAAGAACTCTCCTTCTCCAACGCGTGTGCAGTATGCCTTGGCAATTCCGATTGTTGTATTCAAGGCATTGGGAGGAAGCCCCAATCCCTGCAAAGCTCCGGAAATAGTTGTTGAACTACTTGTAACATAAGGGTAAGTGCCATGATCAATATCCAAATGAGTACCTTGTGCTCCCTCTACAAGAATATTCTTTCCACCTTTCAAATAATCATGAATCAATTCAATCGCATCGGTCACAGTTTCTCCCAGAACTTCCGAAGCTTCTTTAATCTGGGATAACTCTTTTTCTATATCAACATTTATTCCATAAAGTTCAGAAAGACTCTGTGCTTTATCCTTAAGTTCTTCTTCCAGATTTTTACCGAGACTTTCCATTCTAATTCCTGTCCTAGCTGCCTTGTCTATGTAAGCAGGGCCTATGCCTCTCATTGTTGTGCCAATCCCCTTCCCTTTTATCTTTGCTCGCTGTTGTTCAAACACCTCATCCATAGCCATGTGATAATCAAAAAGAATATGTGCTTCATGAGAAATATGTAATCTTGGAACAACATCAACACCCGAATCTCTGATGACCTTAATTTCTTCCAGAAGTGTGGGAAGATGCAAAACCATTCCGGATCCGATAATAATATCTTTGCCTTCATGAAGAGCCCCCGATGGAATTAGATGGAAAATGTACTGCTTACCATCCACTACAATAGTATGCCCTGCATTGGCACCTCCGCACGCACGAGCAATCACATCGTATTCTTCAGCGATTATGTCCGTGACCTTTCCTTTTCCTTCATCCCCCCATTGTGCACCGATAATTGCAGAAACCTGTCCGAGTTTTGATGTGATTGTTATCATGAGTTAAACATATCATAGTTTGATTAATATGAAAATATTAATCGTCACTGGTCTCTGGTCGCTAGTCGCTAGTCAAAAAACATCGAGACCAGTGACAAGTGACTAGCGACCAGCCTATAGGTACCCTTGTGGTGTGACCCCAAACAATACTATTACAAAGATATTGCCTGTTCTCTTCTACACTCAACAACAAACCCCCAACAATATGAATTATTCTTAGCTGATTTAATTAAAGGCTCTATTAAATCCAAGCCTTCATCTCCTGCAAATATCGCTGACCTTGGCTCGTACTGAGCCTCATCATTAATTGCTTCACCATCAGGAACATATGGAGGATTGCTCACTAACAAAAACTCTTCATTCAAATCTGCAATAGGATCCAAAAGCGAACCAGTTCTAAAATCAATCCGATCTGATACTCCGTGCTTCTCCGCATTAGATTTGGCAACTTTCAGAGCTTTATCACTGACATCAGTTGCAATGATCTTTATATTAGGAACCTCCAGAGCAAGAGTAATTGCTATACATCCGCTACCGGTTCCAATATCTACTAGAGTTTTAATACTTGAACACTTGTTCAAGTGTTTAGATATACAAACAATAGCGTTATCAACATCTCGAACCTCATCACAAGGATTATTCAAGAAATCCTTCGCAAGATCTATAAGTCCTTCCGTTGATGGCCTTGGAATCAGCACATCAGATGTTACTTTGAACTCACGACCATAAAACTCTTTAATTCCTGTAATATAAGCTATTGGCTCCCCTTTTGATCTTCTTTCAATGTATTCTATAAAAGTTGATTCCTGATCATCAGAAAGCTCCATATCCGGATTTATGAGCAAGTATGAGCGATCTGTTCCCAAAGTTGAATAAAGAAGTATTTCTGCTTCAAGCCTGCTTATGTCCACACAATTAAGTGCCTCAGATATCTTCATGCAACTATAATAGCATTATGAGCAACACCAAGCCGATTGCAATTGACTGCCGCTTTGCCGGAATAAACACAGGCATTGGTCGCTATACTCGTGAACTTGTCTCCGAGATGCTAAAGATTGAATCGCAGCAATGCTGGATACTTTATGTAAGAAGCAAAGATGAGGATTGGCTTAAGAATATTTCAAATACAAATATTGAAATCATATCCGCACCATACAAACATTATTCATGGGGTGAGCAGAATCACTTTCCTGACCTTTTATCCGGGTCACCTGCTCGTTTGCTGTTTTCACCTCATTTTAATGTACCTTACTTTTGTCCGTTACCTTTTGTAATAACTATTCATGATTTGATACTTCATAAATACCCTAACAAAGCATCCATCTGGAAACGTATTGCCTATAGACTGCTTCTATCCAGAGCTATAAATAAATCAAAGCACATAATTACTGTAAGCGAAACAACACACGATGACTTATGTGATATTTATAGTCACTGGAAAGTAGAGAGTAAATCATCGGTAATCTCCGAAGGCGTAAACGATAACTTTTATAGGCGTTCGGTAAATGAAATAGAAAATGTAAAAAGAAGATATGGATTGCATAAACCATTTTTCCTTTATGTTGGAAATGCAAAAGAACATAAAAACGTTCAGACTCTGATAGATGCATTTCAGTCACTTGGCGACAATTCAATTGATCTGGTTTTGATAACCTCCGGTCCGGAAACTGCATTCCTTAACTTCCAACAAGGAATCAAATTTATACCTGATATTCCGGACAGCGATCTACCTGCACTCTACTCAGGAGCTAAAGCATTTGTCACAGCCAGCCTTTACGAAGGCTTTTGCCTACCGGTTGCGGAAGCAATAAGTTGTGGTTGCCCTGTTATTGCCAGCAACAAGGGAGCTATTCCTGAGATTGCCGGAGAAGATTCTGTTCTGGTAGAACCAATTGCCGTGGAACTTTCCAAGGCTATGAAAAATCCACCAGATCCTACTGATGAAGTTATTCACAACAAATTCTCGTGGAACCAAGCAGCTCGCGATACAATTAATTTATTAATTAACATCTGATATGATTCCCCATCACGAATTAACCAATTAACTAATCAACGTATATCCATGGAACATATTAGCATTACATTATTTAAGGCTTTAAATAAACGTGGATTATACGACCACGCAAATGCATCTCTTATATTGCACCTTGCTCAGAACTGGATAGATACAAATTTGGAAGAATTCAAAGATGAACTGACAGTAGTATCATATCGTGATAAAAAACTGTCTATTCAATCAGATAACTCCATAGCTGCTCAGGAATGTAATGGTTCATTAGATTCGCTTAAAGAATTCCTTACAATTGAACACAAACATAATGTAGATGAAATCAGAATAGTCCGAACATCTTAATAGGAAAATCTTTTGACCCCTCTCCCTTTCCCTCTCCCTATGGGAGAGGGAACATGCATCCAAGTCATTTCCAAGCAATTCATGCACCAAAGCATTTTCTAATCACGCTTTTCACAAGCTCAATTTTAGAATATCTAGATTCTGAGAAATAGCATCTCAATAGCTTGAAGACTGCTTAGCGGCGCACCCTCTCCCTAGGGAGAGGGCCGGGGAGAGGGGTCAAAAGAACTATTAATTACTTAATCAACATAGTTTATTATTCAAAAAACCCATTTTCTCGCTTGCACAGGTCCAACTACTTCCTTAAACTCTCTCTGATATTTAGATATGCTAGTTATTAGATTAAAACGCACCGGCAAAACAAATAGCCCCACTTTCCGTGTTGTTGTGGCAGATAAAAAGGAGGCCGTAAAAGGTAAGGTTATCGAAATTATCGGCTATTACATTCCCACACGAGAGCCTGCTGAATTCGAATGTAATCAAAATCGTATTTCTCATTGGATAGAATTAGGGGCTCAGCCAAGCAACACACTTGCCAGATTACTTGCTAAAAATGGTATGTCTGACATGGAAAAATACATGAAGACATATACAAAGAAATCAAAGAGAAAAGTATCAGAAGAGGAAGAAGCACCTGCAGCAGCAGTAACACCTCCTGTAGTTGAGTCGTCAGATGATAAACCGGCAACAGAAGAACCAGTTGCAGAAGAGCCAAAGGATGAACCACCTGCTACAGAACCTGCAGTAGAACCCTCTGTTGAGTCGGCAGCAGAACCTCCCACAGAAGAACCTAAATCAGAGCCTGAACCTGAAGCTGCAACACCTGATACTGTTGCAGAAGAAGAGGTCCCTGATACAAAAGACGACGACAAAAAAGAATAATAAAACCAGACCAGTGACCAGCCTGACATCCATAGCTCCGCCGAGGCGGACGAAGGATGTTGACTCCCAACACTCCAATAACAAACGAAAGATTCAATTCATTTGACTCCTAACTTTTTAAAAACAAACTTAAATCAGACTTCTCAGACCCCCAACAATTCTAATAACTCATCTAACCTAGAGATTTGAATATATCCGAAACTAAATCAATTATAGTCGTAAACGATAGCTCAAAAGGAATATCCAAAAGCACCGCCATAAATTTAACAATAAAGAAAGCGATGAAAGATACAAACAATCCGATAATTGCAAATCTTATTGTATGAACTGCTTTTTTAATCTTCTCCTCGTTACCTGCAGAGAGAATAAATGTTATACCTCCTACAATGATATAAACCAAACAAAGAATCGTTGCGGCTATCAAAGCAAGCGCAACGAACGTCGCAACTATTTCCAGTATGGATGCATTTTCCAGTAATTCTCTGAGCATTTGTGAAGTGGGGAACTAAGCTATAAGATTTTCGGACGGTTCCAGTACCTTTAAGTTTATACGATTATCACCACCTCCCACAATACGAAGTAGTGTTCGCAGAGCTTTAATGGTCTGTCCATTCTTACCTATCAATTTCCCCATATCTCCGTCTCCTACCTTAACTGTCAATAAGACGCCTAAATCGTCAGTTTTAACATCTATAAAAAGCTCTTCCTTGTTTTCTACAATGTTTTCTAAAACGAATTTGAGGAAGGCATAACCCGGTGTTGTCTCGTCAGCTGTCATAACTGGGGGGATTATAGAGTTGGGTTTGGTGTTGAGCAAGGATAAAGGGTGGGGAAAAAGTGTCAAGTGAGCGGAATTTGTTGTATTTTCTTGGGTTCGGAATCCGGAATCCGGAATCCGTTAGCCATTTATGAGCAATTAGAGAGCCTTCAATGTGAAATTTGGCAGCATCAAATAATCGCATTCCGGATTCCGGATTCCGAACCTCAACTCTTTCATATTTATACCAACAACCTGCGTCTAGTCCAAATCGTAGGAATTCCAGCCAATAACATCAACACTCCCGACATCATCACATCCAAAGGAGCACCACTATTTGGCAGATAAGTCATTACCCCAATCTGTGAAGTATGAACACGTTCTGTAAGAGCAATATTCTCCAAACCATCTCCGCTAACAGAAACTACGTTTGCAATACCAATTCCATGTGGAGCATTTGGGCTGATTCGAACGGTGTAGCTTACATCCCAGCTGGCACCTGGTTCCATAACAGGAATATTCCATACAATACGATCCCCTACCATCTGACCAACATCACCATCCAATATTTCTGTGTAAGCTTGGTCAATACGATCTTCTACTACAACATTTGATATGGCGTGATCCAAAGTATTTCTAAGATATATTGAATAGCTGACCGTATCACCGGGTCGTATTTCGGATCTGTCGGCAACTTTCCTTAGTAGCACATTACTCTTAACAGGTTTTGCAGGTGCATTCTGGCTTACAGTTACATCTGATACTTCTGTTACGTCTACAGCTTCGTGACCGGAAGCTACCCTTACACCATTTCTTAAAGCAGCACCCAAAGGAGCATCGCTTCTTACTCTTCCTGTCACATACAAAACTCTTTTTCCATTAGGACTAACCGAGATTCCTTTCCAGTAAACTTCTTTGCCCGTCCATGTACCACCATCGGATGCGGCAACAAATTCGCTATAGATAGGTAATGCATTTACAACATCAATTGAAGAAATGAATTTTGATTGGTTGTTATGAATAACAATCTCGTATGTCAATTCATCACCGACCTTTGCAGCGATATGACCGTCATTAACAGTTACACTAAGACCTGCGGGCGGAACCTTTTCGTAGATAATTGTGGTGCTATCCGAACCGTATGCTGCCTCGGCGGATGCATTCAGAGTGATAGTGGTGAATTCAGGCATATCACGCTCCACTGCACACACAATTTCGTAAACTACAGTTTCTCCTGCGGCAATGTATTCATCTTCCCACTCAATAGATCTGTTGGTTCTTTTATACATGCCTGATGCATTCAAAAACTCGAGTGTGATTGGAATCTGTGCATGCAGTGTAAATGTTCTGTCATCTCCGAATGCATTTTTTACAGAGATTTTATATGCGTTAACTTCACCCGGTTCCGCATAAACCTTTCCATCATCAACAAATATTTCAAAAGGTACTCTCATTACATCTTTTTCCAAAACCATTGTAGTGTCAGTGGCTCTTTGATCACTTGCTGCTGCTTCTGCAAAAAGCAATTCTTCATCAGGAATTGTATTCATTAATTCAACACTTACATTCAAAGTCTTTACAAACCCCGGATAAACCACCACATCTTCCCACATTACAATATTACCATTCCTTCTTCCGTTTTCGCTTGATGACATCAGATTGACATACGAAGGAAGGAAAAACCTCACATCTGTAGTGTAAGGAACATCCAAACCGGTCCTCATAGAAATGGTATATGTAAGTGATTCTCCAACCTCTACGTCATCCATTCCGTCTGATAATGTAAGGAATAAATCCGGTCCTTCTCCTACTTCCCTGTTATCATCATAAGAACTGCATCCCAAATCTTCAGGAAAATCGGCTGTTCCGTTGTCGTCATTATCTATTCCATCATTACATTCGGGTATTACCAAAGCATTTGATACGCCAATTTGAAGCGGGAATACTGTTCCTGCTACAAATACAGCACATATGGCAATCGGCATCAGAGATACAAAATATTGAGTTCTACGAGCTGTTTTGGACATTTAAAAGATTGGGAAGTACCAAAAAGGAGATTACTTTAGGTCAGTTTTAGGGATATGTCAAGGATGATTGACATGGTTAATGCGACTATTTTCCTATTTAATGATGGAATAAAATGGTGTATAAATTAGCCATGAGTATAGGTAATGAATCACCAACCAGAAAAGAAATAACAAACGGTCCACCTGAGCGTTGGGGTGGCTGTGAGGATGATCCATGGGAAGGGGATGTTCCTGAGATACATAGATTTGAATTTCCGTGCAAAGGTATTGTTTATAGAACCTATAACTATGAAGATGTTTATGTAATTTTGAAAGAAGTGAATGGAGGACCAAGAAATGATTATTATCGATTTACTAATTATTCTGATTTTAAAGAACAAGGGTTAATATTTGATTATGCTTTATTTGAGGTAGTTGAGAGTGAAAATGGTTATGAGCTCAAAGCAATAGAAGCAGAATCACTAACTCCGCAAGATGAAACTGGGCAAGCAATCGTTGAAGAAGTAGCACAGAAAAAAGGACAAATTAGAAAAGGATTAGGGGTATTTGAAGGATTTAAACCTGAGTAAATGGCTTGCCAACCGTAGCCAGGAGGTCCTAATTTGAAAGTCAACCTTCGCTCGCTACGGCGAGGCTATGGTTGACAACCTCCTGCGGAGGTTGGTGGGCGATACAGGGGTCGAACCTGTGACCTTCTGGGTGTAAACCAGACGCTCTAGACCAACTGAGCTAATCGCCCGATGCGTTAATAATACCAATTTGTACTTGATTTGTAACCATATTAACCTGCTTATTAGCATAGTCTCCATGTGCGGGACGCGTGGCGAGCATCTTGCTCATGCAGTGAGTAATTTAATGATAATTACACTTTTATATATATATATAT
>Ga0180007_10004574_pt1 | contig 14565 bp, 19 predicted proteins | sample MM_PC_MetaG_FD_121122 | JGI IMG/M metagenome (GOLD analysis project Ga0180007, IMG submission 121122) | Groundwater microbial communities from the Aspo Hard Rock Laboratory (HRL) deep subsurface site, Sweden - MM_PC_MetaG | ecosystem: Environmental > Aquatic > Deep subsurface > Groundwater... | reverse complement strand
TGTTTGCTAATATTTTGAGATAAGAAATCTCCAACTAATCCTATAACTCCTAAGGATGCTAGGTCTTTGTTGTTGTCATTTAAATTTTTTACAAATAAGTATGTTAATCCTGATGCTGAGATTTCTTCTTTGTCTATTAAGTGAGGGTTTATTATGAAAATATTTTCTGGAATTTTTTTGATGTCTACTTCGTGATGGTCTATTATGAATGTTTCTGTATTTAATTTTGAAAGAGATTCAATGTGTGATGATCCTAAGTCTAGGAATACTAAAATTTTATCTTCTGGTAATTTATCTATTGTTGGTTCTTCTAGTTGTTTTAAAATTTTAATTGAAAAAGAAAGGTCTTGTCTTTCTAGAGCTCTTGCAATTATTGCAGCTGAAGTTATTCCATCAGTATCATGATGAGATATTATTAGAATTTCTTTATTCTTAGATAGTTCAATGAATTTATCAACAGTTTTTTTTAGAGTTTCTTCCATATTTTGCCTCTTTTGATTCTTATTCTTTTTTCTTATAATAGTTCTTAAGTTTTGTTCTTCTGGCAACTCTAATTATTAGTGATCTTCTAGCTGTTTGGTCTTTATGATTAGTTTCTAGATGTTTTTGTATTTTCACAACTTTTTTCTCAACTTTATCTAGGTCTTTTTCAAATTCAACTTTATTTTCTTTTAGGATTTGAGATATTTTCTTTCCATATAGTTTAGTTGTTGGAATACCATGGTTATCTCTTAGAGTTAATCCTATTTTCTCTGGAGATTTTTCTGTTTTAGCTATGTCTAGGACTAGTTTTTCTAACTGTTTTTCTGTTGTTTTTAACCATACAGGCTTTTTTAGCTCTGTTTTTGTTGCCATGTTAATTGTTCGTTAGATTGGTTTAAAAATGTTGTGATTGAGGAGATTTTGTCGACGATAAAATGATAATTTATGAATCAATTAACTTTATAAATTACTAATCTTATTGATAATCATAGCCCCTTAGTCTAGTGGTCAAGGATCCTGCCCTTTGGAGGCAGGGACCCAGGTTCGAATCCTGGAGGGGCTATTTATGCTATTGAAGATAGCAATTATTTTCATGATTTGAACCTGGAGGTTCGACGAGCATATTCACGAGTGGTGTGAGTTAGGGTATATCTAAATAAAAAGGCGAGTGAGTATGGGAGCACTGGAGGGGCTATTATATATTTTCTGTTATATAAATTATTAAAAAGGGGTCATTGTTTTATTTTTTATGGGAAGATGGAAATCTATTAGTCCTTGGTCGCAAGATCATATGTATAAGCAGATTGTTAGAGAGGGTGGTTTTATTCTAACTAGGGGGGCTATGAATCTTAGTTTTGGAGATCCAGAAAATCATGCTCTTGGAGGGAGAGTAGCGATTCCTTCGTTTCAATTATTAAAGGTCCATAAAAAACATCCTATGAGGGTTATTGATTCTGGAAAAATTACAATTCGTCCTCAAGGGGATACTCGTTTAATGGGTCGAATTGTTGATGATCCTGATCCTACTATTTATGATTCAGCGTCTGTTTTTGTTCTTCCTTTTCCTTATTCGTCTGATTCGGATCGAGATCTTAACCAAACTTTTGGAGGAGTGTGGGAACTTTCTTGTGGCATGAAAAGAGAAGATAGAACAGAAACTGGAGTTACTGTTTTGTATCATGGAAAAAGGGGCCTTAGTATTGATGGTACTGAGGCTAGAACTTGGAGTGTGGTTACCCCTTCTCAGATTCCAGATCATCTATTTCAATGGTTTTACCAAGGACAGAAGATTAATGCTTTTGATCAAGATAGACAAATTTACACTCCCGCAGGTAGATTTGAATTTCCTGCAGAAATGGCTAGAGATTTAACAACTGGAGTATCTAGAAAATTAGAGAAAAGATTTAAGACAAGAATGATTAGAGATACTACTTCTGGTTTTTAGTAGATCGTTTATATCTTCCTCTTTTTTCAACTGCTTCTAATCTTTCTAGAACTTGTTTAGAATTTTCTGAGTTTTTATATCCTTTTAGAAACGATTTGAGTAGAGCTTCATAATTTTGAAAGTGTTTTGCTTCTAGAGCTTGTTTTAGTAGATGGATGTCTACTGCTTTGTCTTCTAATTTATTTGAGATATATCCTAGGCCGAAGTCTATTAAGAATATTTTGAAATTTTCTGTAACCCCATATAAAACCCTCCCTCCCTCCCTTTTAATGGTGTTACTTTTTTTATTAAGTGAAGAAGGTTTTAATGATAGGTTGTGAGATTTGGTAGATTTAGTATCAATAGGATTATTTACTAGAATCATATTTGATGTTGTGAGGTCTCCGTGGATTATATCTGAATCGTGGAGTTTAGCAATATCTTGGCCTATTATTTGGGCTATTTTTTCTTGGGTTAATTTTTTTGCAACACTATGTAAAACCCTCCCGCCCTCCCTTTTAATAGTGTTGCTATTATTTTGAGATAATTTAATTTCTTTTTCAGTTGGATAATCATTGAGATTAGTTGATAGTTTTTGTCCATCTATAAATTCCATTTTTATTTCTGAAGTATTATTTGTTGAAATTAGGTTTGGAACATTGATTATTTTAGAAGCTTTTTCTAGAATTTTGTATTCTGATTTTGTTCTTCTTTTTCTTAGTTGGGTGTCTAGTTGAGGGTGTCTATATGATTTTTTTATTCTGTGTTTTAGAATTGTATTATTTGATTTAGAAATTATTGCTTCTGCTCCTCTTCCTATTATTTCTTTACTCATCTTTCATTCTATCAATTATATTTGTAGAAGAGTGATCTGGAATTCTATTGATTATATGAATTCGTCCTCCATGCTTTTTGACTGTAGGAGCTTCTATACAATCTTTTCCATATTCTGATCCATTTGCATGAACATGAGGTTTTAATTTTTCTAGAAAGTTTATAGGAGTTGTTTCGTTGAATATTAAAACATAATCTACTGGGTCTAGTGATGATAAGATTCTTGCTCTAGTTTCTTGGTCTTTTATTGGACGTGTTGGACCTTTGTATTGTTTTATTGATGAATCTGAGTTTAGTCCTACAATTAAAACATCTCCTTGAGCTTTAGCTTGTTCTAAGATGTGTATGTGTCCTTTATGTAAAATATCAAAACTTCCGTTTATTGTAACAACTGTTTTATTTTCTTTTTTTAGTTTTTCTATAATAGGAATTAATTCTTCTACTGTTTTTATTGGCATGAGTATGATTTGTGATAGAGTTATATTTGAATTTTTTCTCCAGGTGCAAATTCTTTTGTTTCTTCTAAACTTATAATTGTTATTGGTTTTAATCCTATTGCTTTGTAACTATTGTCTTCTTTTAAGAGTGCAGATACTTCTGGAATTGCTATGATGTTCCTATTTGTTTTTTTAATATATTCAATATGCTCTTGGATTTGATCTTCTTCAAAATGGCATTGGATATCATAATTTTTTATTAGGCTTAATCCTGTTGTGTCTTTTAGTTTTACTTTATTAACATCTGCGTCTTTACAAATTAGAGCAATGTTTATATCTCTTCCTAAGATTATTGCCCCTGCTGAACCGCCATATATAGTTCCACCAGCATTATAGTAATTGATTAATTTTTTTCCAAAATTACTGTCTTTGATTAGTTTGAGTAATTTAAAAGTATTTCCTCCGCCAATATAAATTGCATCGTATTTTGTTAATTCAATTTCTTTAGTTAAATCTATAAGCATCTCAATTTCTATTTCTTTCTTTTTATGCTGGGCCATGAGTTTTGTAAACCATTCTAAACAACTATTGTAATCTCCATTTGGCCATGCAAGAGGGATGTAGAGGATTGTATTAATATCTTTCATGAATATCTCATCTAGTGAATGAGTTTGTTTTTCATTTCCTCCTCCTGATAGAAATAATCTTCCTTTCATTTTATATCCTCATCTTTTTTCCAAACTTCTTAGCTAATTTTTGCATTGTTTTTTGATCGAGTTGTCCGCCATTTAAAGCGTCTGCTGACATTCCTGAATTTGCAAATTCTTTGATTAATTTGTATTGTTTTAATAATGAACGAACATCTGATGATTTACATCCTGAGCCTTTTGCAATTCTTTGTAGTCTTGTTGTTTGTTTTTCTATTAGTTCTGGTTTTTGTTTTTCTTCTGGAGTCATTGATTGAATACAAAATTTCCATTTTTTCATTTTGTCTTCTTGGGTTCCTAAAAGATTTTCAGGAAGTTTTGCTTTTCCTAATCCGGGAATTAAACCTGCTATTTTAGATAGAGAGCCCATTGAGTTCATTGATTCTAATTGTTGATAGAAATCATCCATTGTGAATATTCCTTTTTCAAGTCTTTTTTGTAGTTTTCCTTGAGTTTGTTTGTCTATTGCTGAGTTAACTTTGTCTAATAGTGTTTCTAGGTCTCCCATTCCTGTTAGTCTTGAGATAAATGCTGATGGGTTGAATTGTTCAATGTCATTTATTTTTTCACCGTTTGTTATAAATACAACCCCTGCTTCTGCTTCTTTACAAGCTGTTAGTGCTCCACCACCTTTTGCTGTTGAATCCATTCGTGTTATTATTACTGAATTTACTTTAGATGATTTTTTGAATTCTTCTGCTTGTTGTTTTGCAATTTGTCCAATGTCTGCTGGCATTACAAGAGTTGAATATGTTGGTTTGATTGTTTTTGTTAAATCTGTTATTTCTTTTACTAATTCTTTGTCTAAGTCATGTCTTCCTGCTGTGTCTACAATGACTAGATTATATTCTTTTAATTGTTCTTCAAATGATTTGTAGATTTTTATTGGGTCTGTTTCATTGTGATCTATAAAGACTTTTATTTTGTGTTGTTTTCCGAGTTGTTCTAATTGTTCTCTTGCAGCAGGACGATGAACATCTAAACCTACAATTGCTGTTTTGAATCCTCTTTTTTCATAGTAGTGTGCTAGTTTTGCTGTTGTTGTTGTTTTTCCTGCTCCGTATAATCCAACTAACACCACAACATTTTGCTTTTTTTTATTAAATTCATATTCTTGTTTTTCTCCACCTAATAGTTGTGTTAGTTCATCATGCATTATTTTTACTATTTGTTCTTTTTTCTCAACACCTTTTATTTTTTCATCTATAGCTGCTTTTTTTATTTTTTCTGTTAGTTCAAAAACTAGTTTTACATTTACATCTGCTTCAATTAAAGCTCTTTGTAAATCTTTTATTATAGAATCAATTGTTTTCTTGTCAACAAACACAGCTCCTGCTATTTTGTCGATTCCTTTCTTTAGTGCGTTTCCTAGACTTTCTAACATGTTTTAACTAGAATTCTGATGGTTATTAAGTTTTTGGGTTTTTTAACAACCCCATAAAAACCTAAAACCCCCCACCCTTTAAATGGGATTGTTAAAAGAAAAATTATATATATTATTATATATTAATCTATAATATGGTTTATGAAGGGTTAACTAAACAACAGAGAAGATTGGCAGAAGTATTTGCTGATTATGTTGCTAAGACTGGTGCTGAAGTTGTTACAAAAACTATTCCTTTTAGAGAACCTGCCCACACAGAGATTTGGGATTATATAGAAAGAGTTAGAAAGTGGCAAGAAGAATCTAGAAAATCTGATATTAGGGTTACAAATCGGGTTGCTTAAAGATCTAATTCTCTTAAAATATCATCTTTTTTAAAGGGTTTGAGGTCTTCGTAGTTTTGTCCTGTTCCCAAGAATAAGATTGGTTTGTTGATTGCATTTGATACTGAGATTGCTACTCCACCTTTTTCATCAATATCTGCTTTGCTTAGAATTACTCCATCAATTCCTACTGCTTCATTAAATGTTTTTGCTTGTTCTATTACATCTGAACCTGTTGTTGATTCTCCTACAAAAACTTTTAGATCTGGTTTTGTGACTCTTACTATTTTTTCCATTTCTCTCATTAAATCGTTTTTTGTGTGCATTCTTCCTGCTGTATCTATTAAAACAGCGTCGATATTATTGGATTTAGCGTGTTTTATTGCATCAAAGGCTACTGCTGCTGGATCTGCTCCATAATCATGTTTTACTACTTTTATTCCAAGTTTAGAAGCGTGTTTTGAGATTTGTTCAATTGAAGCTGCTCTAAATGTGTCTGATGCTGCTAAGACAGATGTTAGATTATTAGTTTTAAGATAATTAGCTAGTTTTGCAATTGAAGTTGTTTTTCCGCTTCCATTAATTCCAAAAAATAAAATTACAAATGGTTTTTTTGATTGAATTTTTTTAATTAAGTCTTCTTCTGGTTCTTGTAAAACATTGTATATTGCGTTTTTTAGAGCTAGTGAGATTGTGTGTTCTACATCAGACTTGCTTACTTCTTTATTTATTAATTCTTTTTTTAGTTCTTCTTTAATTTTATCTATTGTTATAATTGGAACATTATTTTCTAGTAAAATTAATTCTAGTTGGTCAAATATTTCATTAAAATATTCATCGGTTATTTTATATTTTCCTACAATTGATTCTTTTATTCTACTAAAGAAGCCTTTTTTTTCAGGAGTTTGTTGTATTTCTTCTTGAACTTGTTTTGTAGGTATTTGTTCTTCTTTTTCTGTTATTTTTTGAGGTGTTATTGGTGGGGTGGTTGTGGTTTGTTTAGATAGCTTTTTCTTGGCTTTTTCTTTTATTGGAGCTTCGACTTTGATTTCTTTTGTTTTTTCCTCAACTTTGTCTTTTGAGGATTTTACCCAAGATTTTATTTTTTCTTTTAAAAATTTGAACATTTTCTTATATCTTATATTAGAAATAGGTTGTTTTTAAGGCTTTTTAGAATATATTTTCTAGGATAATAATACTTATAACTATAGTAATTATTTAATTTTATGGATAGATTTAATTTGTCAGAATTAGGTTTGTTGCTTAGGTCTGTTGAAGGATTTAGTAGGTTGAGTGAGGAATTATTAAGAGTTACTCATGTTAGGGGTACTGCACAAAAAGATATTCCTGTTATTCGTGGAGTTTCATTGACTTTGCAGGTTGATGAATCTGGGGGGTTTGGTTTGGAGGATACAGAAGTGAGGGGTGGAGCAGAATATAGTTTTGCTGGAAATCCAGCATATATGGAAGCTGCTGAGACTGTTGCCAACCATTTTTCTGTCGGATTTGGAGGACAAAATAATTGCCAGTATTTTTTATTTAAACCTAAAACTCTTAATGATTTAAGATTAGGTATTCCAAGAGTTGCTGATGCTCAACAATATTTTGGAGAAAGAATGGAAAAAGAAGCAGCTAGGATTTCTGGAGTTTAGGGAAGTTTTTTATATTGTAAATTAGTATATATTCTATGAAAGGGGTGTTTGTTTTAATTGATGGGTTGGGAGATATTCCACATAAAAAGTTGGGATGGCAGACTCCGTTGGAAGCTGCGAATACTCCGAATCTTGATGCTTTAGCTAGGCATAGTCGTCTTGGTGTTATGTTTTCTGTTAAAGAGAAGTTTATTCCTGGTACAAGTGATGCTGTTGTTTCTATTTTTGGAGAAGATTATGAAAAATATCCTCGGGGGTGGTTGGAGGCTATGGGTGTTGGGTTAAATATTAAAAAAGGAGATTTAGTTTTTCGAACTAATTTTGGAACTGTTGATGATATGAGGCATAGGAGAGTTATTGATAGGAGAGCAGGAAGAACATTATCAACAAAAGAAGCTACTAAATTAGCAGATGCGATTAATAAGGAAGTTAAACTTGATTGTAATTTTCTTTTTAAGAATACATTACAACATAGAGGGGTTTTAGTTTTCAAAGGAAATTTTTCAGATAAATTAACAGGAAGTGATCCTGAATATAATAAAGGAAGTAATAAGTTTTTATTTTCTAGACCTTTGGATAAAAATAAATTATCTAAAAAATCTTCAAAAATATCAAATGATTTTTTAGTTCAGAGTTTTGGAGTTTTGGAAGATCATGTAGTAAATGAAACAAGAAGAAAGAGAGGATTTTTTCCAGCAAATATTATTTTAAGTAGAGCTCCTGGAATTTATATTAAGAAGCTTAAGAAGTTTAATGATTGGGCTTGTACAACAGAGGTTCCTGTTATGAAAGGAATTTGTAATAGTTTAGGAATTAATCTTTTTGGTTATAAACATCCAACTTTTAAAGGACATGATGCGTATTCAAATTTTAATAAGAATTTGAAACTTACAATTAAGAAGTCTATAAAGATGATTAAAAAAAATAAGGATAAGTTTGATTATTTTTTTATTTATCTTAAAGAGACAGATGCTGCTGGACATGATAATAAGCCTGTTGAGAAAATGAAAATGGTTGAGTTGATTGATAAAAAGTTAATGAAGTTTTTGACAAAATTTGTTAAGGAAGGGGTTAAGATTGTTGTTACTGCTGATCATTCTACTCCGTGTGATTTAAAGGCTCATTCTTCTGCTCCTGTTCCACTTATGGTATTTGATCCTTTTGGTAAGAAAGTTGATGAGATGAATTTTTCTGAGAGAAATTGTAAAAAAGGAAGTTTGAATAAAGTTTTAGGAAAGAATTTATTGAAGAAAGTTGGGTTTAGGTAGTTATATATATCTGTGGAAGTTGTGTTTTTTATGTCTACTGATGGAAGGTATAGAGAAATGTATAGACAAGTAAATGATTCTGGGAGTATGGGAGAGACTGTTAGAAGATTAAGAGCTAGAAGATTATTGATGGCTGAAGAGAGAACTGTTGAAACAGAAGAGCCCTTTCCATTTGATAATGTTGATACAGGACATGCAGGAAATGGACATACTTATGTGAGAGTTAATGGTCACTTTCATCGTGTATAATTTGATATCTTTCTTGTAGAACAATAATGCCAGACAACTACGTTTTCTGGCGCACTTTCCTTTTAGAAACTTATTGTGCAGAGCACAATAATCATTAAATACATGAATATGTCTTAGGGATTATGATAACTTATAATGATTTATATGAGGCATTGAGAAAAGAGAGATATAGTGAGCAGTTGCAGAATTTGCCTAAGGATTACATTTCTCAGATTGGAGCTTATCTTAATGATAAGAAGAAGATGGCTGAGAAAGAGGATGATTTGTTTTCTGATGCAATTATTAAGACGAAGAAGCAGTTAGAGAATGCTGTTTCAATTTTTAAGGAATTGATTTTGAGAAGAAAGAAAAAGTTGTTGAATTTGGCTTTTATTGCTACTGAAACTGGGATTAGTAAGAGAGATTATGAGAATATGTTGGATTTTGAGAAAAAGATGTTTGATAAGATTATGAGTTCTATGGATGAATCAGAGAAGGATCTTTCTGGAATATTAAGTTCTAATGGTGGGAAGAGTGTTAAGAAAAATAAGATGGTTTTGTTTAAGGAAGAGATGACTGAGCTTATGGGTTCTAATGGGAATAAGGTTGGGCCTTTTGAGAAAGGAGAGGTTGCTAATTTACCTTCTGAAATTGTAGATATTCTTAAGGAGTCTGGGAAGGTTGAGTTGATTGATGAGTGAATAAGCAAAACTTTAAATACAAATTTATATAATTTAAATCAAGCCTCCGTAGCTCAGTGGTAGAGCAATTGCCTTGTATGTGACTAAGGCTGAAATTAGTCAAAAAGAGAGCAATAGGTCGCAGGTTCAAATCCTGCCGGGGGCTTATATTGTTTATTAGAATAAGTAATTATTTCTTCTCTTCTTTTTTTGTTGTCTTTTTCTTTACTTCTTTTTTCTCTTCTTTTTCTGGTTTGTCTTCTTTTTCTTTTTTTGGCTTTTTTTCTTCTTTCTCAGGTTTGTCTTCTTTTGAATCTATTTTCTCTTCTTTTTCTGGCTTGTCTTCTTTTGGTTTTATTTCCTTTCTGATTTGTGTTTTTTCTTTAACTATTGCTTGTCTAATTTCACAAAATCCTAGAGGATATATTTTTTTTAATTTTAAGCTTAGTGTTTTTTGTAATTTTCCTGTAAGTATATCTCCCATAATTTCATCTGTTTTTTTATCTCCACAATATTCTTTAAGATATTTTTGACTGTTATTTCTTAATCCTGTTTTTACTTTTCTTGAAACTCTTTTTCTTGTTATTAAAAATGGTTTTAGTAATATATTTCCGTCTTGAGTATTTGCTAAAAATGAGTCTTCAATATTATCTGTTGATTTTCTTATAGACCTTCTGATGTAATAAGGCATTAATATTAATTTTGTAACTTCTCCTTCTGGTTTTTCTGTATCAATTCTAACTTTAAATGTTCCTTCAAGACTTCTTCCTTTAAGAGCTCTTGTTAAATCTAGTTTTATTGTTTGGCCTTTTAAATTTTCTTTAGTTGTAGATAATATTTTTAATGTTTTACTAAGTAAAGGTATTTCAATTTCAAAGAATTTTTTTCTTATGGCCATTATTCTATCATTATCTTGCTAACTCTTTTTGAATGTTTAGCTTGTTTAGATTTTTTACATTCTTGACATTTATATATTAGAACATTTCTTTTTGTTGATTTTGTTTTTCTTTTCCATTTTGATGCTGCTGGTTTACTTCCACCTTTTGGTTTGTTACCCATTCCAGGATTTACTCCTCTTAATTTACCTCTTGCGATTGAACCTCTTGCTAGTGTTCTTCTTTTTCCTCCAGTGGACATTAAAGTAACTTTTTGTTCTGTTCTTTTCTTACAATATGGACAGTATCTTGTTTGTTTTTTTGGAACTTTCATTTTTCTGTAATTAGGTTTAATGTTTTTGGTTTTTAAAGTTTGTGTTTGTATGGACTGGTAGTTATTTTTATAAATGCTTTTAATTTATTAGTTACATCCTATATATTATTTTTATGTTTGGGTTTTTATCCCACCCTCCACACCCTATTACCAGCAACTTCGTTGCTGGATATATTATGAAAAACCCAAACTGAATTAATTTGAGATATAGTCTAATTTAGTTTAGAAAATGGAACAAAGAGTTAAGTTTAGAAAAGGAGAACAAAGGAAATTTATTAAGTTAGTTTTAGATAAAATTTTAGCTCCTTCGTTGAGGTCTTTGAGAAATTTTGGTATTGATGTTAGTTATTCTACTCTTAAAAATTATTATCAAGAGAAAAATTTAATGTCTTTGGGATTAGTTAGGGATTTGTGTGGTTTGAGTGGGATTAGATTTGATTCTTTAGGTGTGGAGATTTTAGGTGGGGGGTGGGGGCAGGTTAAAGGTGGGAAAAAGTCTAAGAGGTGATTATTGTTTTATTGCTGTTATATGTTTTTTTATAAAATAAAAAACAAGCCAAAACTGCAAGTGGTTTTTCTAAAAGAAAAATTGGTGTAGAGTTGATTTTTGGACACATTTTTAAAATACTATAACCTTCTAATTTTATGGATAATATATTTATGAAGTTGGCGATTGAAGAAGCAAAAAAATCTTCAGAACCTTTAAAATGTGGAGTAGTTATTGTTAAGGGTGAGCAAGTTATTGCTAAGGCTTATAATTCTCAGAGAAATTCAAATAATGCATCGGCACATGCTGAAATCAATGCAATTAAAATGGCTGGAGAAAATATAGGTAATAAGAACTTGGAGAGATGTTCAATCTATTGTACTTGCGAACCCTGTATTATGTGTTTATCTGCTATAGCTTTTGCCAAGATTGGTAGATTGGTATACGGTTTATCCTTAAATGATGTTACTCCTCCTGAGAAAATGATTAATATAGATATTAATGAGTTTTTGGCAAAAGCGCCTAATAAATTTAAGGTTCTGGGAAACTTTATGAAAGAGGAGTGTAGCCAACTTCTTTAGACCAAAAATCTATTGCGATGAACATCGGGGATAAGGGAAGTTGGATTTTTGAGAGTGGAGCGGAACCTCACAGGCTCGAGCTGGAAGAAGAATTTGGGTGGAGAAGTCAGCAGGACTTCGGAACTCTTTATCGCTGTTATGTGTTTTTTCTGCAAGAAAAAATGACGACTGAAAGGAGGCACAGTATGACGCAGGTCAGCCCCGTATTATAATAAGGTTTAAAAGATACAACAAATTTCCAAAATATATAAGATTTTAGAATAAATCAATATAAGGAGATATCATGATAAGCGTAATTACACCATGTTTGAACATCTGTAAGGATGGTCGACTTGAGTACTTCGAGAAGATGATGGAAAGTATTCATAATCAAACTTGGACTGATTTAGAACATCTGGTGATTGATGGAGGTTCAACAGATGGAACTATTGAAATATTAAAACAGTATCAAATCAAAGGATGGATAAATCATCTTGTTTCAGAAAAAGATTCTGGACTTTATTCTGCAATGAATAAAGGAATAAGGGCGTCTCATGGAGAATATATTCATATAATGAATACAGATGATTTTTTTCTTGATTTAGATTATTTTAAAAGAAGCATGGAAGTTTTAGAAGATGGAGAATATGATTTTACTCATGCTGATAGAGTTATTAAATCAAGAAAAGGAAAACCAGATAAGGTTAAAAAAGGTGACGAAAGAGTTGCATTTTTTAGAATGCCCTTTCGACATCAAACAATGATTGTTAGTAGGGATGTATTTGATGAAGTGGGAATGTTTGATGAAACTTATCAAATAGCAGCTGATTATAAATTTGTTTTACAAATGTTATTAGCTGGAAGAAAGGGATCTCATTTTCCTGAAACAGTTTTATGTTCTTTAGATGGTGGAGCTTCTTCAAATCGAGAAAAATGCATTCAAGAAGTGAGTCAAGTAATCTTTGAGACATATGGTCATAGAAATGGTTTAACGCATGATGATTGTGGGGCAATCTATCGGAGAATGATATCTCCTGAACTTAATTCTAAAATCTTATCAAATGTAAGAGAACAGAGAATAATTGATTCTTTGGAAATTTGTTATCAACAGAGTAATCCTTAAGGGGCTGACCGAGTAATATTGCACATAACATAATCATAACACTAGTTTATTAGTGTTATGATACTACTGAGGGATTTTAATAATAGTTTATCATAACTTTTGATTATCTTTTTTCAGCAGTTATCCTCATAAAAAAAGGATGAGATGATGTGTTTGTAATTTTAAAACCTTGTTTTTTTAACATTTTTATTATAACTGATTGAGGTTCTGTTCTTTCATATATGTCTCCTATTAGTTTTGGAATTCTGCTTTTGAAAACCCATGAACGAACATCAACTAAATAAAAAGTCCCTTGTTTTTTTAAGACTCTATAAACTTCTGAGAAAACTTTTTCATAAGGAGGGATGTGGTGGAGGACATTTATTGAATAAGCTGCATCAAATGAATTATTTTTGAATGGAAGTTTTGTAGCATCAACTATTTTGAAAGTGGCATTTTTTATATTTTCTTTAGCGTGTTTAATTTGTTTTTTATCTAAATCTATTGCTGTTATTTTTGCTTTATCTGCTAATTTTTTTGTCATCTCTCCGCTTCCACATCCGACTTCGAGAATTTTATTTTTCTTTTTTAATTTTGATTTAAGTGCTTGAATAAGTGTATTATAATTTGAGTTTGCACTAAATGGGCCTATTATTTTGTTTACAAAAAATCTTTCAACTTTATTCATTTCTGCCATTTTTATTATGTTATGGGCCTGCGCAGAATTGAACTGCGGATCTTGTCCACGTCAAGGACACGTCATACCACTTGACCACAAGCCCTTAAATTATCTAAATTAATAATGTTTATATATTTGGTGATATTATTTGTTATATGAATCTTAAAGGTAAATTAATTAGTTTTAAAGAAGGAGAAGCTAGAGATAGATGGATGAAAGCAGTTTCTCAAATGAGGAGAGCTGTTGATGCTGAGGAACAAAGAAGAGATGCAGGTAGGGAAGCTGCACGTTATGATGCTCAAGATGCAAGAAAAAAACATGTTTATGAAGAAGCAAGAAAATTAAGAAAACAATTAGCTTGATTATTATTCTAATAATATTTATATATACACTATTCGTATGTTTTTTATGATATCTAAAAGAGGACAGGTCGCTATATTCATAATTATAGCAATTATTATAGTTGCAGGAGTAATTGTGTATTTTCTTGTAAAAGATAGGACAAGTTATTCTAATATTCCTAGTGAATTTCAGCCTGTTGAAGATTATTTTCTAAGTTGTATTGAAGATATAGTAAGAAATGGGAAAGATGTTATGGGGACGCAAGGAGGATATATTGAGCCTCCAAATTTTGACCCGGGTAGTGATTTTATGCCTTTTTCATCTCAATTAAATTTTTATGGTTGGCCTGTTCCGTATTGGTATTATAAATCAGGTGTCAATATAATTAAAGAGCAAGTTCCATCGAAAGATGATATGGAGGAAGAGTTGAATAAATATATTCAAGATAGAGTTGGTGATTGTGATTTTGGAGATTTTGTTGTAGAGGGTTTTATTGTTGAAAGAGAGGAAGGTGTTAGAGTTCAGACAGATATTGGTGTTAATCAAATTTTTGTTAATTTGAATGCTCCTATTAATGTTAATAGAGGAGAGGAGAGTGTTAGAATAGAGGAACATGAAGTTCAGTTAGATACAAAGTTTGGTAAGTTTTATGATTTGGCTGTTGATATTTATGATTATGAGAAAGAGGAAATGTTTTTAGAAAATTATGCTGTTGATGTTTTGAGATTGTATGCTCCTGTTGATGGTTTTGAAATTCAGTGTAGTCC
>Ga0180007_10004573_pt1 | contig 14572 bp, 17 predicted proteins | sample MM_PC_MetaG_FD_121122 | JGI IMG/M metagenome (GOLD analysis project Ga0180007, IMG submission 121122) | Groundwater microbial communities from the Aspo Hard Rock Laboratory (HRL) deep subsurface site, Sweden - MM_PC_MetaG | ecosystem: Environmental > Aquatic > Deep subsurface > Groundwater... | reverse complement strand
GGAACCAACAACAAAATCAAAACACTACAAAGGCAGGCGTATGGCTTTCGAGATATGGAATTTTTTAAACTGAAAATCCATGCCCTTCATGAAACAAAGTACGCTTTAGTCGGATGAACCAGAGTTCAGAACCGGAGCTTTTGTCATTCGTTTATCAAGGGCACAGCCAACAATTTTGTCGCTAGCCTTGTCGTTTACTCTTCTATATTGTCGGATTTGTTACCGACAAGCATCCCTGTTGTTTCTGTCATCATGGAATTGGATAGAGGGAAGTGCTATCACTTGAAGAAATAAAATACATAATTATTAACATGTTAAGGTAGAAATGGTGTTATCCTTCCATTCAGTCGAACTGTTGCCGTTCCATTTGGCCTGTATTTTGAAATGCATTATGTATCAGATGATGATAATCGTTATGTGAAAATAGCATAACGAATGCGAATTGAATAATCGGCATTTTTTTTGCTGATACTCCTCAGGATGCTATGGCACTCGCTAAAGCATCCTGGGCGCAAGTTTAGAAGAGGAAACTGCTATGAAAAAGGACTGCACAATACCTCCTGATTGCTGTGTCATTATAGAAATGGAACCTGGTGCGTCGCTTGGCTACAGAAGAGGGGTTTTGCTTAACGAGATTGAAGCCCTCGAATCGCTGACCAAAGCGGCCAAAACATCAAAGATGCCTCTTGATCATGCCAGAGAACTGGCTCTTCAGATGAATCAGGAGTTTTCCTCCCCCTTGGTCAATTTTGCCGATAACAGCAGCGATTGCGATCATGTTTTTCTGAGCAGAAAGGGGAAAGAAGTCGCAACCGCCTATTGGCGGCAATTTGAACCGGTCTGGCTTGATATTCTGGAGGAACGGAGTAGACACTACTGACTCAAATAATGAAGGATTCTGCTGAGGTCGGCAGAGCGGTGACTGGTGGATATGTTCGCTTAAGAGAGATCATTTGGTATTCGCTGTGTCTATCGTTACCCCTGAGATGCATAACGAAAATTCGGAGGAAGAAATGCAAGAGCATTCGATTGGTTATAATAACAGCAGGACGGAAAATTCGACTATCGGGGGATTTTGTCTCAGCGGCAGGGTAGAAAAGACCAGCACCTGGACTCGCCAAGATTTGCTGGCTATGGAGGCGGTTGAAGCGAACGACATCCTTCTCGCCTGCGGCAGTGGTGAACACAAAGGTCGCATCAGTCAATGTCGTGGGGTTCTTCTTACGGATATCATAAACAGCGCAAAAGTGATTGTAACGGATCACAACGACACCAAAAAAATGTTTGTTGTTGCTTCAGCAACTGATGGATACACCACTGTTTTTTCCTGGCAGGAAATATTCAACACCTCAGTGGGCGCAGGCATCATGATCATGCTCGAAAAGGACGGCAAGCCTGTTTACGAGGGTCGTGGTTCAATGGATCTCTTCTCGGTTGGAGATTTTCTGACGGGCCCGCGCTATGTAAAACGTCTTGCCAATCTTGATATCAGGATGTTGGGGTAATACATAATCAGGTATTGGTCCTCAGCTCTTGAAAAAATGGAGACGTTCAGATGAAGAAAAATAAAAAATTCAGCCAACTGCTGGATGAGGCTGCAGCCTTTCACGGTCATCTCTGTAATGGCCAGATTGTCGGAGTGCGGATGGCCATGTGTGGGCTCAGCGAACTTGGTATTGCTGATCCTTTGGGTGCGGATCGGAAGAAACTAGTCGTTTTTGTCGAAGTTGCCCGTTGTTTTGCCGATGCGATCATGACCGTTACGGGCTGCCGGGTTGGGAAAAGAAGTTTTAAAATTGTGGACAATGGCAAGGTGGCGGCGACATTTATGGACATGACAACAGGACGGGCCGTCCGCATCGGTTTGCGGATCGATTTGCTGGAAAAGATAGCACTGAAATATCCAGGGCTTGCAGAAAAGGTGGCAGAGAAATCAGCATATTCGGAAATGACAGACAATGAGCTTTTTTCTGCCCAGGAAGTGAAAGTTTTACTGAAAGATGAGGATATGCCCGGGACACCGATGACCAAAGTTCGTTGCATGGGGTGCGGTGAACTAGTCCTCGATAAACGTGAAATTCACCAGGATGACAGGGCCTATTGTCCCTCCTGTGGGATTGGCCAAACGTATTATACTCTCCAGTCGGAGATTCCGGAATTAACTGGCAGGGATTTTTTCAATGAATAGGGCAACACCAACAGTGCCTTTGAAGCATTTGAATTAGAATCGGATCGGGCGAAAGTCAAGGCTGCAGAATCTGCAGTTGAGACGTTTCCTGGGCAAGGAAAGTGTCAAGACGGAGCAGCAGATCGGCAAATTTTTTGACTGCCAGTTCACCCGCTTCGGTCAGACAGGCTCCACCGCCGCCTTTTCCTCCCTTGCTGGTGGAGACCAGTGGTGTGGCGGCATGGCGGTTCATGGAGTCTACCAGATTCCAGGCGTGCTTATAAGACATCTTCATGGATTTCAGTGGGAAATTAGCCTATCTTCAGAAGAATTATGATTATATCCGCAGGATTATCTTACGCAATCTCTCTTTTCCGGCCTCGGCGAGAAAAAAGCGATTATCCGGCAGGATAGAGGTGTCGTTTTTTATCGGAAAGGATGGCAGGGTAGATGATATCCGCCTTGATTCAAGCTCAGGGCACGCTCTCCTTGATATGAACGTCACCAGGGCCATACGTCGAAGCTCGCCATTTCCCGCACCGCCCGACAGGGCCCGAATAACTCTGCCCATCGTTTTTAGATTGAAATGAGTCCTTTTGTGAGAAAAACAGGGTGTTATGCTGTAGTCTTGGGTAAATCGAATCAAGCAGTTCGATCTGCCATATGTTGAAACAGTTACGGAGAGAAAAATGAAGATCGCGGAAAACCTCATTGAAAGAGGACGGCCACTGAGCAGGGGACGCACTATAACTGATGTACGCCTGGGCCTTGACTATACCATAGTTGAAATTAGCGACGGCAGTGCCGGTTTGGCCTGGACCCCCGATAAGAAACAGTCCGGGTCCTGCACCCACCTTCGCCTGGCAGGGTGCCTGCTTGGCATGGAAGCGGCTGAACTGCTTACCTGGCTGGCCAGTGAAAAATTTCTGGAAAGGGCAATCGGGCTTGTAACGTTCAATGCATTGAACAGTACGGTTGATCGAGAGCTGCTGGAGGAAGAATCGATTTCTTTACTCAAATTGCAAAACACCGATCATGTAGTCATGGTGGGCTATTTTGCGCCGCTTATCCCAAAAATCAAAGCAACCTCTTGTCAATTGACTGTTATTGAACTGGATGGCGAAAAACCGGGGGTAATTGGGGTCGGGCCGGGGATGACAGCGCTTGCCGCTTGCGATGTGGCGATCATCACCTCCACCAGCATTATCAATAATACCATCGATGGCCTGCTTGCCGTACTGAGCGGACATCGGGCTGCGGTAATGATCGGCCCTTCGACGCCGGTATGTCCTGAAGTCTTTGCCGGTACCGGAATTAGTCAACTGAGCGGGGCGTATGTTTTTGATGTTGATAAAGCAAAAATAATTGTTTCACAGGGTGGAGGAACCATGTTGTTGAAAAAAACGCTGAGATTTGCTTCGGTACAGGTCACCTAATGTATTGAACTGACAATATTGTGATGCTCTTTGTAGCTTTGCTACCAAATTGTCACATTATTTGGCTGCTATTCGAATATGTGACTGGAAGAAGCATATCATTTGTTTTGTTTTCGTCCAATGTGTTCCGTATGGATAAAGTTTATTTATCCATATAATCAGCGTGTTGGTGGCACACATTGTTTTCTCTTTCTTTGTAAGGTTACAGTTGGTGTGTATTTTGCTATGCAAAGAGCGTCAGGCGCTGCTTTTCGTTATGTCGAGAAGTGATAACGCCAGCGGCTTTTCTAAAAAATATATCAAGATTCTTCCAGTGAGCACAAATATGCCAAAGCAAGTAACGAAGCCGGATAACATCATTTATGAGATCATGGGCTGGTCGGGCAACAGACCGTCAATTCAGCTTTTACAAGCACTTGAACGGACAGGATCAATCAACAGTGCGGCCCAATCACTTGGTATTCAATACAAATCTGCCTGGCAGAAGCTGGATCAAATCAACAACCTTCTTCCCTATCCGTTGGTTGTTAAGCGGACAGGCGGCAGTGGTGGCGGCGGATCAGTTTTGACAGAGGAAGGAAAAAAACTGCTTCAGCATATACAGATTCTGCAAAAAGAATTTACCAGTTTCATGCAATTCTTTGCAGGTAATCCCCAGGAAGCCCTGGATACCTTAAAAACACTCAGGAGAATAGAAATGAAACTTAGTGCCCGAAATGTCTGGTTAGGAGAAGTGGTGGGCATTGATCAAGGCGTAGTAAACAGTGTGATAAACATACAGCTTAAGGGCGGAGATAAGATCAGTTCTGTTATCACCGACGGGTCAACCAAGCGTCTTGAACTTCAACCTGGAAAAGAGGTGATGGCAATCGTCAAGGCATCATGTGTGCTCCTTGGCAGCGACATAGATCCGAAAACAATATCAGCGCGCAACATCCTTAGCGGAATTATCAGCAATATCGTAGCCGGTGCGGTGAACGACGAAGTGACCATCGACATGCCTGGCGGCAGTACGGTCACCTCTATTATCACATCAGCCAGCCTCAAGCGGCTGGAGCTTGCTGTTGGCATGGAAATATCGGCCATCATCAAAGCCTCCGATGTCCTGCTGGCTACCACCTGAATCGTGTTCAACACTATTAGAATAGAGACCAACTTAACCATCAGCAAAGGAGTTCCTCATGAAATGGAAAATGCTTATCACCGTCCTGCTTCTTCAAATGTGTTCAATCGTTACTGTCCAGGCACAGACAATTAATCTCTCGGTTGCCGCAAGTATGACCAATGCCTTCAATGAGTTGATAGCAGGATTTTCCACAGCGCATCCTGATGCAGTTTTGCAGCCCAACTATGCCTCCTCCGGGAGCCTGGCTAAGCAGATTGAGCAGGGTGCACCGGCAGATATCTATGTTTCAGCTAATCCCAAATGGATGAAATATCTTCTTGAGAAAGGGTTGATTGTAAAGGGAACAGATCGCATTTTCGCCTATAACAAACTGGTGTTTATTGGCGAAAAAAGATCGGCCGATCTTTCCTTGGACAATCTGGTCAGCCTTGAGCGTATAGCCTTGGGCAGCCCGCAAAGTGTACCGGCAGGTCAGTATGCCAAGCAGGCTATGGAACATGCAGGTATATATGCCAAACTCGAACAGGAGAGGAAGTTGATCATGGCAAAAGATGTCCGTCAGGCCTTGCTCTATGCCGATCGGGGAGAGGTGGATGGGGCATTTGTTTACAGGACCGATGCACGTCTTGCCACCACTGCCAAAATACTGTTTACCGTACCGGACGATCTCTATGACCGGGTTCAATATCCAGTGGGACTGACAACAACAGGAACAAAAAATGATCAGGCGCAGGCGTTCTACGATTATCTGAATAGTCCTGAGGCGATAACCATTCTAACTAACTATGGATTCGAGCCAATCCATTAATTGATACATTTATACAAGAGTAAAGGAACAGGATATGTCACCTCTTAGCCCGGAAGATCTGCTGGCGATCAGGTTATCACTGCAAGTAGCAGTAACCGCAACGGTACTCGCACTGCCGGTCGGGTTTGCAGTTGCCTATCTGCTGGCTTTAACAAACGTACGCGGCAAGGCGGTCCTGGAAGGGATCGTCAACTTGCCGCTTGTTCTGCCGCCGGTAGTTACTGGGTATCTTCTTCTGCTTTTATTGGGCCGCAATGGTTGGCTGGGCCATTTCCTGGGGCTTTTTGACATTCGCATAATCTTTACGCTGCGTGGCGCGGTCATCGCTTCAGCTGTTGTCGGTTTTCCGTTACTTGTTCGCTCCATTCGTATCGGTTTGGAAGGTATTGACAAACAGTATATACAGGCATCGCGGACCCTCGGTGCGAAATGGTGGGATACCCTTTTCACCATTACAATCCCTCTCTGTAGCCGGGCCATTCTAGCCGGTACGACTTTGATGTTTGCCAGAAGTCTTGGTGAATTTGGTGCCACCATCGTTCTGGCCGGTAATATGCCCGGTGTTACCCAGACTATACCGCTTGCCATTTATCAGTATACAAGTACACCAGGGGGGGACAGTATGGCCCTGTCCCTCTGCCTGGTATCCATTGTCCTGTCTTTTGCAGTGCTGCTGATTGGTGAAGCTGCGAATCGTAAACTCTCAAGGAGATAGATCGTGTTTTTGCATGTCGATGTCGAAAAAAAATTTGAGGGCTTTCAGTGTCGGGTGGATTTCTCGCTTCAGTCTGAAAAATGCGGTGTTTTTGGGCCTTCCGGAAGTGGCAAGACAACGCTGATGCATATGCTCGCCGGTCTGTTGCAGCCTGACAGGGGAATTATCAAACTCAACGACATGACACTTTTTGACCGGGAGGCAGGAATCAATCTCCCTGCGGAAGCACGTCGGGTGGGAGTCGTCTTTCAACATGCCCACCTCTTTCCGCATATGAGCGTGAAAAAAAATTTATTCTACGGTTTAAACAGAATTCCAGTCCAGCAAAGAAATATAGATCCGGAACATCTCATCAGTGTCCTTCAGGTAGAAAATCTTCTTAATCGCAGTGTTGCTAAACTCTCCGGCGGTGAACGCCAACGAGTTGCACTTGGCCGGACAATCCTGGCCTGTCCGCATCTCATTTTGCTTGATGAACCGTTATCCGGTCTGTACGGTATGCTTAAATATCAAATTATCCCACACCTGCGTAGGGTTTTCGCAGAATTTTCCATCCCCATGCTTTTCATCAGTCACAGTCTTGAAGAAATGCGCTTGATGACCGAAGAAGTACTCGTCATGAACAACGGTCTGATAGAAAATCAGATGTCAACCGAAGAGTTGGCCCGGACGAAGCTTGGCTGCGGTGGTCGAGGGTACACCAATATACTACGTCTTGAATCTCCTGAAGATCTTGGCAAACTGTTGAGTTATCGTTGGGGAGATGTTCCCCTGATGCTCGTTAAAACAGAGAAGCCGGCAGCAGGTGAGTTCGCATTGAACAGCAGGGACATTCTTCTGTTCAAAAAGCATCCGGAGGCCACAAGTGCCCGTAACATGCTGCCCTGTATCGTGCGCAAAACATACCAGACAGATTGGCTGGTCGGTGTAGAGCTCGATTGCCAGGGGAATACCATCATTACCGAAATTGTTCCTCAATCTTTGGATGAATTGGATGTACGTCCAGGAAGTGAAGTCGTTGCGGTTTTTAAGGCCTCAGCCATTCAGCGACTCTATTAACTTTTTCTAGCACTGTATTGATAAAGGATGTTGCTTAAATGAACAAAGATTTCTTTCTCCATTATCTGTCTATAGCCCCCACTTCCCTTAAAGCGAAAAATCGTTCAGCCAAATGATGTTTTTTTACAAATAGAACCACTGCAGGAGGGACAAATTGCTCCCACTCCTCATTATTTATTATTTTTTCCCGTATATCAGTCGCTGATAAACCTTTCTCCGTCTGTTTCTTCCTCCACAGGATTTCCGTGTTCAGGCCCAACTCCTGAAATAAGGTCAATTTCTTTTCGCCCCACGCATCATAAATTGTCAGAAAAAACAGCGCGTCAAGCGGCACATAATGTTGATATAAATCGGGAAAATTTATAGGGAAGGGGACAATGGATATTGAATCATGCAGGCCCTGTTCAGCCAATGCCTCCCGTACCATGCAGTAGCGTTCATAATAGGTGAGGGGGTTTGAGGCCATGCTGCTTCGTGACATATCGGCAGGGTCATTCCTGGTATGGCTCGGATCAGGATTGGTGATGCCGACCACGAGATGATCGCACCTCTTTTTTCCCGCCAGCAAATATTTCATATGATCATTATGAAGGAGTTGAAAGCGTCCGTGTATCACGCCAACCTTTGCCTTATCCATCTTCCCGACCTCCCTGCATCTCGATGCACTTGCGTCAACTACAACCAGTTGTTCACACCAACAAAGGTACTCTTTTTCCCGGCCAGTACGGCTGATTTTTCGGGGTATCCATTAAACCCTGCAGTTTGGCCCTGTCGAGCCAGTTGAGGACCAAATACATAAAGTCTTTCCCGACGAGATGACCAAGTGCCCCTCCGGCACAGGAAACCTCATCAAAAAGAGACACTGCATCACGGCGGATTCCAGGACCAACAACAGTGATCGGCACAGGTTCTCCGGAATGAACCAGGGGACCGGAACTGGGGGTGGAGTGGTCTGCCGTAACGACAAGAACAGTTTTCCCATCAACAAGTCGATCCATCATCAAGCCAAGTCCCCGATCAAGTGATTCGATCGCTTTGACTTTATTGTGCGGATCTTTTGAATGGGCTGCCGCATCAGGGGCCTTGGTGTGGACATGAATAAAATCACATTTTCCACTCAGTTCTTTGGCCAGGGCAAGTCGCTCAGCCAGATCATTTCCCGGGTCAGCTGAATCTTTTACTTTAAAAGCATCCATGCCGAGAAAAGACGCCAGGCCCCAATACATCAGTCCCGAGGCAATTGAACCGGCCTGCAGCCCCCAGCGATCTGCAAAAGACTGGACCTCTTTCCACTGGCCTGCTCGCTGTGTTATAACAGCATTAACCGGCAACTCGCCCTTTGCCATTCGTTCTTCATTAAAGGAATGACTCTGCAATGTTGTATACGAGTTGAGCAGATACTGACGTAAGGCCAAAGCAGTTTCGGCAGCAAGGAAATCATCACGGGCAATATCCCAGGGTTGCACATCCATAAGCGGCATATTCAGTTCCAGGGGATCTGAATCAGTTATATACGGAGAAACAGCACCCTGCAGTCTGACTATACCGTCCAGACCGTGGGTCGGGTGGAAAGTTGCCTCAATGGCTCCATTCTTGTAACGGGCAACAAGTTTTGCGAGCATGACGGCATCGTCCGGACTCACCTTCGGACGATGCTTGATTAGGTTTAATACATTCTCCTGCTGTTTTACGCTGGCAAAATGTGCCAACAGGGCCACATCTTCTCTTCCCAGACCAATATCAGCTCCCGCCCCCTCAAGATACCCTCGCCCGGGGAATTCCTGCTGGTCATAGCCGAAAAGAGCGAAATGAGCGTTTTCGCTGGGCAGGGACAAACCGGGGCGGATTGCATTGAGCATGCCATTGGCTCCCAGACCAGCAAGATGATCAAGATTTGGCGTTGAAGCAAATTGCAGGGGAGTTTTTTCCCCCAGTTGGGGATAAGATCTGTCCCCTAAACCATCAAGCAATACCAGGATACAAGTTAGCGACATAGCTGCTCCAGAGGAAAGAAGAAAGTGTATAATAGGAAAAGTCTATAACAGAACCAAAAAAGATCAAAGCAAACAATTGGACTAAAACCATTTTTTATAGCATATAAGAATTATGAAATTCGATATGCACGTTCATACTGTTATATCGCCTTGCAGTCAATTAACTCTGGAAGAAATTTTATCCTCTGCCGGAGAGCGAGGCATTGACGGCGTCTGTATCACAGACCATGATAGCATGGAGGTTCGCCGTTTTCTCCAGGAAGGAGTACAGAGCAATGGTCTCTGTGTTATTTTCGGCATGGAATACGCTACCCCGGACGGGGATTTTCTGATTTTCGGTTCGTTTGAAGAGATCAGAAAAAATCTTACAGCCCCTGAACTTCTGCGCCATGTCCAATCCAGTGGCGGTGTTGCTGTTTCCGCGCATCCTTTCAGAGCCAATCGATCTACCCGGGAATATCTTATTCACGAGGGGCTCTGCACAATTGTCGAAGGGATCAATGGCAGAAACCTTCATGTGGAAAATGATCGTGTTGCGGCTTGGCAAAAGCGCTATGGGGTCAAACAGGTTGGCGGATCAGACGCCCATTCTCGTGAAGAGCTTGGGAAGATTAGCACCATTTTCAAAGACACAATTCGTAATCGTGCTGACTTTGTTTCTGCTCTAAAAGAGGGGTGTTTTTATCCTGCGCGAAACAATCAGACAACAATATTACCCATCCCTCTCCACCAGGCTATTGCTGCATAATTTCCATTCTTCATTTCCTGTATTAAGCTTCCCCCCCAAAAAAAAAATAGAATAAGACAGAGGGTACGAAATAGTGTGAAAAGTATACGGCGCATGTCGTGCAATACACACAACGTACTCAAGTTATTCAATAAGAGGCACATACTCTCCACGGCGATACTCTGAAAGAAATTGCTGACCATCTATCCATCCACTATACAACCGGGAGTAAGGTGCTGAAAAAGAGACCGGTTGAAAAGTGATATCTCAAGACCTGAGCTCACCCCGGTTCTTTTTTGTTTTATCAGTTACACCAGTACCCAGGCCAGTCCAAAGGCGATACCGTAGCACACGACTAGGCCAAAGAAAAACTGTCCGGGATTCATAAAGAGGATAGGTAAGATACCAACAGCCAACAGGATGAAAATGCCCCGCCCCATGGAAATAACCCGTTTTTTTTGGTCAATAGAATTTTCCATCCTGTTTTAGCGTTGGCTGGGTGATAATAGGGGAACGATAACAACGAAGGAGTAAAAATAAAAAAACCTCCTGTGCGACGATTTTTTCGTTCGGCGACAGGAGGTTATAAAAGACAAAAGGTCTCTTCTCATTTGATTGCTTCTGCTTTCTGCGAAGCCTTGTTTACATATTTAAAGAAGACTGGGAAGACGACGAAAAAGGCGACACAGATCAGATACTCAATGCCCTTAATATGGGTGTAGTAGTCAACCAGGGTATGCAAGGGCTTAACCATCCCGCTTGCGACCATGTATTGACTGGCCAGCTCACTTACAGACCATCCGACATGGGAAAGGGCACTCGTCAGGGCTGCTACTACCCAGAGACACATCATTGCACCTGTTGCCAAGATTATTCTGCTTGCTGTTTTTGAAGTATTAGCTGCCATGGTTTTCTCCTCTGTCGTTCTGTTCAAGTGGGGTTCTTTTTTCTACCTGTTAGCCGAGCATTGCGGTTAAATAACCTTTCACAATATTCAGCGGCCCTACACTCACCAGAGCGCTTATTAAGCATACCGCCCCCCAGAGACCTACGGAGGCAGCCATTACCATTCCGGTGCCGAGTGCAAACTGAGAAGTCTCGTATCCAATTTCAGCTTTGGTTCTAGTCGTAGTATCGGTATTGGCAGTCATGGTGTCCTCCGTATCTGGTTTCTCTCTTTTTAAGAGTGTGATTACAGATTCTCGTTTCAGTTGCCGGTGATTGCGATAAAGAGAGCCTTTAAGGTTCCGCCGAGTCCGGTGCTGAACAGTGCGCTTGCCATACAGGCCGTTGCCCAGAGTCCGATCATTGCGGCAGAGGCAATTCCTGCACCAAGGGCAAATTTAGAAGTTTCATATCCAACTTTGACTTGAGTTTGAGTGATGGTTTGTGTATTTGCAGCCATGGTGTCCTCCGTATTATCTTAATTTTATTTGATTTATTCTTTCTTTGCCTTTTGATTTGCACAAGGAGTGCCAGTTTGTTTGATAACTGTAGAATAAATTCAAAAAACCACACATCACCCTGAAATAGATACATATTTATGAACAACAGGCATGGCCGTCCCACGCTACACTTTTGCGGTATGCCTATCCTGCAATGATCATCTGTGTGGCATATGATCAGAAAAGTGTAGTTTCACTCCAACAGAAGTGTTGTAGTACTTGGGAATGAATATTCTGTTGCTATAGGTGGATTTGTCTTTCCTCTTGTTTGCTGATTAACCATTACTGCCTCTTGGCCGAGACAAACGATTCAACTCTTTTTTTGCTGGTATTTCACCTGAGATACAGTGTGGTCTGAAGGGGAGAGAGGAAAATCATAGAAAAATTCTAATTATTCAAGATAGTCTTCAATGAGTGTATCTGTTAGGGTATAATGGAATATGGTTGTGGAGTTCTGGGCTAGGTTTGAGGATAGAAAAAAGATTTGGGAAAAAGAAAATCTGATTGGATGAAGTTTACCTGGAATATGCTTTCAAATTGTTGACTGTTGAATCGGTTCTGAGGGTTACGCGAGAATAACAAAGATAATTTTAAGGAATTATTTTTCCAATGGATGCAATTTCGCCTATCACGTTGAATCTTGGACTGCTGCTCCTGACCGGTCTGATCTTCGGATATATTGCTTCCCGTTATAACTTGCCAAGGGTGGCAGCCTATGTCATTGCCGGCATGATCTTTTCACCCGACCTGCTGGGGCAGCTGGAGTGGATCGAAATAGGTGACTGGGCGGCACCACTCACAACAACGGCTTTGGGCATCATAGCCTATCTGATCGGCGGCTCCATAACCCTGAAACAACTGCGCCGCTCCGGAAAGATTATTTTCACCTCAGCAATAGGCGAGTCTCTGGGGGCAGTGTTTTGTGTCTTTGCCGCGTTTTGTCTGATACTGCCTGATACCTATGCACTGTCTGCAGTGCAGTTGGCCCTGGCCTTTTCTGCAATTGCTGCCACCACCGCACCCGCCGGAACCATTGCTATACTTCATCAATATCGGGCCCGGGGCCCTGTTTCAAACACCTTGTTGGGCGTTGTGGCTCTTGATGATGCAATCGGTATCGTCTTGTTTTCTCTGATGATGGTTGTTGTGGTCGGCGAATCGCTGGCCTTGAGTATGGGAACAGCTGTATTAGAAATTGGTGGTGCGTTGGTACTGGGCATCCTGGTTGGTCGCATTCTTTGTCAATTTGGCAAAATATTCCACCAGGGCGGATTGCTTCTTCCTGTTGTTCTTGGTCATATCCTTCTGGCCCTTGGCTTGGCCGAGATTCTGAATTTTTCTCCTTTACTGGCAACAATGGCTCTGGGCTTCTCGTCGCGATATTTTTCACGAGCTGCCGGTGGCCGTATGTTCATTCAAGTGGAATATTTTGAAGAACTGGTATTTCTCATCTTTTTTACCTTGGCCGGTGCCCACTTTGAATTCACCGTGTTTGTCGGGCATCTTGATTTGATTTTCGTCTATTTTTGCGCACGGATTATAGGGAAAATTGGCGGGGCGGCTCTTGGCGCTGCTGCTGCCGGCGCATCCCAACCTATCGTGCACTGGCTGGGTTTAGGTCTTATTCCGCAGGCAGGAGTTGCCGTGGGGCTTGCCTTGGCCCTCGGCAATAATCCGGTTTTTAAGGAAGTGAGTACGATGATAGTCAATGTGATACTGGCAACAACGTTGTTGTATGAAGTTTTTGGTCCTTTGGCTGCAAAGTTCGCCTTGGGGCGGGCAAATGAACTGGGTGTAGAGCGCGGAAAGGAGGGGTGATGAAAGTATCTGAATGGATTTCCCGATTTCCGGGGCATATTGTCACGATACACCCTGAAGACTCGCTGGAGCAGGTGGTGGATCAACTGCTTGCAGGGCCATGTGTGCAGGATATTTATGTTGTATCCGGCGCGGATTTGGTCTTGGGCCATCTTTCTCATAAAAGACTTGCCAGCCTCTTGTTGGCCGAACATCGGCCTATCCATACCCGGCGTCAAATAATGGAGCGTGTTGTGCTAGGGCCGGCCGAGGAGTTGATGGAAGGCGAATTTGTTTTTGCACGACCTGACGAGGAATTGGATGATGTCCTTTGCCGATTCGTTGATCATGACCTCCAGGATATGGTGGTCCTTGATGCGCAAGGGGTGTTGGCAGGGGGGATAAATCTGAATACCGTCTTGCGGGAAATACGGAAAAGACCTAATGTGATTTTTGATTGATCACCTTTACGGATTGGAAGGACATCATAAAGGAGCATTACGAATCAGATGGAAGAAAAGTATGTTGGCCGGGTTGTAGCTGTCAGGGGCAGTGTCGTCGATGTGGTATTTGCTGAAGATATCCCTCCTGTTACCGGCCTCCTCTATACTGGTGAAAATAATAAGGTGATTATTGAGGTGAGTGATCATCTTGATGAACACACCGTTCGCTGCATTGCCCTTAATCCCACAGCCGGTCTTGGCAGAGGAGATGAAGCAACGGGCAGCGACGCTCCCATAGAGGTCCCGGTGGGTGATGGGCTGCTGGGACGTATGTTCAATCTTTTTGGCGATCCTATTGATAACAATCCCAAGGCCATTGATGCAGAAAAACGTTCTATCCACCAGCGTCCGATTCCCTTGGCACAACGGGTGACCAGCGAAGAAGTGTTTCTTACCGGCATAAAGGTCATTGATCTTCTGGTTCCCCTGGAGCGGGGCGGCAAAGCCGGTCTCTTTGGTGGGGCTGGAGTTGGTAAGACCGTTGTTATCACTGAACTCATCAACAATATGGTGGGCAAGCACAGCGGCGTCAGTATCTTCTGTGGGATTGGTGAACGTTGCCGTGAGGGTGAGGAGCTCTATCGGGAAATGGATGAGGCCGGGGTGCTGCAGAATACAGTCATGGTCTTTGGCCAGATGAACGAATCCCCAGGTGCCCGCTTCAGGGTAGGACACAGTGCTCTGACCATGGCAGAGTATTTCAGGGATGACCTTGGTCAGGATGTTCTTCTCCTTGTCGATAATATATTCCGCTTCATCCAGGCCGGTATGGAGTTATCTGGCCTCCTGGGAAGG
>Ga0180007_10004571_pt1 | contig 14578 bp, 12 predicted proteins | sample MM_PC_MetaG_FD_121122 | JGI IMG/M metagenome (GOLD analysis project Ga0180007, IMG submission 121122) | Groundwater microbial communities from the Aspo Hard Rock Laboratory (HRL) deep subsurface site, Sweden - MM_PC_MetaG | ecosystem: Environmental > Aquatic > Deep subsurface > Groundwater... | reverse complement strand
GGAGTCGGAAAAGGAACATCTTCAGCAGCTTTAGGATTAACATTAAAAGTTAAAGGTTACAAAATTACAGCAATCAAAATTGATCCTTATGTTAACGTTGATGCTGGAACCATGAATCCGGTTGAGCACGGCGAAGTTTTTGTGACAGTTGATGGTGATGAAACTGATCAAGATATTGGTACCTATGAACGTTATTTGGATACTGACATCAAACGCGTTAATTACATGACTACAGGCCGAGTTTACCAGTCAGTGATTGAACGCGAACGCAATTTGGAATATGGTGGCAAGTGCGTGGAAGTTGTTCCGCACGTGCCGGAAGAAGTCATACGTCGTATTGATGCTGCCGCAGAAAAAGCAGACGCGGATATTACTCTGATCGAAGTTGGCGGAACCGTTGGTGAGTATCAGAACGTTCTCTTTTTAGAGGCAGCCCGCATGATGAAACTACGCGATCCTAAGTCTGTGGCTTTTGCGTTGGTGAGCTATTTACCAGTACCGCCATCGATTGGAGAGATGAAAACCAAGCCAACGCAATATGCTGTACGTACACTTAATGGTACTGGAATTCAGCCTGACTTTATTGTTGGTCGCTCACCTTTGGCTATGGATCAGCCACGTAAAGAAAAGATTGCCCATTCTTGCTCGGTACCTTGGGAACATATTATCAGCGCCCCAGATGCAAAATCTGTTTACGATATTCCGGAAATGTTTGAGAGTCAGAATTTTGCAGTTAATGTTTTAAAGCTGTTTGGTCTGGAAGTAAGGCAAAATCATCTTGACGAATGGAAAGCATTTACTGACCGGATTCAATCCGCCACTAATCCAGTAAAAATTGGAGTAGTAGGTAAGTACTTTTCAACCGGAGATTTTACCTTGTCAGATGCTTATATTTCAGTGCTTGAGGCAATTAAGCATGCTGGGGCAGAAGTTGGTGTAAAACCGGAGATTGCCTGGCTCAATTCAGAAGAGTATGAAAAAGATCCTGCTAAACTCGCCGAGCTTGATGAGTATAACGGTCTCTTGATCCCTGGAGGTTTTGGATCACGAGGTATAGAAGGAAAAATTAAGGTTATTGAATACGCACGGACTAAAAAGATTCCATACCTTGGACTATGTTACGGAATGCAGTGCGCTGTGATTGAATTTGCTCGCGATGTGCTTGGCTGGTCAGATGCTCATACCACGGAAATTGATGCCAACACCAGTAAACCCGTCATTCACACCATGGCAGATCAGGTAGCAAAGATCGAAGGAGGGCATTATGGCGGCACTATGCGACTTGGCGCATATCCTTGCAAATTGGCAGATAACACTTTTTCTAAGAAAGCCTATGGTAAGTCAGAAATAAGTGAGCGTCATCGACATCGATACGAATTTAACAATGACTACCGTCAGGAATTAGTTGATGCTGGTTTAGTTATTGCTGGAACTTCACCTGATAATAGCCTGGTTGAAATCGTTGAGGTTAAAGATCATCCGTTTTTTGTGGGAGTTCAGTTTCACCCAGAATTTCAAAGTCGGCCATTATCGCCGCATCCGTTGTTTGTTGACTTTCTCCGTGCTGCGCAAGATAAATAGAACATGTCGAGGCTTCAAAGGCTTAAAAGAAATCCAAGGTTGTTGTTTTGGGGCAAGGCTTTGACAGAGCTAAAAACCCTCAACGCTATAGTGGTGCTTTTTTATTTGCACCGCGGTGTTACTTTTGAACAAGTATTTTATTTAACCTTAGCTTGGTCAGTGGTAACGCTTATTTTTGAAGTACCGTCAGGATACCTTGCGGATAAAATTGGTCGTAAGAAGACCTTGCTACTCGGTTCTTTTATATTAGCAGGCGCCTTTTCTATCATGTGGTTTGCTCATGGTTTCTGGATGTTTATTTTAGTGCAGTCCTTAATCTCATTGTCCTACTCAATGTTTTCAGGAACAGAAGAGGCTTTGCTTTATGACTCTTTAAAGGAATTAAAGGAGGAGTCAAAACTTACACAGTACTTCGGTCGTCTTCAGTCAGCCAAAAATATATTTAAAATTTTTGTGCCTGCGATCGGAGCGTTTATCGCTAAAGATTTACTTGAGTCACAGTTCCAGATTCTTATTGGTATTGAGATTATGGCAATTATTTTGTCATTTATTGTTTTGTTATTTCTAGCTGAGCCAAAGCATGAGCGTAGCGTGGAAGATTACGAGAAGGGAATTTTTTCTGATAGTTTAGATTTGATAAAATCCCAGCCAATGCTTTTGCGAGTAGCCATGAATCGCACACTCTTTTTTATTGCTAGTATCTTAGTCTGGCGAGCGTATCAGCCGATGTTTGTTGATTTTGGATTTACAGCTATATGGTTCGGTGTATTTTATGTCTTGATGCAGGCTTCCGTGTTTCTGATTTCGTGGTTTTCAGAGGAGCTTAAAGGCTGGCTGGGATTACGTTTTATTTTTGTTGAAGCTGGATGGGGAGCAATGCTAGCTATTGTTGTTGCAGCATTTTCTGGAAATCGATGGCTGGTCTTCTTTGCAATTCTTACCTCGATTATTATGGAGAATATGCGATACGCACATTTTTCAGATATTTTTAATTGTAGGTTAAAATCTTGGAATCGAGCGACTGCGTTGTCCAATTTGAATGTATTAAAGGGGATTCTGGATATACCCATTTTAATATTTGCCGGATACTTAGCTGTAAGAGGAGCACAATGGGTTGTTGTGTTTGCTGCTTTTTTGTGTTTATTAGCCCTGGTGATTTTTCCGATTAAAAGAAAAGATTATAAGTAAACCAAAAATCCGACCGGAGTGGTCGGATTTTTGGTTTACATTATTTTGTTTCAACAATGCTGACAAAGGTTTTCTTGATCAGACTTCCATGGAAGTTCATAACCTTCTTTTTCAAAAATTGAACTGTTCCATTGGTCAATGAGTACAAAGTGTCATCCTTGCCGCGGCCAACATTTTTACCAGGTCGATACTTAGTTCCACGCTGACGAATCAAAATCTGACCAGTTTTTGCATACTCGCCATTTGACTTCTTGAGACCGAGACGTTGTGCGTTCGAATCTCGGCCGTTTCTTGTGGAGCCTTGCGCTTTTTTATGTGCCATATGAATACTCGCTTTAATTTTGGCGAACTATTGCTTCAGCGCTGCGGTACTCGACAACGTACTTTTCTAGTACGTCTTACTTCGTTCCTCGCGCTTCAACAATATTTCATCCAAAATTATACGCTCGTTTATTTCGAAATTATACGTTCACCGAAATTTGGCTACGCTCGCTAGATGCGGGCAATGCGAAATTTCAATTAATACTGGCGGAATCGTACAATATTTAGTGGTCGTTGTCAAGAAGTCGGGAAAGATGTATGATTCCTAACGTACAGATTAAGGAAATTGGGCATTTTTCTTAGGCAATTTGGGCGTATGAAGACAAAAATTATACAATGGGGTAAGAATTTTAAGGCACTATTTGCTAAGAGGTTCTTCCAGGTCACTTTTATTGTTGCTTTTTTGTTTTTAGCTTTAATGACTCTGCTTCCTGCTTGGCAATTATTACCTGATATTAAAGAGGCAGGTACAATACCACTTCATTACAATATTCATTTCGGTGTTGATTCATTCGGTGTTTGGTGGCGGGTTTTTATGATTCCAGTTTCTGGTGCAGTAATTTTGATTGTTAATTTTTTATTAGCTGTTGCTTTTTGGAAGAGAGAAAGGGTTTTGAGTAAATTTCTAGCAGCAACAGCCATGCTTGTTCAATTTCTTTTATTTATTTCAATGATTTTTGTCGTTCTTTTTAACTTAGCATATGGTTGATGTTTTTATTCTGGTAAAAATTTTAGCGCTTACTACCATCTCTTTTGTGGTGGCAATTTTATGGACTCCATTGCTGACTAACTTGTTATACAAATACAAAATGGGGAAAACTTTGCGGAGCAAATTACAGGCACCCATTTTTCACCAGTTGCATCTAAAAAAAGCTGGTACTCCAACTATGGGCGGAGTTCTCATTTGGGGTACGGTTCTGGGAGTAGCATTATTTTTCATGCTATTCCATTCAATAGATCCAACTCACTTTTTGGGCAAACTTCACTTCTTGACTCGCGGTCAAACTTGGTTGCCACTGGCGGCTTTGGTAGCTTCGGGCATAGTTGGTCTAGGCGATGATCTTTTAAATGCTAGGCAAATTGGCAAAAACGGTGGAGGTATTGATATTCGTCATCGACTCGTTCTTTATACTCTAATTGCTTTAGTTGGCGCTTGGTGGTTTTTCTTTAAACTAGATTGGGATCTGTTACGCGTTCCATTGATTGATAGTTTTGAAATTGGCTACTGGTACATTCCTTTGTTTGTACTGGTAATCGTTGGGACGTCGTTCTCGGTCAACCAGACAGACGGTCTCGATGGTTTAGCTGGCGGCACATTAGTTTCAGCTTTTGGAGCTTATGCAGTTATTGCTTTCATGTTAGAGAAATACGAGCTGGCTGCTTTTTGTGGCGTGATTTCTGGAGCACTGCTCGCGTTTCTCTGGTTCAATATTTACCCAGCTAGATTTTTTATGGGCGACACTGGTGCTATGTCGTTAGGGGTCACTTTAGGAATTGTGGCCATGCTGACTAATTATGCGCTGCTTTTACCGATTATTGGTCTGGTTTTTGTTATCGAATCTGTTACCACGATTATTCAGATAATAGCTAAAAAGGTTTTTAAGAAAAAGGTTTTTAAAGTTGCACCGATCCACCATCATTACGAAGCAATCGGTTGGCCTGAGCCAAAGGTAGTGATGCGTTTTTGGGTTATTTCTTGGATAGCAGCTTTCTTGGGAATAATTATCGCCTTACTCGACATTGGGTTAGTCGGCTAAATATGCGAACTCCAGCGAGGGGACAAATAGACACAACATTCTTCCTGGTAGTTGGTGTTCTTGTTGTTTTTGGTTTAGTTATTCTAACCTCTGCTTCCAGCCCAATGGGCTATGAGAGGTTTGGGGACAGCTATTATTTTCTTAAACATCAGATTACATCCGGACTTTTGCCAGGCATTGTTGCTCTTGCTATTACCTTATCAATTCCGTACCAAGCTTATAGAAAATGGGCTTTTCCGATGTTGGGAATTTCAATAATTTTGTTGATTCTAGTCTTTATTCCTGGAGTTGGTGCTGATTATGGAACGTTTGCTAAAAGTTGGGTGTCAATTGGTAGCATAGCTTTCCAGCCAGCTGAGTTAGTTAAATTAACTTTTTTGATTTACCTAGCTGCTTGGATGGAGAAGCGGCAATCAGAGCTTCACGATGTCCATTCCGGTTTCGTACCTTTCCTGGCTATTCTGGGAGTAATCTGCGGTTTGATGTTAATGCAACCAGATTTAGGTACACTTTCTATTATTACAGCCATGGCTCTAACAGTTTATTTTATTGCTGGTGGACCATTGCATTATTTGCTTGGCCTTGGCGTAGCTGGTGTGGTGGCTTTGGGTGTGGCCATTCAGGCCTCACCTTATCGTGCGGAACGGTTTATGACTTTCTTGCATCCTGAGTTAGATCCTCAGGGCATTGGTTACCAGATTAACCAGGCGCTTTTAGCGATTGGTTCTGGTGGTTTGTTTGGTCGAGGCTATGGGCATTCTTTGCAAAAGTTTCAGTACTTGCCAGAGGTTGCCGGTGACTCAATTTTTGCTGTAATGAGTGAAGAACTTGGTTTTCTTTTGACCTCAATTTTTCTAATCGGTTTTGTATTCTTTATTTGGCGTGGTTTAGCTATTGCCGACAAGGCGCAAGATGATTTTGGTAAATTTTTAGTTGTTGGCATAATGGCTTGGTTTGGTTTTCAGGCCTTCATTAATATCGGGGCCATGGTAGGACTTCTTCCAATTACAGGTGTTCCTTTGCCGTTCTTGAGTTATGGAGGAACCTCACTCGTGGTATCATTAGCAGCAGTAGGAATTGTTTTGAATATTTCTCGCTATTCTAAGGAAAATTAAGTAGATTATTTCGTCGCGAACGTATAATCTTGGATGAGATGTTGATGCAAAACAAGCGACCTGCCTACCGGCAGGCAGGCGACGCGAAGCATACTAAAACGTATGGTGAGCTGGGAGCACAGCTTTAAGCCAACAGATCGCCAAAATTATAGTGAGCATAATATGTACCATGAGCATAAGCACATACTAATGACTGGAGGCGGAACACTAGGACCAGTGACTCCACTTTTAGCATTAGCAGAAGTTTGGAAGGAACAGGATTCAAGTGTTGTGTTCTCATGGATCGGTACAGAGCATGGTCCAGAAAGTGATCTGATTGAGGAAAAAGATATTTCTTTTTATTCACTGTCAGCACCAAAGCTAGATAGATATAAAAAATTAAGTTGGTTATTGGTAGTGCCGCAGCTTGTTATGAGCTGTGTTCGCGCTTTTGCTTTACTTAAAAATATACAGCCGCACATGGTTTTTACTGCCGGTGGCTATGTTAGCGTGCCAATCGTCATCGTTGCTTGGATGATGAGGATTCCGTGTTGGGTTCACCAGCTTGATGTCACTCCAGGAATTGCTAATCGGGTCATGGCGCCGTTTGCCAAGCGTATCAGTGTTACTTGGGAGGAATCAGCTGAATCATTTTCAAAGCGAAAGACAGAAGTTGTTGGTGGTTTAATCCGGCCGTATTTGCTCGATGGAGATTCGGAATTATTTAAAGATATTTTTGAACTAGATACCAATAAACCAACTGTTGCAGTTTTTGGTGGAGGTACAGGAGCAACAGCTATCAATGAAACTTTGGAAGCAATTATTTCTGATTTGCAGCAGAGGATGAATGTGATTCATTTGGCAGGCAAGGGAAAGCTAGATGAGAAATTGGTCGAGAGTAAAGGTACTTATGTAGCTAGAGAGTTTTTTACAAACATGGCTGATTTGTACGCGGCTGCAGACTTGGTGGTAGCACGCGCTGGTATGGGTACGATTTTAGAAGTGGCCGCATTACGTAAACCAACGATTTTAATTCCAATTCCTAACTCTCATCAAGAAGCTAATGCAAAATTACTTGGCGACAGGGAAGCGGCAATTGTTATAGATCAATTAAATCCACAGGTGCTAAAGCAAGAGATTGAGAAATTGATGTTTCAAAGTGACCTACGTCAGCGAATGATAAAAAATTTACGGTCACTGTTACCTATGCATGGAGCCGGAAAAATCATCAATGCAGCTAACGCAATACTGAAGAGATAAACAAAAAACACCAGTTACGTACCGGTGTTTTTTGATATCCGACTGATTATTCAGCTGACTCTTCAGCTGGAGCTTCAGCCGGGGTTTCCTCGACTGGTGTTTCTTCTACTGTCTCGGCTGGCATTTCTTCAGCTACAACTTCTTCAGCTGGAGCTTCTGCAGCCATGTCCTCATGAGCGTGGTCATCAGGCATTTCTGCGTTACATACATCACAAAACATAGTAATGGTGATTATGAATTACGAGAACTATTGTAGCAAAAAAAACATAATATGGGAAATTTCTCACAAACCCTTGATCAAATTAGTAAAATATGGTATAAATTCGCCGTTGCAGTGTACTTACCTGGTTAATATTTTAGTTAATAAAAAGAGGTAAAGATTATGCACCGGTAGCTCAGTTGGTAGAGCAAAGGCCTTTTAAGCCTGTGGTCGTGGGTTCGAATCCCACCCGGTGTACCAAAAAAGACTTCGAGTAATCGAGGTCTTTTTTGTTCATATTAGAACCCACAATAAGCTAAGAATATGTTTAACTTTCCATCCGGTCGGATGGAAAGTTAAACATATATCTGTAGTAAATCCGAAACAAGATAATTCCTGGTATAATGGAGTAATGCCGAATGAAAACAACGGAGGAGCCGAACAACTGATTCCTTGGCAAGCGCAAAGCGTCGAAGATGTTTTCGACAGTTTTTCAGTTACCAAGCATGGTTTATCTGTTGCTGAGGTCGAGAGAAGGCAAAGAGAATACGGAGCCAACACTCTTCCTACTAAGCCACCTAAATCGGCTCTCAGGATTCTTTTTGCTCAATTTGCCAGTCCTTTAGTTTTTATTTTACTTGCTGCTGCAGCTGTCAGCTTTTTCCTCAATGAATGGTTAGATTTTTCTGTTATTACTATTGCTGTTTTACTAAATTCTATTCTTGGATTCGTTGAAGAATATAGAGCAGATAGATCGCTCCAAGCTTTAAAGAAATATTTACCGGTTCAAGTTAAGGTAAGACGAGACGGTTCGCAACAGATTATTCCAGCCATGGATTTAGTTCCAGGAGATGTAATGTTGCTTTCAGCTGGCGATAAAATTACTGCAGACGGTAGAATTATCGAAGAACAGGTTTTTGAAGTTAAAGAAGCGGCGTTAACTGGAGAATCTGCGCCAGTAAAAAAGCAGGTTGATGCCATTGGTCGCAAAGCCGCTATTGGAGACCGTAAAAGCATGGTTTTTGCTGGCACGATTGTTAATGAGGGGCGAGCTGAGGTTGTTGTCGTTAGTACTGGATTAGATACTGAGATTGGTAAGATAGCCAAGCTGGTACTAAGTGTCGAGGATGATAAAACTCCTTTACAAAAACAATTACAATCTTTTGCTAGATTTATTGGAATTGCTGTTCTGATTTTAGCTGTAATTGTTTTTTTCCTTGGAATCTTGCGTGGCATGGAAGTATTGGAGATTTTTAAAATAGCAGTAGCTATCACTGTTTCTGCCATACCTGAAGGTTTAGCAGTAGCAATTACTGTGATTTTGGCTATTGGTATGCAGCGAATTCTAAAGAAGAAAGCCCTGGTAAGGCGACTAATTGCAGCCGAGACTTTGGGTAGTGTTCAAGTAATTTGTGCCGACAAGACAGGCACTCTCACCACTGGCGAGATGCAGGTAGTAGAAGTTTGTATTGGCAAAGATGTTATTAAAGGAGCACCAAAAACAGAAAAAGAATTTGAGTTTCTTCAAGCCTTGTACTATACAAGCGGAGTAGTCATTGGTGAGGCAACAGGTGAAGCAGATTTTTCAGGTAGCCAAACTGAGATTGCTATAATGAAATATCTTTTACCGCTGCGTGATGATTTGGTAAATGGAACCAAGAAACTTGGTAGGGATTTGCCGTTTAGTTCTAAGAATAAATTTGCAGCCAGAATTATTGAGAATGATCATGGGAATACTCTATATGTAGTTGGAGCACCTGATATCTTAGTTGAGAAAGCAGACATCTCCGACAAATCAAAACAACAAGTTTTGTGCGACTTTAACGACATGGTCGGTCGAGGTCTAAGAGTTCTGGCTGTGGCTAGACGTAAGGACATGGCTAATTTAGATGAATTAGACGCCTCACAAGTATCTGATTTAGAAATTTTAGGATTCGTGGGCCTTAGTGATCCATTACGTCCTGAATCAGCAAGGACTATCCAGGAAGCAAAAGACGCTGGGTTACGAACTGTGATGATCACCGGTGACCACCCAGAAACTGCTTTAATTATCGCCCAAAAGGCTGGTTTAGAAGTTTCAAGGCGTTCAATGCTAACAGGTTTGGAGTTAGATGAACTAACAGATGATGCCTTACAAGATAGGTTGGAATCAATCTCGGTGTATGCTCGCGTTTCGCCGCGTCACAAGCTACGTATCGTCTATGCCTGGCAGCGTAAAGGTTATTCTGTGGCTATGACTGGTGATGGGGTTAACGACGCCCCAGCGCTTAAAGCTGCCGATATTGGCATTGCCCTTGGTTCTGGTACAGAAGTTGCTAAGGAGACTTCTGATATAGTTTTGCTAGATAATAATTTTAAAACCATTATTGATGCTATCCGTGAGGGTCGCATTATTTTTGATAATTTGCGAAAGATGATTGTTTATCTTTTGTCTGACAGTTTTAGTGAAATTATATTGGTTTTAGGAGCGCTTGCGTTTTCTCTACCCATTCCTATTTTACCGGCTCAAATTCTTTGGATTAATTTAATTACTGACGGTTTTCCTAGCTTAGCTCTAACTTTTGAGCCTGGAGAAAAGGAGATCATGCAAGAACCACCGCGTCGTAAAAAGGAACCGATTTTAAATAGCGAGATGAAAGTTTTAATTCTTGTTATTGGATTGTTTACTGATTTGGTACTTTTTGGTCTTTATTTTTATCTTCTAGGTTTAGATATAGATATTGCAGAAATTAGAACATTCATGTTTTTAGCTCTTGGGATTGATTCATTGCTCTACATCTTTGCAATTCGTAAATTTCGTTCAACAATTTTTCGTTCCCATCCATTTCAGAATAAGTTTCTGGTTATTGGTGTAATTCTTGGTTTTGGTCTTTTAGCAGCCCCTATGGTTATCACTCCTCTTAAGGAATTATTCGGTTTTGTAAATCTTCACTTCTTTGAGTGGCTAATTTTATTAGGATTAGGCATTTTAGAACTTATTTGTATCGAAGTAGTCAAAGAGATCTATAATCATAAAAAAACCTATTCATTTAGAAAAAAGGCTGTTTGAGAAAAAAGGCAAAGCCGACTATAATAGACATCGTATGGATTTAAGCAAAATTGAGAATTTTCAAGACGCTGTGGTTACGGTCATGGGTCTTGGGCGATATAAACAAGGTAGTGGTCTTGGTGCAGCTAAATGGTTAATACGTCATGGCGCTCAGACAATCATAACTGATCTTAAAGATGAAACAGAGCTGGAGGAATCAATGGCTTTGGTGACTGAGTGGTATCAAAAGTACCGTGAAATGTACCCAGATCGTACGATTTATGCCCCATTGTTCGTTTTAGGAGAACATCGACATGAGGATTTTGTGGAGGTTGATTGCGTTGTACAAAATCCTGGAGTGCCGAGTGAATCTGAATTTGTAGTTGCAGCTAAAGAGGCTGGCGTGCCAATTGAGTCTGATGTAAGTTTGTTTTTCCGCTTTTGCCCATATCCAATTATTGCTGTCACTGGTACTAAAGGTAAAACTACAACAACTAAGATGATTGGTGAGATGTTGGAGCTAGAAGATGACCGTGCAGTAGTCGCTGGTAATATTAAAGTTTCACCACTTGAACACCTGGACGAAATTCTACATCGAGGCGAACCAACGTTGATCGTCTTAGAGCTATCGTCTTGGCTTTTAGAGAGTCTTCCTGAAACTTTTAAGACATTAAAAAAAGGACCAGATATATCTATCTTGACCAATGTGTATCCAGACCACTTGAATCGCTATCATTCTTACGGAGACTATATTCATTCCAAAGAGATCATTTTTGAGTGGCAGGCGGCGGATCAATACACGATTCTAAACTGGGATCACGAAACTGTACGAGCTATGGGATCGCGCGCTCGCGGTAAACTTTTCTGGGCTTCTAAAACTTATCAGGAAGTTGATGGTTGTTTTGTGAAGGGTACAAAAATTGTGTTCAGGAATGAAGGAAGGGAAGAAGAGATTATTTCTGTCGATCAGATAGCGTTGAAAGGTGATCATAATATGGAGAATATTTTAAGCTCCATCTCTGCTGCGTTGTTAAGAGGAGTTTCTCTAGAGAATGTTCGTAAGGTTCTCGAAGAGTTTAAGGGCGTCTCGGACAGACAAGAATTAGTTCGTGAAGTGGACGAGATTTCTTATGTCAACGATACTACTGCTACTAACCCTGATGCAGTTATCGTTGCATTAAAACGTTTCGGTGCAGATGCTGATATTATTTTAATTGCTGGCGGAGTTGATAAAGAGTTACAGTACGATGAGTTAGCAGAAGCTATCGTAAAAACTTGTAAGCAAGTTATTCTTTTTGAAGGATCGGCTTCGGATATGCTCGAAGAAAAAATTAAAGGACGCGTTCCAGTTACGAATAAAATCAATAATATGAATGAAGCTGTCACCAAAGCCAGAGCATTGGCTAAGAGTGGTGATATTGTTTTACTATCTCCAGGAGCTGCTAGTTTTAATCTATTTTTGAATGAGTTTGATCGAGGCGAACAGTTCCGTGAAGAAGTGCGCAACCTATAATATGCTTTATTGGGTAAAGACACATACTCCTGCTCCTGTTTTAAGACTCTACCATTTTATTTTAGCGAAATTGGCTGTTTTTAGTTATGGAAATCCTTCAAGAAAGCTAATAGTTATAGGGGTTACAGGCACTAATGGTAAATCTTCAACAGTGCAGTTCATAGCCCAGCTCTTAACCAATTTAGGACACAAGGTTGGCTATACAACAACTGCTGGTTTTTCGATTGCAGGAAACGAAATTGAGAACAAGATGAAGATGACTATGCCTGGCAGATTTTATTTACAGCAATTATTACGAGATATGGTTAGGGCTGGTTGTGCTTATGCAATTGTAGAAACTTCCTCGCAAGGAATAATTCAATACAGACATTTAGGTGTTAATTATGACTTAGCTGTTTTTACAAATTTAACACCAGAGCATATTGAGGCTCACGGAGGTTTTGAAGCATACAAGCGTGCTAAAGGAGTATTATTTTCCCACCTAACAGCACGACCTCATAAGAAAATTAATGGCATTGATATTCCTAAAGTGATTGTAGCTAATTCAGACGATGACCATGCTCAATATTATTTAGATTTTACAGCAGATAAAAAAGTAACTTTTGGTTGGCAAGAACATTCATCACCTGATTATCTTTTTGCTCGGTACCTAGAACGGTCGCCGACCAAGACAGTTATAAGCATTAATGGTGAGACTTTTGTATCTAAATTACATGCTGGTTTTCAAGACAAGAATGCACTATCTGCAATTGCTACAGTTTATGCTCTAGGTGTACCGATCAAAAAATGTGTTCAAGTTGCAGCCGATCTAAAACCGATCGCTGGCAGGTTTGAAATTATTGATTCAGGCCAGCCTTTTACTGTAGTTGTTGATTACGCCTATGAGCCGTATGCCTTGAAAGCACTTTTGAGCGATATTAGGGCTCTAAAACCAAAGCGTATTATTGGTGTTCACGGTTCTGCCGGTGGTGGTCGTGATGTAGCAAGGCGTTTTGAAATTGGCAAAATGGCAGGCAAAGAAGAAGATATCGTAGTTGTTACGAATGAAGACCCATATGACGAGGATCCGAATATAATTATCAAACAGGTGGCAGAAGGGGCTCTCGCGGCTGGTAAAAGAGAAGGACATGATCTTTTTATGGTGGACGATAGAATGGAAGGTATTTTTGAAGCAATCTCACTAGCAGAAGAAGGAGATGCGGTTATTTTGACTGGAAAAGGATCAGAACCTGTAATAGCTGTCGCAAAAGGCCGTAAACTACCTTGGAGTGACAAAGAAGCAGCGCTGCTAGCCCTAAAAAGATTAGGATATACAAAATGAAAGAAGCATTATTCGTTCAACTAGATACCGATGAAGAGGTTTTGGGCATTGTACGCCGAAGCCTAGTTTTTAAATGGTGGAAATGGCTAATCGTCCTTTGTTGGCTTTTATTGCCTTTTTTCTTTTTTTATCCGCTTATTAAACTCGGCGCTGTTGGTTTTATAATTTTTATAGCTTTAATTATTTCAGCTGTTTGGAATACTGTGCGCTGTAGGTTTGAGTGGGTTTATACAATGTTTCTAATTACTGATAGGAGGATTATTGATGTTGATCAGCATGGAATATTTAATCGTTCAATTTCAGAATTAGGTTTAGATGACATTAGCGAGGTCGTTGTTAGGCAATCGACTCTACAAAAAATAATAGGTCTAGGAACTATATTGGTTCATACAAATAAGAAAAACCATTTTGATTTGGAACTGACCGGAGTCCATGATCCAGAGCATGTCCGCGACCTCATAGTTGATGTACAATACATAACAGGAGATTATGTCGACCAAGCAAAATCAAAAAAGAGCAAGTAAAATAGGCTTTATCGTTCTCGCGAACGTGGTAATTTTATTTTTCTTGATTATTGGGTTTGGTAGAGAGTATGTGAGTAATATTCAAATTGAAAGGGAGATAAGGGAGCGAGATACAGAGAGAATAACACTTCTGGATGAGCAAGCAGAGACTTTACGACTAATTGAACAGCTTTCGAGTGAATATTATTTAGAAAAAGAAGCTAGATTGAAGCATGGTCTTGGACGAGACGGTGAAACCGTTATAATTGTTCAAGATGGTGAAACCTCAGGTTACGGTTTGGATCAACTTTCAACAGATGATGGAGATCAGATCGAAGTCATTGAAAATCCTACCAAATGGTTTTATTACTTTTTTGATAAATCGGCCTTTTCAGCTTTATAGGATATGAGTAAAGTTCTTCATGGTTCAGAAACTCATCATCAGCGCCGGGCGCTTCCAATCCGCTATGTAGTCGCTTTTTTTATTTTTTTGGTTTTAATTTTGTCTGCTCTTATTCTGGTCTGGGGTTTTATGTTTGCTCATTGGACAGGTAGTGGGGCTAGGACAATCTCGGCAGTTATTCATTTTCCTGCAGCTCGAGTTAATAGTCGGCCAGTTAGCTATCATGATGTTGCTGAGTTAGCATTAGTCGCTGAGTTGCAGGGCAAGGAGGATCCTTTTTTTACATCCCTAGAAACTACGATTGACAGGAAAATTATGATCCAGTTAGCCTCTGAAATTGGTACTGGTATTTCTGAAGAAGAACTCCGATCTTATCCTCTAGATCAGGCAGATATTGATGAATTATTGGC
>Ga0180007_10004570_pt1 | contig 14580 bp, 23 predicted proteins | sample MM_PC_MetaG_FD_121122 | JGI IMG/M metagenome (GOLD analysis project Ga0180007, IMG submission 121122) | Groundwater microbial communities from the Aspo Hard Rock Laboratory (HRL) deep subsurface site, Sweden - MM_PC_MetaG | ecosystem: Environmental > Aquatic > Deep subsurface > Groundwater... | reverse complement strand
TCAACGGCGTTGCGATTTCGGATAAGACAGTCATGGATATAGATCTCTGTAGCTGCCGTCCCGCCATTTCGTATGCCAGAGATAGAGAAGTTGCCATCAATCTTGGAGTTTCTTATTTCATGATTGGCTCCACCCCTGATTGAAATGGCCTGTGCCCCTCCAGCAGCATCAGCACCATTGATAAAGACGCCGTCAACTAAGCCCCTGGTCGCCGCCTGTGTGAAGGCAATCCATGTAGATGTTTCACCAGTGACGTCTCTCATCTCGGAGTCGATAATTTTAAAATCATCTCCGCTTACCTGTATAAACTGGACAATGACATCTACTCCGCCTGTCATCAACCCGCCTACGATAGTAACGTTGTCGGCAGTCACGTTTACCGCGCCAGTTACAGCGCCGGTTACATTGATCGTAGCCCGATTCGACCCCGAACCCATTAAGACTACTGTGATGCCAGCTACATCAAGAGCAAGCCCGCTGGCAGCTGTTATTGTCTCAGTATGCCCCGGAGATGCCATGATAATATCCCCGTTACTCGCTGTGCATCTCCCAACGGCGTAATCAATCGTGTTGAAAGCTGTCGCGGGCGTCTTACCATCGTTCTGATTGCTGGTACCCGCTACTCCTGAATCTACCCACCAGACGTTACCAGCATAGGTATTCAGAATAGGAGTGCCCCTGACAATCAGTCCTTCCTTGAATCCATTCGGATAATGACTTGGCATAATCTTTCGGCGCAAGGTCTCTATGTTTCAAGAGGGAACGCTACGCCATCCTCCTTTCAATTAAGTTATCTCAAATTGTCCTCGTTCTGTTCGCACCACGCTACCGTGCGCTACGCTCTGTGCGCTTACACCCCAGGACTTCCATACACTCCCCTGAAATCTCCCCATGAAGTGACAAACCGCATTGTGCCCTTAGTTTTCAGATCACCAGTGTCAAAATCCTCACCTGTCTTAACCTTAAACTTTCTGCGCCAGAAGAAGTTCAGATCGTGATCGTCCTTATCGGCAATCAAGAACCACGCTTTTGAGGCTGTCAGAAAGTTATTTACTATGGGAGTCAGGCCCCACTTTTTGAACGCATTGGTAGCGTTCTCGGCTGTATCATGCCTGAGAGTTGACTTTAACAACTCTATGGCGGCAAACTCCTCATTGGGGTGAGTTAGCAACTTTACCGGCTTGGTGTTCTGCCTTAAATTGGCGTGATCTCTCATGTCGGCCACATCGTTAATTGCCTGCCTCAAACTCGTAACCGAAAGATCAGCATCCGTTGTAAGTCTGTTCTGCTCCGTCCCACCAGCCTTATACAAAGGGTGATCCGTAGCAAATAACGATTTGCCATCAGGCCCCAAATTAGCAGTGGCCGTACTGAATCCGTTGTTGAATATATCAGCGCATACTATCTCAACAGACTCCGCAGCGCCTTTGCCGAGGGCCTTGCCCATTTTAGCCATTATACTGTAAAGATCGTCCTCCTGCATGACTTCCGAAACACGAAAAGCCAATCCGTACTCAACGTGCGTATACCTTTTCTTCCAACCCTGAACAGGATCGTCATAGGCTACGGCCGCGCCCTCTTCCTTTACAGGGAAAAGACCCAGACCAGTTGTCATCGCATCCTCTTCAAAGTTCTTCGAAGAGGTATGCACGTTAAAAATCTGCGAATACTGCTCGGGGTAAGAATTGTACTTGTTGAAAATTACCTTTCTCAGCCCCGAAGCTATCAGGTAACTATAATTCTGCGTTATCTGTGCCATTATTTCCTCTCCTTTATGAAATCCAACACCCCCAGCTCACTATATACCAGCGCGTCCCAGCGGGAGTAGCACGTGCTCGTTGATCGTGACTAACAATTCGGACCACGATCCCCATGCGTTACCAGGAACGTTATACAGCCCCACTATACGCAACTGAGCCACCCCAGCGGTATGTCCGCTAATATCCAATTCCTGTTTTGACAGTTTGGTCGTCTGATTCCCGGCTGTCGCCAAAATATCAGCGTTGTTGCCCACCGATGACTGTGTCGAAGCCGTAAGCCCCGTTGCATCGTCCTGAATCCTAAATAGCGTAAAGGGATCGTCATAGACCTTAAAGTTGGACTTTGCAGTGGAAGCGGTGACATACTCCGCCGATACTCCTAATAAATTCCCTCCCCCAGTAGAATAGACAGCCACATTCCCATCAGCCTCCAGTATTACTGCATCGCCAATATAGATCGCAGCTGCCAGGGCGTCTTTATTATAAGTCCCTATTCTGGGAGGCCCCCCCTGTGTTGTCTGGTGCGGAACTAATCCCCTTGGTGCATCTCTGTTTGCCATTGTTACCTCCTCGTTTCCCGAATGTTAAAAGCGTTCAGGTGTTGCGATATAGTTTCCTCCACCTCACGCTTACTCATGCCCTTTCTCCTCAGAGCACTTTTCGTCTCGTCAACAGCCACGGTTATGTCATCCTGTAATTGCTTTCTCCTCTCTTTTATTTCGTCGTCATTCATTTTTTCCATCTTTCGCGCCATCTCCTCGGGCACTGCTGCAAGGGTCATCTCCCGCCGTTCAATTCTGGACGACACGGACGGATTACCATGCTTATCAATTCTTGTCTTTTCTCTGCCCTGGATAGGAAGATACCCATCCAGCTTTCTTTCCGATATTTCGTCCGTAATTATCCAGCGCGGTCTGAAACCCTGCTTATCCAGTTTTTCTTTAATCTCCGGGTCAATAGCCATGAGATTGGGCCGAAAGAGCGAATCATCTACATCGATACGGGGATACTTTCCGTCTGTCGTTCCACCTTCGAATGTGAGTTCGGAGTCATCTTGAGCCTTAGTCTCGGACTCACTAACGGCGACCGATGGTTCGTCAATAAGGATCGGCTCTTGCTCTGCTCGAGGAGTTCTTGTGTCTTGAGCAACTCCTTTCCCCACTCCTTTTCCTTCTCCTGCCATAGTTCGTCCCTTTCTTTTAGAACTTCCAACGTAGCCTGTTCATACGCGTACTTAATCTGCAAGGTCGAAGCCCTGCATAGATGATTACACTGGACATCCAAATCCACAGCAACGGTAAATCCAACAGCTTTTGCCCTGATACAAAAGGTGAGATCACCGCCGTACTTCCTCGCCCCATACTCATTCAGCTCAGGGTAAAACGGTATCTTGAACTCAGGATGTTCAAACACCCGCCTGTGAATCATAATACAACCCGTGCCGATAGCGTCAACTGCCAGAAGTCCCCGCATAGAGGTCGGGTTGACTATCTTAAATATCCCCTCTGTCGAATTGTAATTGAAGATACACGGAGCCGGAACCCTGTTCGGCATATACGTCCCAAAGCAAAGAGCGCCACAGATGTCGTAACCGCTGTCAGCTAATCTCAAGGGTATATCCTGCGGTATCCCATCGTCATCTATCATCCACAACCACTCTTTGTCTGTTTTCAGAAAGTTATGCACTATAGCGTTCCGTACAATGTCCGGACCGTGCTGTCCGCTCTCAATAACCATCTCAAGATCGGGATACTCCCTAACAATGTCCCAGGTAAGCTCCACAAGGCCCTGGTTCAGATTGCCCCTTGTCGGGATTCCCAGGTAGATTTTATTAGAATCTGCCACTTTGCACAGCCTCCGCTGCTTCTTTATACGCGTCCGCTATGTCCTCTTTCGATAATCCTAATCCCCTCGCTACGCTTGCTACGTCCTGCTGGGTAATACCAGGCAATGAAACATTGTCGTTCGTCGGCTGGCGTCCCGATGGAGATGTCGTGAAAGGCAGGCCCCGACCCCTGTTCTGAGCAGGCTTACCAGCAGAAGCAAGATGAGCGGACTTTGCCCTCCAATAGGCTATCTCAAGAGTCCCAGAGGGATCGGTAAACGACTTGGTCTGTAGTTCGGGATCAGACTGAATTATCTGTTTAATCTGAGGCCCCAACCCTACAAGGTCGGTATGAGCTTGCGCGAGATCATTCGCCGCGTTCATGTGTTTATTCCGCTCCTGCTGCTGTCGTGTCTGCGTCTTGTCCTGGTCGTACACTTGTTTTTCAAGATATTTTGCGGACAGTTTCTTTTCGATTGCCGGTAAAAGAAAGGTCTCTATCACTTTCTGGGTCTCAGCGCGTAACTCGGGATCTTCCACATGGCCATAAGGATCAGAGGCATCATCGGGGTCTTGCTTTACGGGAGTCCGAGACTGAATAGCACTCTGCTGCTGAGCTGACAACGTAGCATTCAACCCCCGAAGACCCTGATCAATCTCCTCCATCTTTCTGGACATTTGATCTATACGGGGATCGGGAGGTGTTTGAGGAGCTTCAGCCTTCGGCTCCGATGTTTTTTCAACATCTGCTCCGGCGGCTTGCGGTCCACGACTAAACTCCTCAAGGTGGTCCATCGGATCGTCAACATCGAAATCACCCAAAAAGTCATCTCGATAAAACACTCTATTTTTCATAAATCCTCCTTTGACCATAATTTGCTCGATTAGCCAACAAAAAAGCCACTGCCCGCATTGGTCATGACGGCAATGGCTTTAATATCTCCTAATGGGAGCTACCCATTCAGGGCGTTGGCGATGTTAGTTACATCTATACTACTCTATACTCCTTATGGGCGTCTACGTCTCCCCACCTTAGTCGGCTGCGGACTACGAACCTTCGGCTTCTTAATCTTAGACAACTGATTCCTAAGCTGAGACAAAGACACTGGCTTAATTGTAGTCGGCTGCGGACTACGGGGAAGACGGAGAGGACGAGGCGGAGTTGCCGGCTTCACGAGTCTCCTCACCTTAGTCGGCTGCGGACTACGGGGTTGCCTTACTGCCATTGTATCCTCCTTACGTAAAATTATCAGTCCAACTTCAGAAAGTCTTGCTCCTCTTCTCTGGGTGCGCTCTCACGCTGATGGCTGTTCCTTTCAGCAAGTATCTTTCTTAGCTGACCCAATATTTCTTGTGGCACACTCCAATGATCCATTAAACCTCTCTTAACACCAATCTTCAGTAGTGACGTTTCACCAGTAATGGAGTTCGAATAACGTAACTCGTGGTCAACAAGACTAATTAGTTCCTTCATTCGCTGCTCAAACTGCTTATACTCTACTGACTTGATGAACGTCTCCCACCCATCAATAAGGTCTTCTATTCTATCGCTTTCCATATTAGAATAGAGCTGCCATAGTGTGTCAGCCAATTATATCATCCTCGCTTCCTTGTGCTCCAATACTCGCCAATAAGGCCTCTATCCCAGGGGCGCCTTGCGGGCCAAAACCAGCAGGAGCCTCTTCTTGAGGTAATGCCGGGGGTGATTGTGCTCCAACAGGCTGCACCTGCTGTGCTCCACCCTGCTGTTTTACCATCTTCTCGTGCTCCTGTACGTGTTCCACTACAATTCTCCTGTACTCTGGAAGCATTGCTCCTGCCTGAGGCGATCCAAGAAACGTATAATGCTCCTGTATATGCTCCTGATGATCATCTTCCTGCAAAGGTCTTAACTTCTCCCCCTGCATCATTCGAGCATTTTCTTCTTTAGGAGTAATCGAAATCGGGGGCATCGGCGGCTTAGACCCAATCAGTTTTGAACTATCTGGAATAGAAGAAATACCTGAAAGTAAATAATCCGTTACAGCCCATACCTTAGCAGGATCGTTCTGAACTATCGGATTGCCTCCCACCAGCCTATCGTAAACATCCATTCTCATCCGCAACTGAAACTCTTTATCTATGCTCTCAGGATCGCCTACAGCTATCCAGTCAAACTTGCCCTGTATCTCCTCCACAGACACAGACTCAAACTTCTCTCCATCCTCGCCAGTAACTCTCATTACCGTACCCGGAGCAAGGTACTGTTGATTTAACGCGATCATCATGTTTACTTCTTTGCCGAAGCTAATCTGTAGCATCCTTGCCGTATATGAAAGCCCCATATTCCCCTGGCTGATAATAGCCTGCGTAGCCGTAGCCGTCTTAGGGGCGTTAGGCCTTGAAGCTATAGTCCCCTGCGAAAAGTCAGATACATTACCTAACTTCTCCACATGAGACATCAAACTGTTTTCCTCACCAAAGTCAGAAGAGACACCGCCATTGACACTGGGAAAGTAAGCGTTTTCTCTGGGATTGGTCATTTCTATTCCCTTGCCAGGCTTCAAGAATAACTCTTTCATAACATTTCCAGCAACAGGATCAAAGAAGAAAAAAGGCATGTTCTTTATCGTTCCATTGTCGATCCGTTGGTTATGTATCGTGTTGATTTCGGCATTCAAGGCGCGTAGCTTTTCTGGAATACCCCGGCCATAGAGCTGTCCCTCAACGCGCTCAAATTGATAGTGAATAAACGGTCTTTCAAGGTGTTCAAAAAGCATCGAAAGATAGTTCGCAAATAGCAATAGCGCCCTACCTCCGACATGGGCGACCACAAAAATGCACTCCTCCTCAATATCGTCACCATCAAGATCATACAATCCATAACATTCCAGAATTTCTATCTCTCCAGAGTCATCATCCAATCCGCCTGTTTCTATGCCCTGAATCAGATCATCAATTTCCTCTAACGGCCCTCGCTCTTTACTGTTCCCACCACCCGAAAGCCTGCCATCTTCAGAGATCGCAAATAGCTTCTCAATTTCCCCTACATTCACGTACACTCCATCTTTCTGGAGACCTTTCAGGTCCTCCAACCTCTGGTAGCTTCGATGAATAACGTGGTCGCATTCCTGAATATTCTTCGCCCTTTTAGGGAAGAACATATCCTCAATTCTAACGTGTTCAGCCTTGATACCATCGTACTTCACCACAAACTTCGTGACAGCCCTTCTTTCGCCTGTTTCAGGATCGAGTTCGCGCACCCTAACTTTCCTGATCTTCCTCTGCCATCCTAACTTTCTAATTCCATCACCGTGCTTGAGGCACTCCTTAATGCAATCTCCTAATTCTAACTGGTAGTCCGGAATGTGTGTCTTGGTTTCCCACTGAATTAGTTTACCTGCTTTTTCTGTAGATTTAACGTCCGTTGTGTCATCCAACGCTTTAGGCTTAATCACCTCATTCTCATCAGGCAATAGTATCCCCATAAAACGAGGGTGCAGATCATCAACAACTTCCTCTGTCACGGGAATGTGCAAATTAGACGCACCCTCCCAGGGAAAGACTTTTGGATCAGTTTTTCCAAAGTACTGCTTCTCATTCCGTTTCCATTTTTGTTCTAATTCATCTCGATTGGAGTCCTGCTTAAACTTCTCAAAAACGTATTTCTCTATCTCCTCCCGCTTTTTATTCGACAACTTCAGCGATACAGGGAGATCCTCGCCTATATTAAGGTCTTCCTTCGTGTTTTCAGGCTCGTCTGAGGGCTTCTGTTGCCCGTTATCACCAGGAGAAGTCTTAAAAAGCCCCGACAGCGAGTCTATAAAATTTCTGCCCATACCACCAAAGTTAGTCGCCATCAATACCCCGTTATTGTTTCCTGTCTCATTCGTCTTTCCCGCTTCTTACGGTTCACCACAAAATCATCATCGTCATCTTCCATATCGAAAGCATCTTGCGTGACAGTCTGAAATCTATGAATAATCGGTTCTATGAAGGATACCATCTGAACAGCAATTGCCAACGAGATTACCCTGTCATCATTGGCGCCCTGTAGCGCTTCATACTTACCATTCTCCGTCTTAACAAACCTACCCATCTCCCGAAAGTGCGCCTCAGAGAAGACAGTAACGATCTCCGCTTCCACGTTTTTCTTGAGTTCGTGGACAACCGAGCCCTTTAGTGTATCCGTCATATAGAAACCATCTTTAGGATAACTCGTGCCAATCTTCTGTTGTTTGCCCTTTCTGTAATAGAGATTCTCATAACCCATACCCTTCATTGTGTCAAAAGTAGATTGACCTACACCGTTTGTCTCTATCCCAGCTAAAGCAAGATTGTAATACCGCCCCCCCTTGATCGCTTCCGGCCCTAACTCCAAAGGACCAACCAACCCATGGAACGTAGCCACCTGATTCAATGTGTGCGCAGACAATATGTCTATAGAAGAATAGTCCGAATCGTCATAACTAGTGGCTGTATCCACCCCCAGAACATACTGATCATACGGTTGCGGATATTGGTAAATTAACCATCTGCCCTCTGTTATATCTTTTGCCTCAGGAACGAAACTTGGCATTTCGCGACAAAACGGATCGGAGGCGTCACTCACCAGGGATCCTATGGCGAACTTACGTGTTTCGGCTTCTTTTCTCAAATCTCCCAACACCATAAAATCAAAGAAACTCCCCGCCGACGACCTAAACATCTCCTCCTCCGTAGAGGGATACATCCGCAAAAAGTTCACTTCGCTTTTCCCCTCTTTCACGTAGTCACGTATTTGGAGACGACGCCACTTAATCTTTTCATCCGTCCACCCAAGCTCTTTTTGTCCCCATTCCTCATATTCGCTGTAGGGATACAGGTCTTCCCCATCCAATAAGGGAATCTCGTAGTCCGAAAGTATGTACCAAGGTATAAATATAGGCGTAAAGCGGGTTTCACCTTCCTTAGTCCTGTTCCAGAATTCCTCCCACCAAACAGACTTCACACCCTCATACACAACCGTCTCAAGTATGAAAATAGACCCAGGAATATAGGGAATAGACGGCAGAAAAGCCGACATGGTGGTCTCCGGATCGTCCCAGAGGCTCATTTCGGTAAAATGAGCAAACTGATACGTACCAGAGACGCCGGCCGCAACGTCCTTCGAGGACTCTATCGTGATAAGTGAGTTATAAGGCTGGGCAAACTGAAGTTCTTTTCGGCTGGAGATTACCTTTGGAAGGCGTTGCTCGTCATTCGCATAAAAACGATTGAACATTCTAAACATATTGTCTGCCGATTTCATCTTGTGACCGACAGTAATGGCTCTGGTATTGGGATTCATCTTCACGCTGTCGTAGATGAGAGCTTCAGCAGATGTCGACCACCCCACTTGTCGGGCCTTAGCGCCCATAATCCAAACAGGAAGTCCCCGCTCCTGCAAATCCGTGATGGTATCCCAGAGTATAACCTGAGTCTCGTTCGAGATAAACTTCTGGAGCGTGCCCGTCTCTCTATTTGGAATCGTAAGATCCTCAATACGCTCCCGCTGTGTACGAGTATCCTGGCCGGGATCGTAACCACTTCCTTCCCCACAACCTGTGATATAGACTTTCTGGGCCTGCCGGATAAGTTCAGGCATTCCCGCCGTTAGCCTACTCATTTACTGCCTTTCTCCCAAATTTATCGTGGGCCTCAATTGTTTTCCCCATAGATACAGCCTCCCGTATGCCCTCAAGTTCCGCACTCGCCATATCTATAGCAGCATCACCCAAAATCTCATTCGCCAACTTGTAATCTTCTACTTCTGTAGCCTTCCTAAACAAATGCGTCCGTTCTTGCAATCGCCATTTCAAGCTCGAAATAGGCAAATCATTAATGGACTTTCTATACTCCACACGCTCCTTCAAAAATAGCTCCTTCAAGTCCTGCGGAAGGTCAGACAACATGTCGTGCAATATATGGATCTCCAACTTCAACATCTCAAAATCCCATTCTTTATAGGCATTGGGGGGATCAAATCTCGCAGCGACATTAGCAGCTATCTCATCATACTCACAATACGTAGCGAAACCCCTCAAAATATAGACCTTATGCGCCTTTGTAAGCCTCATTCTTACCTCCAAAATACAATGAGAGCCACACCCTTCAAGCCGATAGCGTGGCTCTCATTCGAATCAGGACAACTCTCCCCAGTTATCCTGTGTTCACTCTCTCTACTCGCATTTGACTATTCCACTGCTTAAGTATATACGGAATAGTTGCAACTTTGTCAAGGATTATTTTCTATACACGGAAACTGACTGATAAAGCATCTTGCTCGTCCATTTCTCCCTCCAGTGGCAAATAACCCCACAAGTATCATTTGGAAGCGTCTCAAGGCACGATAGACCCCTTCAGCGCCATTCTACAACCTCCCTTCCTTCTTCGGTATCAATATGCCTCCTGGATACTTTGCCTTAATAAAGATCGCAGACCGCTTCTCGCTCCCACGAAACTCATAAGCTATCCCAGCACGCTCAAGCTGGGGCACGCAACAGTCCAATTCCCAGGCTGGCATCGTAGCCGTCAACTTGTAATCCTCCCATTTCGTGTTCCATATCTTGCGGGTCATCTCTCTAATACCTCCTGTTTTACATTGCCAGCCTCCCGATCAGACCGCTTAATAGCCTCCAGCGTTCTCCCTATCTTTCTGAGTATCTCCTGTCGCTCTTCCTCTAACAATTCTACACTCTTCACTTTTAAAGCATGAGTCTCTGAGTTACCCTGTAATTGCCTGAAGAACCGGTTAAGCTCGGCCTTGATCTTCATAACTCCAATACCTCCTTACGGCCTTTATATCTCCTATAACCCATATTCTCGGCGCGATAGCTCGAGCATCATAGCATTTAATCGTTCTGGTATTTCTTCCTTACAATCCCTGCAAAACAAAAAATGCTTTGTAATTAATTTACCTTTAACAACCGTAGATATTACAGCATGATGGGCATCAGATTGAAAAGGGTACACCTCATGTCCACACCCGTTTAGGTACGTTATTTCTTCTTTCATAACTCCAGCACCCCCTGCGCATCGCCCTGTAATATCGTATTGCGGATGTCACTCATTCCTCTAAAAGTTCATTTTCTAATATTCTATCCCTTCTTGCTTTAAATTCAGCCAAACATTCTTTAGTTCCCCAACTTGCCCACACAGCATAGCCATTAACACATTGAGGCCCAGGCCAATCAATATTACCATCAGGGTCTTTTAACCTATAGCTTCTCTCTGTGCTATGCAGTGCCACAAACTCTTCATATTCTATCTCTATCTGTGGCTTCATGTACAGAGCAAATGCAAATCTCATACCGTCTAATCTTCCATCATATTTCATCCATTGCTCATCAGGGTAAAACCATTTGCGGTTTATCTTTACTCTGCCGTTTCTTATCGTGCGAATAACAAATCTAACAAATCTTTTCATCTTCTTACCTCCTTAAAGTTCTAACCACTTCGTGAAATGTATATTGTTTTTCAGTAGGACTCTTTAGTACAGCTTAGTCTCCTTTCGGTTAAGTGTGCAATATATTATTTCTCTCTTCCACTTATAAGACGCACGAGGGAGCTAATTTCTTTCAACATCCCCCTCCTTCTCAGTCTTTCTCCATAACAACTCATGCAAAACAATTTCAGCACCCCCCGCTGATCCTTGCGTCTTTTCGCGGGGTCTTCATCGTATATTATCCGCCCGCAAACAAAGCATGGCTCTTTCACGGACTCACCCTCCTATCATTTTCCCCGCTGGGCGATCCGCCATCACCAGTGGCCGGAGCGGACTCACCGTGCCGAGAAATCACTGCCACATTTCGGTCGACGCCCTTACGGACGAAACCTATTGATCGCCCTGAGAGATACCGTCTCAAAAAAGATATAATAGTCTGGCTTCATCCCTCTCTCAAGGTTAAGCTTCTACGCCTTCCCAGCGGGGATATCTCTTACAATTTCACTAACGGGATCGCGAAGTACTTTCCGTTGATTTGCACTTTTAGCGCAGGTCTTCCACCTTTTAGTCTAAATATACTGTCCTCCTCGATGACCCACGTAAAAAAGACATCGGAATCCTTTTCCACTGGCTCTGTACTATCTTTTGTTTTTTCTTGTGAATTCATCTCTCCTCCTTAGCATCTTCAAAAAAGCGTTGTGAACTACATCCTCCGTCGTCTGCTGGTCACCTACAATTCTCTTGATCGCGGCATTCAGTATCCGCATATACTCTTTGTCGTTGTAGTGCACAATTTTCAATGGTATTTTACTCCTGCTATTTAGTTCCCGTTCAGCCTTGCTTCGACACCCGTTGCAGATCAGCAAGTTTTCTGCCTTCCACGTAGGATAGCCATAGTTAATCTTTTCTCTCTTAATTACGGACATTTCGCTCAACGGAAACTTCTCGACACAGTCCTGACATACGTAGAGTTTAGGCATCATTCTTGCCCCCAAGTTTACATAATATATACCCACTTGTGCCAACGGCGGATTTATCGTTCTTCATTTTTTCCCTTGTTCGCTATCCAACACAGAGACCCTCCCAATGAGGCATGACATCAACCTTATTGTGATTGCTCTCCGCCGTTGGGGCCTCGCCGAATACTTCCTCATACCTGGCTATCCGTCTATGCAGCCGGTATCCTTTCTGACATTCACAGCGAAACCCTCTTCGTTTTGTCCTTTTGAACTCTTTACCGTCCTCGTTTTCAATCTCATCACACTCTACCCAGATCAATCCTACGCCATCGCATATCTCACATTCAGGCGCGCTTCCTGTGGCATCTTTCTCGCTTTTTTCTTTCGCCCTGTAGTAGTGTTCCCACAGTATCCGTATTGAGGGCAGCTTATCCTCTCCCTCTTCGATCATCCGGCAGGCTTCCTTGAACACCTCAAGCTTGCAGTTCTTGAAGTGACCCTCGTACCAGTGAATAGCTTGCGGCGCTGATATAGGCTTCCTCTCGAATCCCAGCCGAAGTGTATCTATGGCTCTAACGAAGTCTTCGTATAGCATGGGGTCTCCTTGTCCATAGGGACTATTGAAACTGAATGATCGTCGTACTCCTTCAAAACACAATACCTTACTTGGCTAAAAGGTACCGGGTCTTTATAAACTTCCAACTCCCTAACTTTAATTAGCTCAGGCTTTGAGTGTCCTTTCGAGAACAGACAAAGTTCTAAATTAAATATATTCATCCATCCTTCCCCCATACTATCATCCCACTCAAGCTCAAAATGCTTTTTCATTGTGCTTTTCTCCTTTCGGTTTTGGGTTTGCTCTTGACTTTGTACCTTTAAAAAAAAGAAGCGAAAGCAATGCAAATCGGTGCACAGGCGGGGTGTTTTTTTGGGTGTAGGGAAGTGCACCAGATTTGCTTCTTTCTAGTTTTTTAAAGATCTCTTAAAGTCAAAGGCTTAAAGTCAAAGACTTTAAGTCAAAGACTTTAAGTTCTTCCGTGCTTGTAACTCGCTGGGGCGCAAGGGGTTGCAAGGGCAATTGTTATCGATTCGATAACTTTACTCTTTTAATTGTTATCGATTCGATAACTCATTGTTATCGTTTTGATAACTTTACTCAAAAGTTATCGTTTTGATAACTTTATCCTTTCTTTTGTCTGGTAACTTACTGATATACCAGTATTTAGGTTCATTTACTCTATAGTATTTAGACTTTCCTTTACCTGGCTTCGATGAGAGGACATTCAGGTTGATTAAATCCTTTAAAGCTGGTGTGACATTGCTTAACGACTGGCCCGACAGGTTAGCGAAATCTTTCACTCGTAGGGGGCGCACTGTCCACCCACTCCCGTTGTAGTTATCCTTCCAGTATGTCTCCCCGAATGTTATTGACACCAGCCTTAGTTGCTTCGGAGTCAGAAAGCCCCGGTAGAAGACACTCTTTAGAATGCTATTCGGTATCTTCGTATAGGTGACGTCCGGCTCAGCTTCCTTCTTCGGGGCCATAGAACCGCTTCTCCAATATCCTGAGTTCATTGACCACGTGCAAACCCCTGGGACGTTGCTGCCCAGTTTCCCATCTATTGACGGTTTCCCTTCTAACGCCTATGCGCTTGGCAAACTCGCCCTGGTTTAAATTAAGTTTGTCCCTCAGTTTCTTTATGTCTATATCAAGCACAACGCCTTGATCGCTAATATTCATAGCCTCAATTCTCCTTTCCTATACAAATCACAACAAGGGTCAATTTATACCCGCAGAGCGTTCACGACTTAAAACGGTCCCCGCGGGTATGCTGTTAGCCTTCGCCATAGGTTTCCCTCCACTCTCTGGCTTGCTTGGCCTCTTGTCGCTCATCCTTCTCTTTCTGTCTCTTCTCGTGATCCTCCGCCCGCCGATGAGCCTTCCCCTGCTTTATCCCCTGAACACGCAGCGACTCCAAGACGTGCGGTTCATTTGTCCCCTGCTTCAGTCCCCCATCATGGTCATAGCGCGACAGCCCCTTTAGGAGGCCCTCCACCGCATACGCCGGCAACTTCTCAAGGACCACATCAAACTGACCTCTCGTATAGCGCAATATCCCGCTAGCCAGGTATATCGTGATGACATCCTCTTCGATCTCGATATAGGGCTTTTCGTGGTTATCTTGTGGCATTATCACTCCTTGAGGACAGTAGCGAACCTCTTGTGTAGTTCAGATAGTTTGTCCGAAAGTTTAGACATCTCATCGGAAAAGTCAATAAGCCTCTCGTGATCATCCGTTCTGTTTTCGAGCATTATAATATCCAATTCATTCTTACATTTATCACAACGGCCCGGGGCCACAACGGAGCCTTTTAGCGGGTGAATAATGACCCTGTTGTTGATGAAGGTGCAACTCGGACACTTTACAAGGTATTCAGGCATCTTCACTCCTCCTTATACATCCAAATATCTGCTATATTTATGTATACGTATCTTCCATCCTCGTCTTTCCCCACAAATAAACTGCCTCCCAGCATTCCCATAAAGGTCACAAAGGTTAGAACTATACCCTCGTCGGCCTTAAGATTAAG
>Ga0180007_10004569_pt1 | contig 14582 bp, 12 predicted proteins | sample MM_PC_MetaG_FD_121122 | JGI IMG/M metagenome (GOLD analysis project Ga0180007, IMG submission 121122) | Groundwater microbial communities from the Aspo Hard Rock Laboratory (HRL) deep subsurface site, Sweden - MM_PC_MetaG | ecosystem: Environmental > Aquatic > Deep subsurface > Groundwater... | reverse complement strand
GGGCTTGCTGATGATATAAGGAGCGTGAATCCGTTTTCCTCCTTTTTCTCCGGAAGGAATTTGAACCTCATGGTTGGTATACTCCACAAATATCGTTCCTTCCCGGCCCTCCATGTCACAGGAACCTTTGATGGGGCCTTGCTTTTCTCCGACGATTTCAACATGAACAGGCAGGCTCATGAAATACTCCTTAATTAGTTATAAGTGGTTTACCAGTTGCAGTAAAAAAATAAACACTCTAAGAGAAACAATGTGTTTGATTAAAACACCACCTATGAAAATAATTTATTCCTGTCAAGGGAAATATTTCGATTTAGATTATTTATACTGAAGTTGAACATTTTTCTTTTGGCATCAAAGTTGATGAACTCGTAAAAAGTCGACGGATGGCTATGGAAAAAGGTCCATAGGCAAGGCATAGTGTTTGGCCGTGGTTACGGCATACACGAGCGTATGTCGAACGTCCGGCTAAACACTATAACGCCGCATATGGGACTTTTTACGACGCCATCAAAGTTCTATTCCCACCGATTTTAATGAGGCGATCATATGATCGTGGTGAGATCCTTTCCATACGATTTTGTCGCAGGTTTCGCAGTGTCTGAATTCATTGAAATACAATTTGGTTTTGGGCTCAAGGCGGTGGATGATACGTTCTTTGGGTATACTGTGAAGGGGGGCATTGCAGTCCAGGCAGCGTGAAAAGGGTGAAAAATCATGGTCAAAGGCAAAAAAATCAAGAACTTCTTTGAGTTGGTCCAGGGGTTTAACTGACCGGATGTAACGACCGAAAACAATGGCTTTCCGCTTGAAAAGCTGGGTATCTTTGGACAGGACCACGCGTTTTTGATCATGGGCGATTCGGCTAAGCTCACGGTCGCTGATGCCAGAAAAATAGTCCGCATCAATTCCCAGAATCCTCAAAAGAGATGCAAGTTTAGCCACATTTTCATCAACGATGAATCGGAGCGTTGAAAAAGGTTCGGGGCGAAGCAGGGTTTTTTGGCAGATGTCAAAGGGGGGTGGAATGGGATCGATATCAATGACCATGGATCTCTGGGGGATAAAAGGAAACCCGAGAGGATGGGTTTGACTTCGGATTGCGCCGATTTCCGTATGGGGGACGCCGAGGGATTCCACGATATCACAGAGGGAGGCCCTGCGAATGATGGGATAAGAGAATTCACGTGTTCGGTGGCGTTTTAAAAAGTGGTCGAAATAGGGGTGGAAGCGAATGTTGATGTGATGTCCGGCCAGATCCATCATCGCGCTCAACTTTCCCAGACCCCAGGTATCTGCGTCTGGCAGAACGTGCACCTGCCCTTGGAAATGTGGTTTTCACCTATCATATAACCGTTTCTTTCGATGATGCGTTTTTTGCATTGGTGGCAGTAGGTGTGATTCCCTTCATGGCCCGGCACGTTGCCCACATAGACATAGTGGATGCCTTCGGCCATGGCTATCTCCCTGAAATGACTCAGGGTGGCCACGGGGGTAGGGGGAAGCCGGTCCAGTTTGTACTGGGGGAAAAACCGGGAAAAATGTAAGGGGTGGTTTTGGCCCAGATGGGTCACGATCCAACCGCACATCTGCTTGACCATGTCCTCGTCATCTGTGTATCCAGGCACAACAAGGTTGGTGATTTCAAGATGGATGCCTTGTTGGTGAAGGGTTTTTAGGGTATCAAGCACCGGTTCAAGCCGTCCTCCGTTAAGTTTTTTATAAATGGCGTCACTGAAGGATTTGAGATTGATATTGGCCGCATCCAGGACCTTGCAGAGTTCCAGAAGGGGATCGGTGTTGATGTATCCATTGGAAATATAAAGGTTTGATACCTTGTTTTTCCTGGCAATCCGGGCCGTGTCCAGCATGTATTCAAAAAAGGTGCTGGCCTCGGAATAGGTATAGGCGATGGATTGGGCCTTGGTGCTCAAGGCCTCCTGAACCACCGCGTTCGGAAAAAGGTCCATGTTTCGGACGTCATGGGGCTTGGCCTGGGATATTTCCCAATTCTGGCAGTTCAGGCAGCGTAAATTACAGCCGGTGGTTGCAATGGAAAAGGCCAGAGTTTCAGGCTTGAAATGAAATAAAGGTTTTTTCTCAACGGGATCCACATGAACCGAACAGGGGTTTCCGTAAGTCAGCGTGTAAAGTGTCCCGTCATGGTTAATCTTGGAGCGGCACACACTGCGATCCCCCTTTGAAAGGATACATCGGTTGGGGCAGATATCACACTGGACACGCCCATGGGGAAGGGTTGTGTAGGTAAATGCCTCCCGTGACCAGGCCCATAATTTTTCCGGAGCGTCGTTTTTGAAAATAGTCCCCTTGATATCCTCGGGGCCCCATTGAAGGAACTCAGGCATGAGCCCCTTGAAATCAAGGGCACTTACCCATGGAGACGGCATCAGAAAGCACAATCCTGAAATGAGAAATGTTCTGCGACTCAGGGTGTTCATAGGATTTTCCTGTTAGGCGTTCGTCACTGTTGATTAACCCGAAAAACGTCGACGTATGGCTATGGAAAAAGGTCCATAGGCAAGGCATAGTGTTTGGCCGTGGTTACACTTGGTCGTATGTTGAACGTCCGGCCAAACACTATAACGCCGAATATGGAACTTTTTACGACGCCGTCAATGTTAGTATGTGTTATATTTTATAATACACTATCTGAAAAAATTCAAATGTGTAAAAGGATAATAATACGAGTCTCTGAATTAAATTTGATGTTTAGAATAAATCGTGATATTATTTAAAAAATAACTAATAACAACAAATCAAAAAACTATCAAAATTTTCTTTCGTGAACATACAAAAAAATCCTCAAGACATTAATTTAAAATGGCATATGTTTCTATAGAGATCGTTATGCCAGTTGAATAAATCATCCTTTTTTTGATTTGAAGCGGTATTTCATACATCCAGACTCAGGAGCTTTTATGATAGCCAACTTGAAATTGGGACCGAAATTGATCGGGGGTTTTGGTTCGGTACTCGCACTGTTTATCTGTGTGATGTTTCTGTATCACTATTCGGTTAAATATTCATTGACGAGTTTTAACGACTTGATGGAGACCGAACAGGCCATTTCGGATCATGCTGGGCAGATGGAGAATTTTATACTCAAGGCACGAATCGAGGAAAGAAATTTCTTGGAGTCCAAGGATTATGCTTACCAGAAAAAACTCTTGAGCTATGTGGGCCAAGTGGTTGAGGAAAGTCATGCCATTGAAACATTGGCAGGGGAATCTAACGATAAGGAAGTCCTTGAAAACGTTGACAAGATCATCACTCTTATCGGTTCATATCGGGATGATTTTAACCAAGTTGTGGAGGCCATAACAACTCGGGGGATTAACGATAATTCCGGCCTGAGGGAAAAGTTTAACAAATCAGTGACGACATTCATGGATAACATGAGTCTGTTGGAGGTTCAGGATTATTATATTGAGATACTCCGGCTTCAGAAACTTCAAGCAGACTATCTTCTCTACAAAACAGAAGATTACTCTAAAAAAATCCATCAAAGTCTCGATACCCTTAAATCCCTTGCAACGATTGAGAATTCAAATCCCATCCGGGACATACTCAATAGCATGGTTCTTGAAATGATACCTGATTATAACGCGTCATTTGGCAACTTACGAAAGAAAGGAGCTGATATCGGGATTGACGATAAGGATTTTAAGATGATGAAATCCAGTTTGGCAGAAATAAGTGAAACATTAAATTTTTCTTATTTTAGCGGCGCCAGAGCCTATGCCTTGGACATCCGGAAAAATGAAAAGGATTATATGCTGACCGGGGACGCAAAATACGTGGATGCGACAAAAAATTCCATCCGCAGGATTCTTGATGCCTTTGCCCAGTCCACCGTGCAAGAAGACTATTCGGACCTTGCCAAGGACAATCTGGCCGAATATGTCAAAGCCTTTGATACTCTGGTTTCGGTGGATCAAAAAATCGGGGAATTAAAAGAACACATGCGCGTTTCCGTTAACACCATTATCCCCCTGGTGGATGAGATGAACAATAAGGCTCTGGCTGTCTCTGTTAAAAAACGTCACGATACGGAAGTATTGATCAAAAAAAGAGTAAATCTTGCTTTTGTGATCGGTATCGGAGCCATTTTTCTGGGAATGGCTTTGGCCATTATCATAACACGGGGGATCACTCAGCCCATCATCGCCACGGTGTCCTTTGCCGAAGGCATGGCTCGGGGTGATCTGGCCCAGCAACTGTTGGTCAATCGTAAAGACGAGGTGGGAATCCTTGCCAAGGCTCTGAACGGTATGGTGGCCAATTTGAACGGGATGTTCATGGGGATTTCCAAAGGGGTGGACGAATTGACCCTTTCCTCATCGGCTTTGTCAACGATTTCAGAGGAAATGCTCCAGGGTGCTGAAAAGACATCCGAGAAATCGAATTTTGTATCCCAGGCATCGGGAAAAATGAACGAAACCATCAGCAGGGCTGCTGCCACAGTTCAGGAATCGGCTGCCAATATGAGTTTTATCGCCAAAACCACCGAAGAAATGAATCTGACCATTGGTGAGATATCCAGAAGCACGGAGGAGGCAAGGAAGATCTCAGATGCGGCAGTGATTCAGGCAGACAGCGCCACACAGAAAATCGGGGAATTGGAACGTGCGGCCCTGGATATTGGCAAGGTCACCGACACCATACGTGATATCTCGGAGCAGACAAATCTTCTGGCTTTAAATGCCACCATTGAATCTGCACGGGCCGGTGAGGCTGGAAAAGGGTTTGCCGTGGTGGCCGGAGAAATAAAGACACTTGCCCAGCAGACAGCCCAGGCCACCAAGGAGATCAGTTCCAGAATAGAAGGTGTCCAGGGCATATCCAGGGAAACCATGGCTGAAATCAAGGAAATTACAGGGGTCATCAACTCCATCAACAATATCGTTGTTTCCATATCATCGGCCGTAACTGAGCAGTCCCAGACCACACGGGAAATGACCGAAAACATTACCCGCTCAAGCGAGGGCATTCAGGATATCAATAAAATCATGACTGAAAATTCGGCTGTAACATCTGAAATTGTTGAAGATATTACGGAAGTAAGCCGTGCTGCCGAAGACATGAACAAGAGTAGCCTTAAGGTTACCCAGAGTTCGGAAGATTTGATGAAACTTGCCGGGCGCCTTAAGGAAATGGTCAATCGATTTACCCTTTAGCGCTATAGGCTGGTATCACATCCTTGGGTTTACCTGACGTTCAATACGTAAAATGAGTCATGACAGAAAAGGTCCACGATGCAGAGGCCATGAGACTCAAAATGTTTATTTATAATAGTGCTCCGCACAGGGCGGGCTTCGACCTGATTGTTAATGATGATGAACCAAAAAAAGGAGTAGAACCATGATTAGGAAAATGATGATTCTTCTGATGCTGCTGTTTCTGACGTCAACCTCAGCCTGGGCGCTGGAAATCGGAGGGGTGGAACTTCCGGATACCCTAAAAGCCGGTGACTCTGATCTTATTCTCAACGGTGCGGGTTTGCGAAAGAAATTCGGAATGAAAATCTATGCGGTGGGCCTTTATTTGAAAGCCAAGTCCGGTGACGGCCAGGCTGTGATGGATGGCGATGCGCCCATGGCCCTTCAGATGCGGTGGCGAATGAAGGTTCCGCCCAAGAAAATCGATGAAACATTTTATGAAAGTCTTGCCCTGTCTACAGGTGCTCCCAAGGCCAGTGCCTATGGTCCCCTGACGGATTTCGGCTCCATCACCAAAGATGTCGTGTCGTTTATGACATGGATTGCCAAGAGGGAAACCACAAAGACGGATTCCTGGATTTTTATCTATGTCCCGGGCAAAGGCACGGAAGTGCATGTCCACGACGGAACCACCGATGAACTGATGGGACTCATTCCAGGGATTGATTTTAAAAAGGTTCTTTTTGGGGTCTGGCTCATGGAAGACCCGCCTGTGGGTAAATCTCTCAGAGACGATCTTCTGGGTAAGTAATCGTTTTTTCTAAAATAAAAAATCAATGATATGTCCAAAACGGGCAGGGTTTTGTTAACCTGCCTGTTTTTTTTTTCTATTTCTTGTGATTGCATAAGGCTTGACAAAATCGGTGTGCATAGTTAAAGTTCGCTTTAACTATATTATAACGTTAACGTTAAGTGTAATATTGCGTTTTGATCCTTTGGCCGGTTATTCCGGATCATGTGGATGAATAATTTTAACCATATTATATCAAGGGGAAACAGGGGTATGGCACAGTATATTGCAGATCGCAGGGATATTGAATTTGTTTTGCACGAACAATTTGATGTGGGACAGCTCAGTGACCATGAACGTTTTGGGGAGTTCAACCGGAAAACCATGGACCTCATTGTTTCCGAGGCCAGAAACCTTTCGGTAAAAGAGGTTCTTCCAACCAATGCCATTGGTGACAGAAAAGGGTGTGAGTACGTGAACGGCGATGTTAACGTCCCGGCTGAATTCCATAAAATATGGAACCTTTTCCGAGACGGAGAATGGATTGCCATGACGGAAAAACCCGAATGGGGAGGTCAGGGCATGCCCCACTCCCTTTCTGTGGCAGCCACAGAATACTTAAACGGGGCAAACATGGCCATGTTCATGTATGTGGCTCTGACCCACGGCGCGGCCAATCTCATTGAGGCATTTGGTACAAAAAAACAGAAAAATTTGTTTTTGAAAAATATGTATTCCGGGAAATGGACCGGAACCATGCTGCTCACAGAACCCAATGCCGGTTCCGATGTGGGGGCTCTTGAAACATCGGCCCGGAAAAACGATGACGGCACGTATTCAATCACCGGCAACAAAATATTCATTTCCGGTGGTGAGAATGATTTTGCGGAAAACATTGTGCATCCTGTCCTTGCTCGAATTGAAGGCGCACCGGCTGGAACTCGGGGCATTTCCCTGTTTCTTGTGCCCAAATTTCGTGTGAAGGACGACGGGTCCATTGGAGAGTTCAACGATGTGGTCTGTACCGGTATCGAACATAAAATGGGCATCCATGGGAACTGCACCTGTTCCCTGGCTCTGGGCGGCAAAGGCCAGTGCGTGGGAACACTGCTGGGCGACGAGAACAAAGGCATGAAAGCCATGTTTCAGATGATGAATGAAGCCCGGCTCTATTGTGGGGTCCAGGGTCTGTCTTTGGCCTCATCTTCATATATGAATGCCCAGAATTACGCCAAGGGACGAATCCAGGGCCCCAACCTGATGACCATGCTGGACAAGAGTGCTCCGGGAGTTCCCATTGTCCAGCACCCTGACGTCCGTAGGCAGCTGATGAACATGAAAGTTTATGTTGAAGGGATTCGAAGCCTGCTTTACTACGTGGCCTATCTTACTGACCTTGAGAATGTGTCCAAAGATCTTCAGGAAAAAGAACGTCTCCAGGGAATCATTGATGTATTGATTCCCGTGGCCAAAGGTTACGTGACTGACAAGGCTTTTGAGGTATGTTCCCATGGGGTACAGGTTTATGGCGGATACGGATTCATTGAGGAATATCCCCAGGCCCAGCTTTTGAGAGACGCACGAATCACCATGCTTTACGAGGGCACCAACGGTATCCAGGCCATGGACCTTCTGGGTCGGAAGCTGGGAATGAAAAAAGGAAAGCCTGTCATGGACCTGATGATGGAAATTCGGAAAACCATCGATCAGGCCAAATCAAACGACGCTTTGAAAGACCTGGGTCTGGATTTGGAAGGTGCCCTTGAAAAATTTGGGGAAGTGTCCATGCACATGGGCAGAACGGCCATGAGCGCCCAGGTGATGAGTGCCTTTGCCTTTGCACACCCTTTTTTGGAGGTAACCGGTGATGTGGTCATGGCCTGGATGCTTTTGTGGCGTGCCCTTATCGCATCCCAAAAGGTGGAATCCAAAAAGAAAGACCGGGTATTTTATATTGGCCAGATGAAATCTGCTGAATTTTTTATTGAAAGCATTCTTCCCATAACCCTGGGGAAAATGAACGCCATCCTCAAAACCAGCCAGGCAGCCGTGGATATTCCGGAGGAAGCGTTTATCAGTTAAAATAAATGGCAGGATGAAAACCATTTCATGATTGAATCCTGCCGGAATAGTGTGGCAACTAAAAAAACGCCGGCTCAACAGATCCGGCGTTTTTTCAACTGAATCCAAGACAATCCATGCCTTTGCTGTTTATCAGCATTATTTTTTTGATAAACAGCAGTCCTTATTCCCGAACATTTTCACGTCGACAACGTTGCGGCTCTCGAGGGTCAGGTTGCTGACAAACTCGTCTGCCAAAGGTGTGCAAAATAGTTTAAGAGATCCTGGGCAAAAGGCACAAAGCACTTTGATAATTCATGGAAATGTTTTAAAGTATTTTCCTTGAATTAACTGTGGAGGATTTTCAAATGTATTATTCCGGTGTATTCATTCATGAAAAACAGTCTGAAAGCGTTGTCGTGGTGGTGGAAAAGGTTCTCCGCAATGCAAGGAAGGAATACCATGTCAAGGATATTCGGACCTTTTCATGGGAAAAAGATTCCAAGGATCTGATACAGAATCTTCAGGCATTATACGATGACCCTCAGTTTTTAAGGAAAAAAAAGGTGTTCAGCCAGAGCAAACGGCCACCGAAAAACACCTATACTCCACCCCTTCTCATTGTTTCGGTCAAGGAGGGTGGGGATCAGTTGATCAATCGTTTGAGAGACAACCAGATCCCGGTGGATGCTGTTTTTTTTGATGAAGCCCAGGGCTGGACCCGGGAAGACCAGAAAATTCTTCGTTTTGGAACCAACTATCACCTCCACCCCAGTGAAATGCAGAAGCTAAGACGGGTGCTCTTGTCACCCAACGTCATTCTGGACCAGGCCGATTCCCAACACCGGATTCTTCAACGGGAAATGGACCTGTGTCTGGCCATGGAAGCGAATTCCTTTGATTGGTCTGTCATGTTTGAGAAAGGATCAGGGAAAATTACGCCAACCTATGTCTGGCCCCATGTGTTTCAGGATGAATCATTCCATCTCTTCCCCGCTCTTTCCCTTGTTCTGTGGCATTGCGAAACCATACGACAGATCAAGCGGTATTAAGATGAATATTTAATCTGATAATCATTATTAGGTTGATTAAGATGGCCTAATACAATTTAAAATAACAGAGATGATCCTGGTGGGATCATTCAATAGTAGATATAAAATGGTTTAATAATGTATCATCATTTGCAAGAAAACATATCGTGATATGAGAGTTTATGGGCCCATTTACATGAAAAAGTGTGATTTCATGTGAGAATTTTATTTTTTTTTCTTTTACTAAAGAATCTTTAATAATTCTCACATAAGCCATAAATTTATCGCTTGAGTAAATTTTTATGTTTTGTGTATCTTGAAACACCAAACCTTTTCCGTGTACAATCCATTTATCACCCACACTTTCAACTGTATCGGGCGTAAGTGTAAAAAGTTTGTGGTTATATTCTTGAACTGTTTTAAAAGCAGAACAGTAATCTTTTTGATAAGCTTGTTGCTTTTCAGAACAAAGCATCGAACTATCCGATGCTTTGAGCATCATCAGCCAGTCGCCTGTTTTTGACTTAAAGTACATTCTGTCGTACTTTCTTGTGATTTCATGTGTATAGAGAGAAGGTATAAAAGCGCTTAAGCCAAAGAACTCAATTTTGGTATATCCATTGGGTGGTGATTTTTCTTTTTGGACCGGGATGATATCTGCTGAGTAATAATATTCGGGATATATCCATAAGAAAAGATAATTCCGGTATTCTGTTAAAAAGTCTTCAGGCTTAATTTGGATTGTTTTTTTAGGAGGCTCGGAAAATAAGTTGACGGGACAGTATAAATAGATAAACAAAGTCAATATTATAATTTTTTTCATCAAACACCTCGTTAAAACTCATATTGAAAAGCTGAATCTTTAAGTGAATATCATTATTATAAACATTTGGATGGTATTAATGATCTATAGTGTCTTAATCCTTGTACTTGGCAGCCTTCAAAAAACCAGGCTCTTATTTAGATTGTAATACATATTTAACAACCCAGCCCCATCCAGGGGCAGATCCGGAAGGATTTGGAACTAAAGACATGGCAGTAGAGCATCTATAAACAGACGCAAAAAATTTTGATAACTCGTTTCCCGCACTATCGGTCCAATCTATTGGAGGAATATAATCATTAGAAACCATCTTCCAGAGTTCAGAACATTTTTGTTTATCGTCCAGTGTCATTTTTATTAACCCCATATTTTTTATAATTATAAGTTAAAGAATGTCTTTGAACTTTTTTTGAATAGTTTCATAAGGTAACATTTGTGTCAAGTTTTTTATACGTATTAATATGATTGATATGGGTTTTTATCTTGAGTATTATTTTGCACCTTTTTATTACTACGCAAGATGCCTATTATTTACAAACTCATAAGAAGGAGATTTGAATGTAAAGAGAATATATGTGTATTATGGAGGTTATTTTATTTTTTTTTGCGTCCCGGGAGCATCAGGGCAATGGGTATGGTGAAAAGAAACATCACTCCGAAAATCAGGGCTGAGTCGTTATAGGCCAGCATCACCGCCTGTCGGTTGACCATCATATTGGCCAGGACAAGGGTGGTATGGGACACGTCGTTGGGACTGAGTCCGCTCTGGCCCAGAAACTGTGCGGTTTTCTGAGTGAAATCGGAATACATGGGGTTCAGGGGTGTCACATGGCTGGCCAGGACAGCATGGTGAACCTGGCGCGAATGGGACACGATCGTTGCAGCAAGGGCGTATCCGATGTTGCCGCCCACCCTGCGTGTCAGGGTATAAATACTCGTGGCATCGGTCATGCTGGGCCGTGGAATGGTGGCCAGAGAGACGGTGGATAAGGTCACAAATATGAATGGCATGCCCATTCCCATGACCATGAGAGTGGGAATCAGATTCCAGTACCCCGAGTCCAGGGAAAGCTTGGATAATTCGTAATAGGACCCGAAGGTAATGACAATCCCAATGAGAACAAGCATCCTGCTGTTTATCACATTGTAAAGTTTGCCCGCAACGGGCATGAACAGGAGAAGCATCATGGCCCGGGGAGCCATAACCAAACCTGCCTTGAGTGCAGGGTAACCCAGAAGTGTCTGGGTGAATTGGGGCAGGATAAATGTGGTCCCAAATAACGCAATGCCGAAGACAAGGCCCATGATGGATCCCAGGGTAAGGGATTTGTTTTTCAAGAGTCTGAAGTTGATGACCGGTTCTTCGGTTTTAAGCTCCCAGTAGACAAGAAAGAGCAGGCTGGAAATACACGCCAGAGTGCCTATGATGATCATCCTGGATTCAAACCAGTTTTCATGTTCACCACGTTCAAAAACAATTTGCATGGTGGTCAGCGCCACGGACAAAAGCAGAACACCGAGCCAGTCGATTTTTTTAACACCCCGTTTCAGGTAGGCGGGGTCATGGACAAAGGTCCAGACCATGATCATGCCCACGATGCTCACAGGCAAGTTGATATAAAAGATCCAGGGCCATCCGTAATGGTCCGTGAGCCAGCCCCCCACAACCGGGCCAAGTGCCGGGGCAAGAACCACACCCATACCAAAGATGGCCATGGCCATGCCTTGTTCTTTTTGGGAAAAGTTTTCCCTTAAAATAGCCTGGGACACTGGGATCAGGGCGCCTCCGCCAATCCCCTGGAGAATCCTGTAAAACAGCATCTGATGAAAGGTATGGGCTGTACCGCACAGGATCGAGCCCAGGGTAAAAATGGCAAATGACCAGAGGTAGAGCCTTTTTCGGCCGATCAGAGTACTCAGCCAGCCCGAAAGGGAGATCATGATGATTTCGGCGATGCTGTATGCCGTGGCCACCCAGGTGATGGTGGATAGATCCTCACTGAAGGTTCCCATCATGTGTGGCATGGCCACATTGACCACGCTGATGTCCATGACAGCGATAAAGGCGCCAAGCATCACGGAAATGGCAAGCAACCATTTGTTGACCTGGACCGGAGGAATATCCGGCTGAGAAGGATGAGACATCGCATTCATGTTCAGGCGCCGCCGTCTTTTTCCAAGGGTTCAGCCGAACCCGCCACCTTGGGTGGGGCAGTTTCATTTTCATGCAACAGGACGGACACATGGGCCGTCACGGACATGCCTGGTGTTAAAATGATATCGGAACTGATTTCATCCTGAATAAGGGTTATTTTAACCGGGATGCGCTGGACGACTTTCACAAAATTTCCTGTGGCATTTTCCGGGGGCAGAAGACTGAAAAGAGACCCTGTGCCCCGCTGAAGACTTTCCACCTTTCCCTTGAACCGGATATCCGGATAGGAATCCACCCGGATGTCAACCATCTGGCCCGAACGCATCTTTGAAATCTGGGTCTCCTTGAAATTGGCTGTCACCCAGATTTCCTTCGGGACAAGGGCAAGCAAGGATTGGCCTGCTTGAACCAGAACGCCCTGGGCAACGTTTTTACGGGTAATATAGCCATCCATGGGAGCAATAATACGGGTGTAGGACATGTTGAGACGTGCCTGCTCCACTTCGGCTCCAGCTTTTCGGACATCAGCGGCCGCCATGGCAGCATGGGAGAGGCTTTGTTCCACTTTTTCAGGTGCGGATTGTGCAGAAGAGAGACGTGCTGCAGCTTGGCGCTGATTTGATTTGGCAGCTTTGAGGGCGGCTTCGGCTTGATGAATCATGGACCTTCGGGTATCAATGTTTTTAGATGCGGCCATAAGATCGGCCGCAGCCATACGTTCTCCAGCCGTTTTATGTTCCAGAGCTTGCTGGCTCACCACCTGGTTTACCGCCATTTCCTGATATCGCTTCAGATCCATGGCATCCCGATCATACCGGGCTTGGGCTGAGTCGGCCTCGGCCATGGCCTGATCCATGGCGCTCAATGACAGCGCACGTTGTGCGTTAGCTGATTCTACCGCAGCATTGCTTGAGTCCAGATTGGCTTTCGCTTCATTTAAACCGGCTTGGGTCGTGATGGTGATCACCTTGACATCCAGATTCCGGGCCCGGTCTGCGGCCTTAGCCGCTTCAAGATTTGCAAGGGCTGTCTCCAATCTGGCCGTGTAATCACCAGGGTCAAGTTCCACCAGAAGATCTCCGGCCTTGACCCATTGGTTGTCATCCACGTGGACCTTGACCACAAATCCTGGGACCCTGGGGCTTATGATGCTGAATTGGGCATCGATAAAAGCATCATCTGTGGATTCAACAGACTTGTAATGCCGGTAAACCAGGAAACCTGTGACCAGTAAAGCCAGAGCAAAACCAAGAACGGTTCGACCATAGGCCCTTTTTCGTGAAGGTTTTGGTTTTGATGCGCTTTCATGAGTTTCTATATTCTGTTCAGTGGAATTCATAGGGTTGCCTTCAATTCACCGGACTGGGTTAGTGCCGTTGTGACAAAGCGGATGATATGACGGGAAAGGACATCGGGGTCTATGCCGTCTGTCCCGTTCAACAGGGCTGAACGTACAAGGCCAGGGATATAACCGGCTGTCAATTCAGGGTGAGGATCATAAAACACACCCGCTTTAATACCCTGTGTAATGATTGACAAAATCAGGTCGATCAATTCACGCCGTTTTTCTAACCAGCGTTCCCGAATGATGGACATCCCAATGGGAAGGGTTCGCATGACGTTGAATAAATGACGATCTTGAAATGCGAAACGCACAATTTCACGTATGGTCTGCTCCAAATTTTCCATGGGACCCTGGGTGGTTTCATCAAGTTGCAGGTGAATACGTTCCACCAGACTTGAAAATCCATCCAGAAGCACCGAAAAATAGAGGTCTTCTTTGTTCTTAAAGTAAATATAAAGGGTGCCTTTGCCCACACCAGCTTTTTCTGCCACATCGCTTAACAACACCTTGTGAAAGGCTTGGGTGGCAAAGAGCACTGCGGCTGCCGATAAAATATTCGCCCGTTTTTGCTTGTCCGTAACTTGCATCGTTTTTTCCCCCATAAAAAATGGGATCTTCTCTATCTGGGATCAATGATCAGAAAGAGAGTCCCAAAACTGACTGGTCGGTATTGGAATATCATAACCCCAAATCCCATGTGACGTCAAACTTTTTTTGGGGGGCTCTAAACGGGTCTTATTCTTCGGAATTAAAACTTGATAACAAAAGGCAGGGCGATGAGAACAATACCCACAATCACCAGAAGCGGGATATTTGAAACAGCATAGGGCACCACGCATAAACTGATTCCTGAGATAAAGGCCATGATCTGCTGCTGTTTTTTTCCGTAGACAAAATAGCCCATACCCACTGAACCGAAAATCAGTCCTAAAAACAAGGTAGTGGAGTCCATATGTTTGGTTTATCCTGTGGACAGTTATTGCATATTTACATCAATACGAAATGATAAGGAATTCGTAAAAAGAATATATCATGGCGCCCAAATTGATACAAGGACCCAATGGCATAAGTGTTTCATTCGCTTGAGAGAATTAAGTTGGTTGACGATACAATCTACTCAGCTACAATCTTCATAAGTCCCATAAGTCCCATAGGTCTTATAGGTCCCATAAGACTCATAGGACCCATAAGACTCAT
>Ga0180007_10004568_pt1 | contig 14583 bp, 12 predicted proteins | sample MM_PC_MetaG_FD_121122 | JGI IMG/M metagenome (GOLD analysis project Ga0180007, IMG submission 121122) | Groundwater microbial communities from the Aspo Hard Rock Laboratory (HRL) deep subsurface site, Sweden - MM_PC_MetaG | ecosystem: Environmental > Aquatic > Deep subsurface > Groundwater... | reverse complement strand
TTGAAGAAGAAAATTAGAATCTGGAATGAAGAATACAACAATCTTGAGCACTGTGGTCTAAATGGAAAAACACCCAATGAAATGCTAGAATTAAAAGTGCCAAATGTGGTTAGTTAAAACAATCCTCGCAAGCAACTGAGTCAAGCCTAGTTATTAACTATCCAAATACTGATCCAAACATTCATTAACCTGAGCATCAGCTAACTTGTTTTTCTCTCTAGGAACATGATGATACGACACAGAATCAAACTTCTGAGCAATGTTCCAAATTTTAACAAATATAGTTGAAAGCTCCTTATTCTTAACTTTATATTTGCGATTAAGTTGATTTACAATTAATTCACTATCTGAGTACAAAACTATTTCGGTTCCCTCTAATTCTAAAGCTTTTTCTAACGCTAAAAGTACTGCTCGATATTCTGCCTGATTATTTGTTGTTTCTCCTAGAAATTTAGAGTATTCCCCTATCATTTTTTTCTGGTCATTAAAAATTACAACACCAGAAGCCGCCGGTCCGGGATTACCACGCGCCCCACCGTCAGTATAGATTACTAATTTTTTTTCTTTTGTGTTAGTCACTCTTTTTTAGGTCAATAATTTTTAGCTCTAATTCTCTATTACCATTCCATTCATTTACACCAATTTCAAAAACTGCATCTACATGTTCACCTATCCCAATGATATCAAAAAAATTTCCAAATCCAAAACCAATTGTTTTTCGAACAATCCCTGATCCCTGAGTAATCATCAATTTGAGATGTTTCCCGCCGTTTCCTACTTGCTGCATTCCAACAACTTCTGCTCCCCTAACTAAGAAATACGGACTACGATTTGATTCGCCAAAAGGCTGGAATGAATCCAGTTGTTCAAAAAATTTCCAATCAATATCATTCAGAGCAATCTCTGCTTCTACATCTAAAAACGGAGCAAGTTTTTTATCCTGTAATTCGTTTTCCACTACTTTTTGAAAGTCTATTTGAAATTGCGCAACACTTTCAGCGCTTTTCAAGGTAAATCCTCCAGCCTGAGAATGACCGCCCCAACGCTCAAAGTGTATTTGTGTTTTTTCTAAGGCCTTTACAATATTGAATTCCTGAATACTTCTTCCAGAACCCGTGACCTTCCCGTCAATTTCTGTCAGGATCAGTGTTGGACGATAGAATTCATCAGCAAGTTTTCCTGCAATTAGCCCAATGATACCAGCAGGCCATTCCTTGCCAATAGCAAATAGCAATTTCTTACTATCTCCAACTTCACCAATTTGTATTTTTGCCTCTTGAACAAAATCACCTGTAATTTTTTGTCTTACAACATTGTTTAGCTGAAGCTTCTCAGCCAGAATTTCTGCTTCGTCTTTCGTTTCTGCTGTCAGTAATTGAAAAGCTAGTTTTGCATGATCCATCCTTCCTGCCGCATTAATTCTAGGACCAATTTGGAACCCAATAGTGAATGTGTCAACTTTTCCTCGCCTGTTCCCAATCGTCTCCATCAGCGCCTTCAGCCCTACCCTTCGCGTCTTCCCCAGTACTATCAATCCATACCTTACAAATACACGATTCTCTCCTAATAAGGGCATTATGTCAGTAACTGTACTTATAGCAACCATATCCAGAAGCCATTTTTCAAATCCCTCCGGAAATGAATATTCCGGCTTATCCAGCGATTCTGTTATCAAAGCTGAAGCCAGCTTAAATGCTACGCCAGCACCTGCAAGGTTTTTGAACGGATATGTTTCATTTTTAACATGAGGATTCAGAATGGCATGTGCGGACGGCAGATCGTTTGGAGCCTCATGATGATCAGTAATAATCACATCCACACCATTTTTCTTTGCCAGAGCAATCTCTTCATGATTAGAAATTCCACAATCAGTAGTGATAATAAGATTATTTCCCTCGTCAATAAATTTTTGAACAGTCTTAGTATTCATGCCATAACCCTCGCGTTCACGATGGGGAAGAAAAACAGATACATCCGCACCGAGACTCTTTAGCGTGTCATGTAAAATCACAGAACTACATACTCCGTCGGCATCATAATCACCATGCACTATTATCTTTTCTTTTTTCTGAATCGCTTTCCAAATACGTTTTGTCGCTTTCTTCATATCCTTAAATAAAAACGGATCATGAAGATTGTTTCCGTATTCTGGATTCAAAAATTCATCTATATCTTTTTGCTCAACAATATTTCGATTATACAGCAACTGCAAAATTACCGGATTGATTTCCGGGAATTTATTTATTAGCGCATCAGACACCTTTTCTTTTACAACCCACTTTTTGTTCATTTTCAAATTCGGTCCGGATAATTAGTAATAATTCCATCGACTCCAATCTTTTTCATTTTTTCTATTGTTTTTGCTTTATTCACAGTCCATATATTCACCTTGTAACCTAGCTCGTGAAGTTCGTCTATAAATTTTTTTTTGGTAAGAAAGTGAGTCAGATTAAGATATTCTGCCTGTGCCTGCTTTAGTCTTTTGGATATCAGTTTTTTTATGCAACAGAATGCAATACGTGCGAAAAACACCAACACAGGCAATCCACGATCTGTTTTCGTTGCATAGTACAACAGAGCCGTTCTCACATCTGGAGCAGCATCTTTCACTGCCCGTAGTTGCTTAGCATGATTAGATGAAATTACAACATTCTTCTCAATTCCATTTCTCTTTACTATCTTGACAACCTCCATCGCCGTGTCCTCCAACTTAATTTCAATATTGATTTCCACTTTGTCTTTTACTTCGTCAATCAGCTCTTGCAAAGTTGGTATCTCTTGATCCTTTTCTTTTGTTCTGTAACTCTTTATCTCTGATAAATCCTTTTCTCTCAGACCTCCTTTTCCGTTGGTGGTCCTATTCAATGTTTCATCGTGTATTACTACTACCTCATTATCTTTCGTTAAATGAACGTCCAGCTCAATCATGTCAGCGCCAAGCTCAATCGCTTTTTTGAAAGAGATGAGTGTATTTTCTGGCTCATACCCGCAAGCACCGCGATGCCCTATGTTTTGTGTCATTTCTATATCTTATAGTGATTCACGTATTTGCTCAACTGATTTTAATTCTTCGTCGCAAAAAGATACCGGAATCTTTTTTAATGCTCCCTTGGCGTTGCCTGGCCTTTCAACAAATGCTGCCATTAGGCATTCGTCATCTTCTATGTGGCCCATCCCTATCTGATGCCCAAATTCATGCAATACTGTTGAAACTACAAAAGGTTCTAAAGAATCCGGATTATTGCTTGCTAGATCCTTTATTGTTTGCCAAAAAATTCCAATACCATTCTCCATCAATGTTAGGCCAATATTAGAAGGATCATCTGCGTATCCGTTTACGCAGACAAGTTGTATTGTTGCCTCATTCCTGCTAGAAGATTTATCTTTATACGTTTCTTTTATCGCCAACAATTCTTCTACTGTATATTCATTTTTTGTTAAAGAAAAAATATTACTTTCTTCGAACGCTATGCCACCTGGCTTTTGCACGACTTTCTTTATTCCCTTTTCAATAGCATCAAACATTTCATCTGTTAGCAAGCATTCTTCATATCTATCAATCTCAATTTTTAGTGATGAGAATCTATTAGAAGTTAAATAGTCCGACTTCGCATCTCCATCCCAATGCAGATAGAACAAAGATCGCATTAAGGGATACTGTGCGATCTTCGATCTGTAATGTGTATTAAACCAGTTTTCTTCATCCTGACTAGCATATGCATACACTGCTAAGTACAGCCCAACTATTACAACAAATAAAATTAGTATTATCCGAGACGCTATTTTCATTGTGTTACCACTTTTTATGCCAGTCCCTCAAAATTAGGTGTAAGATCAACTTTGCCCAATTCATGCTTAACTAATGGCGCATCTGCAGTTTGAGGTAATGACGAGTTATAGGAAGGTTTTTCTTCTTTGTAGAATATCCCAATCGGAATACGTTCACCCCATTCTGAAGCCATCTCATATGCCTTCTGTTTGTTATTTGTCTTGTGGCCTTCCTTATTCATGTCATAAACACGTTTATTGAAAAATTGGAATGTGTTTAGTTTGTTGAAAGTTACACAATTCTGCAGGATATCTACCAATGCAAAGCCTTTATGCTGAATAGCTTTTTTTATTAATTCCGCTAAGTGATCAGCCTTTCCTGAGAACCCTTTTGCCACGAAAGTAGCATTTGCGGCTAGTGCAAGTGAAATTGGATTGATCGGGTCTTCAATAATTCCGGAAGGGGTAGTTTTGGTCTTCATTCCCTTTTCTGATGTTGGTGATGCCTGTCCGGTGGTCAAGCTGTACATTTGATTATCGTGTACCAAATACGTTATGTCATAATTATTTTTGCAAGCATGAATAAAATGATTACCACCCTCGCCATATGCGTCCCCGTCTCCGCTCACAGCGATTACAGTAAGCGCATCGTTGGCAAACTTAATTCCAGCTGCCGGCGGTACTGCTCTGCCATGCAGACTATGGAAAGCATAGGTCTTTACAAAGTTATTTTCATTTCCTGAACAGCCGATTCCATAGCTAATAGCTACTTCGTCTGGATCCAGTTTAAGTTCTGTAAGTGCTTTTTTCAAGGCAACCCATATTCCAAAATTGCCACAGGCTGGGCACCATGTTGGATCATGTGGTGTGTTTAGTTCTTCTGGTTTCATATTTTTCTCCTTTCAAAGTTTTATTTCCTGAGCAACGTCGAAGGATAAAACTGTTATTATTTTACACAGGTCTTCGACGGGCTCAGACCATATTGTTATTTGCTTAAAATATCACTGACATATTCATGAATCTCATTTGGATAGAACTGTCTTCCGCTATATTTCAACAACTTTTTTTCAATATCATGGCCCGTGAATTCACGAATTAGTGATCCAAGCTGAGCTGTTGAGTTGTTTTCGACTATTACAACATCCTTAGCATTCTTTATGACTTCATTTACCCGTTCAGTTGGAAATGGAAAAGCATACATAACATGAAGCAGGTTCACTTTGAGTTTATCCCGTTCACAAAGCTTCATTGCCTCTAAGATCGGCCCCTTAGTAGAACCCCAAGCTATCAATGTTATATCCGCTTTCTCAAGACCGTATAGAATGGGCTCTGGTAAATCTTTTGCTGCTTCTTCAAGCTTTGCTGCCCGCTTTTCTACCATGCGTACCCTGTTTTCAGCATCTTCTACCGAATAACCAAATTCATCATGTTCGTCTGAATTTGCATTGTACACCCCGTCTTTTTGTCCCGGGATGCTCCTAGGCGAAACCCCCGTATCTGTGAACTTATAGCGTTTATACTCCTTAACCTTTTTTAACTGCGTATCAGTCATCATTTCACCACGCTCAATTTTTAGCTTTGTAGTATCAAAGAATTCCTCTGATTTGTAACTTTCAGAAATGAACTTATCAGAAAGTACAAACACCGGCATTTGATATTTTTCCGCCAAATTGAATGCATGATGAGTCCCATAAAACGCCTCGCGAGCATCGCCGGGTGCAATTACTATCCTTGGAAACTCACCCTGCGCCGCATGAATCAAGAAGCGTAAATCTCCCTGTTCGGTCCAGGTTGGCAGTCCGGTTGCAGGACCTGGTCGCATAACCTCTGCAATTACCATTGGCGTTTCAGTTATTCCAGAAAGCCCCAGAGCTTCAACCATTAGTGAAAATCCACCACCCGAGGTGCAGGTAAATGACCGTACCCCGGCAAAATTTGCTCCAAGCGCCATAGTCATTGCCGAAAGCTCATCTTCGGTCTGTTTTACCACTAGGTTGTGTTTTTCTTGATTAGCAGCCATATAGTGCAAAATAGACGATGCGGGTGTCATTGGATATGCTGACATAAATTTACAACCTGCCTGAATTGCGCCCAATGCAATTGCTTCATTCGCAGTAAGCACCATACGCTTAGGTCCTTTAACCGCTTTTAACTGGAACGGAAATTTTCCAACATCAAAATTATCTTTTGCATGTTTATATCCTGCCTCAGCGATCTTTATGTTCATGTTTACTATTTCATCACCTTTCTTTTTAAAGGCATCTTCAATTACACTTTTTAGTAGCTCAAAATCATAACTGATCAAACCAACTGAAGCCCCTAAAGCGACTGAATTACGCATAACCTTTTTACCGCCTGCATCTTCTGCCAGTTTCGTCAGCGGTATAGGAAAAAGATTATATTTTTTTGCATCAAGAGAACTAACATCAATTTCTTTGTCCTCATTGTCATAGACTAGACCACCGCCTTCTTCTAACTCGTCTCTATGAAAATCTATTGTATCTTGATTCAAAGCAACCAATAAACTTACTAAAGCTTTTGGCGCAAATTTTTCATCCTCACCTACATTAACCTGGTATGTGTTATGTCCCCCTCGCACTAATGAAGGATATTCAGAATAGTCAAAGATTTGCAATCCTCCCCTTGTACAGATTTTAGAAAACATAAGCCCCACAGATTTAATTCCATAACCCGCTTCTCCGGCAATTTTCCAGTTTAAATCGTTAACAGTTGGTTTGATACTCATAAAGCAGATTCTATTTAGTTAATAAATTCTAACGGTTTTTTTAATCGACTGATTGCCTTGTCTAATACATTTTTATGATTCTTGTGAACTAGTAGCTTTATTGCCTCGTTATAAGTACACCAACAATACTTCTCATGTTCAGAAGAAAGACGCACTTCTTTATCAGTAATTCCTAAGTAATAATCAACGGTTTTGCTCACCAAATACTCATCTCGCTTAAAACGGTAATGCGTTTTTGTCATAAAATCCTTCACAATGCGCAGTTTTTCTATTCCCGTTTCTTCTTTCACTTCTCTTTGCAAAGTATCTATATCTCCTTCTCCTGCTTCGATCTTACCTTGTGGAAATTCCCATTTCTGTATCCATTTTTTGAATACAACCAGCACTTTGTTCTCAGAATTAAACAGAACAATACCGACAGCTATTTCAGTTCTCTTTTTTTGCATATTAATCCTCTAGCGTACTAATATCTCCAACTGGTTTGCCCAGCTCTTCCGCTTTCAAGATTCGTCTCATAATCTTTCCGCTTCGGGTCTTTGGAAGTTTTTTGACGAAAGCAATCTCGTCAACCCCAGCAATTGGCCCTAGACTTCCACGGACTTGCTTTTTGAGTGCATCTATTAGTTCATCTGACTGTTCAAATCCGTCCTTCAAAATAACAAATGCTTTCGCACACTCACCCTTGATTGGATGAGGTTTGCCAATCACTCCTGCTTCCACAACCGCCTCGTGAGAAACCAATGCACTTTCAACCTCGGCAGTACCAATTCTATGTCCGGCAATATTCATAACATCGTCTGCTCTTCCCTGAATCCAAAAATACCCGTCTTTGTCCACATATCCCATATCACCTACTGTATATACATTTGGAATCTTCTCCCAGTAGGTTTCTAAATATCTTTTTGGATTGTTCCAAAGAGTAGTAAGCATTGCCGGCCAAGCATTTTCAATCACCAGAAATCCTCCTTTGCCCACTGGTACTCGCTTACCTTTTTTATCTACTATTGAAGCTTTAATGCCTGGAAATGGTTTAGTGCAAGACCCAGCCTTTAGAGGTGTAACAGGAAGTGGTGTCAGCATAAACATGCCTGTTTCCGTTTGCCACCACGTATCCATTATCGGACAGCGTCCCCCGCCAACCACCTCATAGTACCAGCGCCATGCTTCCGGATTAATCGGTTCGCCAACTGATCCTAATATACGCAAAGCTGAAAGGTCATGCTTTTTAACCGGCTCGTCACCATATTTCATCATTAAACGAACAAGTGTCGGTGCTGTATAAAGAACAGATACTTTATATCGTTCAATTAGATCCCAGATAAAGTCGTTCTCTGGAAAGTCCGGGACACCTTCATACATAACTGTAGTAATACCGCACATCAAAGGTCCATAAATAATGTAACTATGACCGGTAATCCATCCCGGGTCAGCAGTGCACCAATACACGTCGTCATCTTTTAAGTCAAAAACTGTTTTCAAAGTATGATAAACACCAACCATGTATCCTGCGTGATCATGGACCACGCCTTTTGGTTTCGATGTTGTACCAGAAGTATACAAAACAAATAAAGGATCATTGCCATCCATTATTTCAGTATCAACACCTTCTCCTGTTTCTTCCTTCATAATATCTTCAAACCAAACATCTCTTCCTTCCTTCATTTCGATATCTAAATCAACATTATTGACCACAACCATTTTTTCGATGGACGGACAATCCTCTGCGACTGCCTGATCGCATGTTTCTTTAAGCTTAACCGTTTTTCCTCTACGCAGGCTTCCGTTGGCAGTAATCAGCAATTTCGCCTCAGCACCATTTATACGATCTCGCAAAGCCATATATGAGTATCCAGCATAAACCACTGAATGCAAAACTCCCAGTTTCGCACACGCCAACATAGTCATGGCAGTTTCTGGAATATTCGGCATATAGACCGCAACGCGATCCCCTTTTTTTAATCCTATTTTCTTGAACGCACCCGCCAATTTGTTCACTTCTAAGTAAAGTTCTCCATAAGTAAATTGCTTTTTTCTTCCACCTTCTTGCTCATGTATGATTGCTATCTTATTTTTGACTTCTGTTTTTTGGTGACGCTCCAGAGCATTAACAAAAATATTGCATCTTGATCCGACAAACCAGTTATGAAAATTTTTCTTCTTTTCTTGGTGTACTGTATCCCATGATTTGGACCATTCCAGTTCCTTCGCCACTTCGCCCCAATAGCCCTCGTAATCTTTATCCGCCTTTGCTAGCTCATCTTCCCAGCTTTTAATATTTGCTTTCTGCACAAATTCCTTAGAAGGCTGATAAAGCTTGCTTTCTTCAGTTAGTACCTCGGTGAGTTCGCTTTGTTCTTCTGAAGACTTTTTTTCTTCTTGTTTCATAATATTCTCCTTTTTACAATTATATTTCCCGAGCAACGTCGAAAGTTGTAAACAAATTTATTCTTCAAAAATCCTCGACAAGCTCAAACAATAATATTTATTTATTAAATTTATGTTTAATATCTTTCCAATAGGCTAATCCGCCTTGAGCGCCCGTCTTCTGTACTAATGATGCAGTATTTAGCATACATAAGTACACCGCCTTTTTTGTATCCCCTTTGAATCGAATCATTCCAGCTACAAATGAAGATCCGAAACAATCACCTGCTCCTGTAGTATCGACTACCGGCTTGTCTATTACTTTAGAAAAGTGGATTTTTTCTCCATCATAAACATAAGCGCCTTTCTTTCCATCAGTGATTACAACAATTTTTGGGCCCCATTCACGAATAATTTTTATTAAGATTCTGGCATTATTGATTTTTTTTGGTTTCAACCCAGCAGAAAGCACCAACTCTATTGCTTCGTCTTTGTTAATAAAAAGTACATTGGTAACCTTAAGAACTGGTGAAAGTCTTTTCTTTCCGGCTCTTAGCTGTGTTTCACCGGGATTCCAACCAAGTTTAGTATTACTTTCTTTGATAAATTTTACAATTGACCGGGCATTTCTTTTCCATGTCTCGCCAGTAAGCGAAGAGACATACAACCATTTTGTTTTGATCAGATTGGCGGCATTTTCTGGAAAAACAGAAACATTATTGGCACCACGATACAGAAACGCCACATGATCTTTAGCTTTTTCAGAAATTGTGATAAACGAAAATCCAGTAGAGAGTCTAACATCACGCTGCACATATTTTGTATCAACTCCTTCTTTTTTTAAATCATTTACAGTGGAATCTCCTTCTCGGTCGTTTCCTACTGTAATCCAACATGCATTGTGCAAACCCATCCTAGCAAAAGAAACAGAGGTGTTACATCCACCTCCACCAAGGCCAAAAAATACCTTCTCACTTATTATTTTGGCTCCATATTCAAAGCCAAGTAATTTTTGGCGGGTAAGATCCTCCGGAGTTTTAATTATCTGTCCAGCATCAGTATAAAAAATAATATCACGCGTAGCTCCGCCGAGTGAAATAACGTCGTAAATCTTTTTTTTCATACGATAATTGGTTATTGTTTGTAACTGTCTATATTGTATCAAAATTACTCAACCAAAACAAAGCAACCTAAATTAGAGATCTTCCGGTCATCTCTGCTGGCCTATCAAGACCTAAAATCTGCAGAATTGTTGGCGCAACGTCTGCAAGCATACCAACGGATTGCAAGCTGGATAAATCACGAGTAGGCAGAGTGCTTTGTCCCTCCCACTGTTTGCCGATTAGAACAAACGGCACCGGATTCGAAGAATGCTCCTTAACGATATCTCCTGTTTGCGCATTCATCATTTCTTCTGCATTACCATGATCTGCCGTAATAATTGCTGCACCCTCCATATCTAACGTAGCTTCGACAATCTCCTTCACAGCTTCATCAACCACCTCTACTGCTTTCACGGCCGCCTTTAAATTTCCAGTATGGCCTACCATATCAACATTTGCTAGATTGATTACTATTAATTTGTATTTCTTTTTTAGAATCTCTTGAACTACTCTTTCTTTAATTTCCCGAGTGGACATCGCGGGTTTTTGATCATAGCTCGAAACATGCGGTGAAGGAATTAGTACACGATCTTCTCCTTCAAAGGCCGCCTCCTTACCGCCATTGAAAAAGAATGTTACATGTGGATACTTTTCTGTTTCTGCAATATGAAGCTGCTTAAAATTATTATCAGCGATAACTTTGGAAAGTGGAGTGTCAATTTCAATTGGAGGAAACGCAATTTCACTTACCGGCAAATCTTTTTCAAATTCAGTCATAGAAACAAAAAAAAGATTTTGCAAGCTACGTTTACGCTGAAATTTTTCGAAACCTGGCAGAATAAACGCTTTGGTGATTTGCCTGGTACGATCCGGCCGGAAATTGAAGAAAATAACAGCATCGTTATCTTGGACTGTTGCTACCGGTTTACCGTTTTCCGTAATAACTGTGGGAATAAATTCTTCATCGAAAACATTATTCTCATATGATTTTTGAATCATTTTGATGGGATCTTCAGCAGTTTGTTCTGAAACACCTTCCACAATAGCATTGTAGGATTTTTCTATTCTATCCCAGCGATTATCCCTATCCATTCCATAGTATCGTCCAGCAAGTGAGGCAATTTTGCCTACTCCCAAATCATTGATTCTTCGCTGTAATTGCAAGATAAATTCTTCCGCAGTATTTTTAGCGGTATCACGGCCATCCAAAAAGGCGTGAATATATACTTTGTCAAGTCCGTTGTCTTTACAAAACTCCAATAAAGCATAAAGATGCTCTTCTGAACTGTGGACACCGCCATCTGACACCAGCCCCATGATATGCAAGGCTGAATTATTGTTTTTTACATGCTTTGCTGCATTAAGAAATGCTGTATTTTTGAAAAAACTACCTTCAGCAATTTCTTTGGTTATTCTAGGAAGCGATTGATAAACGATTCTTCCTGTACCAATGCTTAAGTGTCCAACTTCAGAATTGCCCATCTCACCCCATGGCAGGCCAACTAATTCTCCGGAAGATTTTAGAGCCATAGACGGAAATGTCGTAACCAATTCATCTAAAGTTGGAGTTACCGCTATGCTAATTGCATTTCCTCTGCGGGGAGGTGCGATACCAAAACCATCAATAATAATTAGAGTAACAAAGTCAGTGTTCATTGCAGCAAGCTTTTTAGTTTCATTTTTCCTGGTTTATCTAGTTTCATAATATCTAAAATAGTCGGTGCAACATTTCCCAAAACACCCTCAGGCAAATTCTTTTTCTTCAGAATCCGTTTATCAGAACTGACAATGATAAATGGCACTGGATTAGAAGAATGCTGCGTACCTACTTCTCCGGTTTTCAAATTCACCATATCCTCTGCATTCCCATGATCTGCTGTAATTATAACAGTACCTTTTCGCTTGTGAACCTCGTGAATAATTCTACTGATACATTTATCAGTAAATTCTATTCCCTTAATCGCCGCGCCTATATTCCCAGTATGGCCCACCATGTCCGGATTAGCATAATTCAAAGCAATGAAGTCATATTTCTTTGCTCTTAATTTTTGTAATACCACGCTGGTTATTTTTCCTGCATTCATTTCAGGCTTCTCTTCAAAATGCTTCACAGAAATTGAGGGTATTGTAATTCTGTCTTCACCGCCCACTGGATCAGAATACCCTCCATTAAAGAAGTACGTCATGTGGGCATATTTCTGCCCCTCTGCAATATAAAGCTGGCGAACATTCCTTAGGGCCATTGGTAAGGTATCTTTGATGTCAATTGAAGGATATGCGGTTAATACTCCTTCGAGGTCCGGACCAAAATCTGTCATTGCAACAAAGATCAGATTCTTTACTATTTTCCTACGCGTGAATCCTTTTGGATTTTTTGAATTGAATTTCGATTGAATGAATGGCTTGGTTAACTGGCGAGCTCTATCAGATCGGAGATTATAAAAAATCACCGAGTCTCCATCAGATATTTGTTTACCGCCCTTTAAAACACTTGGAGTAACAAATTCATCTGTTTCTCCACGATTATATGCCTGCAAAATAGCCTTTTGCGGATTTTCTACTTTCAAACCTTCTCCTAATACTAAAGCATTATAGGCCCTCTGAGTTATATTCCAGTTTTTTGTTCGATCTAAATAGTACCGGCCTATTATTGTAGAAATCTTTTCATTACTATTCAATTTCTTCTCAATCTTCTTTACTAAACGAATTGCATAATACCGATTAGAATCTCTTCCGTCAGTAAAAAAGTGTAAATATACATTTTTAACCTTTTTTCTACGTGCAAATTCAAGCAAAGCTATTAGATGACTAGGACTCATATGCGGGCATTGATCACCCGAAATAATCCCCATCAAATGCAAATTGCTTTTGTATTTATTGATATGTTGTACCGCCTCTAAAAATCCAGGGTTTCGGTAAAACGTTCCGTCTTGAATACTTTTAGTAATAATAACTGAATCCTGATCTACTATTCTCCCCGCACCAATATTCATGTGCCCTGCTTCAGAATTGCCGTTTTGTTTAGCAGGGAGACCAACGTGTCTGCCAAAAGACTTTAGTTGTGTATGTGGATACTGTCTCCACAGACGATTCATTACCGGCGTCTTTGCTAAATCAATCGCATTACTCTTTGAAGGAGGAGCAATCCCCCAACCGTCCAGGACAATTAATACTGTCGGGGATTTTATAATTTCTTTGATTTTAGGCATTTTTAGTTGAAGTAAGCAATCCGTAAGTCGCAACTGGTGATTTATATAATGTTGCTAATTAACGATTACTATTTGCAGTTATTAATTATTTATTTCGTTTTCAATTTCCATTAACCGATTGTATTTTACTATTCTTTCTCCACGAGAAAGTGACCCTGTTTTAATATATTCTGAATTTACCGCAACACTCAAATCAGCGATAAATGTATCACCAGTTTCGCCGGAGCGATGAGAAATTACGGTTTTATATCCATTTTCTTTTGCAAGATTAATACAGTCCAGCGTTTCAGTTAAGGTGCCAATCTGATTGAGCTTAATTAGAATTGAATTAGCAATACCTTTATCTATACCCTTTTGAAAGCGAGAGAGATTAGTAACATATAGATCATCTCCCACCAGCATCATTTTATCCTTCAGTTTTTTAGTCATAAGCTGCCAGCCGTCCCAATCATCTTCTGCTAATCCATCCTCAATAGAAATGATCGGATAATTTGCCTGCCAGTCGGCATACATGTTAATCATTTCTTCCGCAGTCATGCTTTGCTGTTCTGGTTGAAGCAGGTATTTGTTTGCAGATGAGTTATAAAATTCAGACGCTGCTGAATCTAAGGCAAATGAAACATTTTTTTCAGTTTCATAATTAGTTTTACTGACTGCCATCATTATTAAATCCATAGTCTCGGTATGCGCCTTTACTTTTGGAGCAAATCCTCCTTCGTCTCCTACCATTACAGAGAGATTTCTGTTTTTTAGTACAACTTTCAATGAATGAAAAATTTCCGCTCCCATGCGCACACGTTCTCTAAACGTTTCTGCATTAGGAACAATCATGAATTCCTGTACGCTCAAATCATTATCAGCATGCTCTCCACCATTAATAATATTCATCATTGGTAGCGGGAGGGTGTATTCTCCCTTTATCTTTGTAAGCGTACGAAGATACTCATACAGAGGAATGCCGGCTGAAGAGGCTGACGCTCTAGCATAGGCTAGGGAAACTCCCAAAATCGCATTAGCACCTAGCTTTGCCTTGTTTTCAGTGGCATCAATTTCTATCATCTTTTTGTCTAGACTCCCCTGTTTACCAAGAGCAAAGTCCTTTAATGCTGGGGCTAGCTTGTCATTTACATTTTCCACAGCTTTCAAGACGCCCTTTCCCACATAACGATCCGGATTATTGTCTCGAAGTTCTAATGCTTCATAAGTTCCTGTTGAAGCACCGGAAGGAACATCAGCAACGCCGATATTTCCATCTGAAGTTACTACTTTGACTTCAATTGTGGGGTTACCGCGCGAGTCCAGAATTTCTCTGGCATGGATTTCTTTAATTTTTGCTGATTGTGTCATAAAATTTGTAATAATTATTCAAATACTATTTGTCCGGTAGAAGTTC
>Ga0180007_10004567_pt1 | contig 14584 bp, 13 predicted proteins | sample MM_PC_MetaG_FD_121122 | JGI IMG/M metagenome (GOLD analysis project Ga0180007, IMG submission 121122) | Groundwater microbial communities from the Aspo Hard Rock Laboratory (HRL) deep subsurface site, Sweden - MM_PC_MetaG | ecosystem: Environmental > Aquatic > Deep subsurface > Groundwater... | reverse complement strand
TATAATATGATTGTATGAGCATCTGGAGTTTATTAATTTATTGGTCATATTATGGCTAAAAAAGCATCTCACTACATTCATCTGTATTATGGGGATGGTAAAGGCAAAACTACCACTGCTTTGGGAGTAGCTTTACGTGCCCTTGGGTATAATAAAAAAGTTATTATGTTGCAGTGGTTAAAAGGACGCCAGGAGATTGGTGAGTTTCAAGTCCAAAAATTATTAAGGGGTAAATATAAAGTTTATCAGTTTGGTCCAACGTACTTTACCTGGGAAAAACTTAAACCTACGGAACATAAGCAATTAGCGATTAAGGGACTTAAAAAATTGGCCCAAGTAATTGCTAAAGATAAATATGACATATTGATTTTGGATGAAATTGTGGATGCGGTGAATAAAAAATTTATTCCGCAAAACAAAACTATAAGTTTGATTAAAAAAGCAGTTGCAAAAGGTGAGGTAATCATCACTGGACATAATCCTATCAAAATCTGGTTTAATTTAGCTGATCTGGTAACAGAAATGAAAAAAATCAAACATTATTTTGATAAGGGTATCAATGCCAGACCAGGAATTGAATATTAATCTTTTTGTCATTCTGAACTTGCCCGCCTTGACTCGCAACAGGCGAGGCAGGTTTCAGGATCTTACCGCCGTCATTCTGGCATAGTCCAGAATCTTATAAATTGTTTTTTTACCACTTTTTCAAAAGAGTACCCAGAATTTCTTGTTACCTTTCCAGAAAGGTAACCCAAAGTCCCAACCAGGTCGTCGGGATTATTCATTGGCCAAATCCTCTTACCGCTCATGGTCGAAACTCGGCCGATAACACATCGACCTTAAACATCTCCCCGCGCCAAGGATTTGGCTCAATTCATCACATCCCTCCTCCAATGGCTGGTTTAAAGGCCAAACCCTAAACGGCTCAACGGGGGTTGTCGTTGAGCCGATAGATGGTAAAGCACCTAAGCCAAGGTCACAAAAAACAACGGTCGTTTTTTTATGACCTATAGTAATGTGTGATATTTTTTTTATTGCTTTTAGGTGTATGATTAAAATATTAAATCATATTTATTAATTTTTGGATATTATTATGGGGAAGAAACTAAAGAAAATAAAAATCAATAAATTATTGAAAAGAATATTTACCAATAAATCCTTGGTTTTAGTGGGGGCTATTTTAATATTAGCTGTTGTATTTAGTAATCCAACTATTTCTAAGTATCTAAAACCACAGAGCAGTGAAGCAGCTGAGTGGACCTTCACTAAAATTGTTAGTGGATCACCAGTGGCAAAGACGATGGATGCTTTGGGGAATAAATTTGTCTATGGAACTAGCACGACCAGTCTGTTGGACATTAAAAAAATATTTTTGACTAGTAGTGATAGTGCTGTACCCATTCCTACTTCCATTCCTTTAATTGATAGCCATTTTAACATTAATAAAGTTGAAATGGAAAGGGGTGTCGTATATTGGCTACAGTCGAATACAATAGGGGGTAGAGACATTTATAAATATGTGAATGGGGTTACTTCTAAGATTACAAATGATGGTGGTTCAAAAGACGGTCTTTATGTTACCAAGAGAAAAATGGTTTATGGTAATCAAGTAGATAATATACCAATGAAAATTATAGCTGATATCACTGGGAAAATAATTAAAACTATTTATCCTCAGCAAGCGGTAGGTTTTACAAATGATACAGATTTTAATGGTAATAATATAATTTGGGGAGAAATAGAAGGGTCGTGGCCAAATACAGTAAGTAACCTATGGATGTATACTTTATCCACAAATAAGTTTGTTAAATTAACTCCCATGTCAACTCCCCTTGGACCCTTAACATCTGTATATAGAGCAAAGATATTAGGTTCCACTATAATCTTTTCTGCAGGAAGTCCCAATATAAAACCCAATTTATTTTCTTACAATATTAATACTGGGGTAACCAAACAGTTAACCATTACATCATCACCCATGACTGATATACGTTTGACTGATTATAGCGTAAAACAAATAGATCTTTTACATACGAAGGTTGCTTATATTAACTGGGTAGAAATTAATAACCATCAATACCAAGAAGTTCACTTAGTAGATATTAATAATCCGGCAGATAATCAGAAACTCAAATCTTTAGAGCCAGCAGTGGATAATATTGAACTCCGTAATATTTTCTTAACATCTTACTTAAATAAAGTAAAAATTCTTGTTACGGGTGGTGAACCGATTCCAGCAGGGGAGAAAAAGGGGGACATCTACCTTATTCAACAATTCTAAAATCAAATAATTAAAGTAAAAACCATTCCGAATGCGAAACCAGAATCGGTCGAATTAAAAGACGGAGTTTACAGAGTGCGGGTAACAGCAACACCAGAAAAAGGAAAAGCCAATGAAAAGGTAATAAAATTATTGGCCAAGCATTTTAAAGTAGCAAAAAGCCAGGTTAAGATCATTCGCGGTCTAACCAGTCGGAATAAAACAGTGGAAATAGAGCAATGACAGGTCTTGTTAATTAAATTAATTGTGTCGTAACGCACCAGTCTACGCTATAGCGTAGACTGGTGCGCAATAAGGAACAGGTCATGTCATTCCCGCGAAGGTGGGAATCCAGAAAAGAACAAAAAAATTTCTGTTTTATTTTATTGTTTGGATTATCAGGTCAAGCATGATAATGACAAGAAGAGGGTTTGAGATGACAGAGCAGCAGAAGCGGAAGGAAAATTTGCTTTGGAGGGGAGTTTCTCCTATAATAGGGGAAGTATTTTTTAATATTAGATCTATGGCTCAATATATAGAACAGAGAGTAGGACTATTTGTAGATGTGTCGAATTTGTATTATTCGGCTAAAGTGATGTATTCCAAAAAGGTTAATTTTAAGAATGTCTTAAAAGAGGCCTTAGGGGATCGCAAGTTAGTGCGCGCAATTGCTTATGTAATAAAGGCGGAAAATCCTGAAGAACAAAAATTCTTTGATGCCTTAGAAGGAATGGGTTTTGAGGTCAAAAGCAAGGAACTACAAATCTTTTACGGTGGTCACAAAAAGGGTGACTGGGATGTGGGTATTGCGATGGACACTATTCGGCTAGCTCCCAAACTAGATGTAGTGGTTTTAGCTTCTGGAGATGGTGATTATGTGCCATTAGTGGAATATTTAAAGAGTATTGGCCAACAAACCGAAGTTGTCGCGTTTGGCCGAAGTGCGTCGGGAAAGTTGCGCGAAGTGGCTGATGCGTTTATTGATTTAGATAAAAATGTGCGTAAATTTCTAATTCCTGACCGCAACAAAAACAATGCCGAAGTTTAAAGATGTTAATCCGCGCGAAGATTTAGTTAATCAGGAATTAGACATCCTGGAGTTTTGGGATAAACAAAAGATATTTCAGAAAAGTTTAGCACAGAGAATAAATACCAAAAGGTACATCTTTTTTGAAGGTCCACCAACCGCCAATGCCAAGCCAGGCATTCATCATGTAGAGAGCAGGGCGTTTAAGGATCTCTGGCCTAGATTCAAGACGATGCAGGGCTATTTGGTGGATAGAAAGGCCGGCTGGGATACTCATGGTTTGCCGGTAGAGCTCGCAATCGAAAAAAAACTTGGTCTCACTAATAAAACCGATATCGAAAAATATGGCATTGCCAAATTTAATGCCGAAGCTAAAAAAAGTGTTTGGGAATTTAAGGAAATTTGGGATCAATCTACACGCCGTTTAGGATTTTGGTTAGATTTAGATAATCCTTATATCACTTACGATACTAATTATGTTGAATCTTTGTGGTGGATTATTAAACAAATCTGGGATAAAGAACTCTTATATTTCGGGTACAAAATTGTACCACAGTGTCCGCGTTGCGGAACCTCTCTTTCTTCTCATGAAGTTGCTCAAGGTTATCAAAATATAGAAGAAAACTCTATTTATTTAAAATGTAAACTTAAAGACGAAACCAATACCTTTATTTTAGTTTGGACAACTACGCCCTGGACTTTACCCGGCAACGTTGCTTTGGCTATTAATCCCGATATCACTTACGTCAAAGTAGATTTTAAAGGCGAAAAACTAATTTTGGCTAAAGATTTGTTAGAAGCGGTGATGGGTGAAGGAGCTAATGTTATTGAGGAATTTTCGGGTAAAAAATTAATCGGAAAAGAATATGAACCATTATTTCCAAGGGCAATTGAGACACAAGAAAAAGGATGGTACGTAGCATCGGGTGATTTTGTAACAACAACAGATGGTACGGGCGTAGTACATATTGCGCCAATGTACGGGGAGGATGACTATAATCTTGGTAAATCTTTAAATTTACCGATGGTCCACACCGTTAACGAAGAAGGATTGTTTCTACCAAGTGTTACTAAATGGGCAGGAAAATTTGTTAAAGATCCGGAAGTAGAAAAAAATATTGTGACAGATCTTGCGTCTCGCAATCTACTTTTTAAAGAAGCACCACATGCTCACGACTGTCCATTCTGTTGGCGCTGTAATACATCCCTCTTGTATTACGCTAAACATTCTTGGATGATTGCGATGACCAAGCTTAAAAAAGAGCTTATTAAAGAAAATAATAACGTTAACTGGGTGCCGGAACACATCAAAAAGGGTCGTTTCGGCGAATGGTTAGAAAATGTAGTGGATTGGGCTTTTTCACGTGAACGTTATTGGGGTACACCACTACCTTTATGGAAAAATGAAGCCGGAGAATATATTTGCATCGGCAGTTTTGCGCAGTTAAAAGAGTTAGCCAAAGATAAATCCAAAGTTGGCGATGATTTTGATCCTCATCGGCCATTTATAGACGAAATTGTGTTGGTTAAAGATGGCCAAGAATATAAAAGAGTTCCGGAAGTAATTGATACTTGGTTTGATAGCGGGGCCATGCCCTTTGCCCAATGGCATTATCCTTTTGAAAACAAAGAGCGCATAGATAAAGGCATTTCTTATCCGGCAGATTTTATTAGTGAAGCACAAGATCAGACCCGAGGTTGGTTTTATACTCTGCTGGCGATTGCGGTACTTCTGGGTTATCCTACTCCCTATAAAAATGTTTTAGTTTTAGGGATGGTGTTGGATAAAGCGGGCAAAAAAATGAGTAAGTCCAAGGGTAATGTTATTGATCCAGAAGAAATCTTTAAAAAATATAGCGCCGATGTTGCACGTTGGTATTTTTATAGCGTCAATCAGCCTTGCGATTCTAAATTATTTGACGAAGAGATGTTATCCCAGATTATTCGAAGATTTATTTTAACGTTATGGAACACCTACTCTTTCTTTGTCACTTATGCTAATTTAGATAATTTTGATTCAGCCCAAACTTCCCCTAAAACAACGAATGTTTTAGATCAATGGATTGTAGCTAAATCAAATCAATTAATAGAGATAGTCACAGAATCGTTAGAAAAATATGATTCCCTAAAAGCTGCTTTGGCTATTGAAAGTTTTGTGAGCGAACTATCTAACTGGTATGTACGGCGTAGTCGCAAAAGATTTTGGCGCACAGTCCGCCGTAGCCTTAGCGAAGGCGGAAAGAGTACTCCGCTGGATAGCGGAGCTATCGACAAACAACAGGCCTATCAAACTTTGTATCAGACATTAAAAACTTTAGCGCTAATTTTAGCTCCCTTTATGCCATTTATTGCCGAAGCAATTTATCAAAATCTAAGAACGAAAGAAGATCCCGAATCGGTACATCTGTGTGATTGGCCCAAAGTTGTGTCACCAGACACACAAATTTTAGATGATATGCAAAAAGTCAGAGAAATTGTGGAGTTGGGGCATCATTTGCGCGAGAAAGAAAAAATTAAAGTACGGCAACCATTAAGTGAATTGCAAGTTACAACCCAAAAATTACCAGTCGAATTAGTGGAGATTATTACAGAAGAATTAAATGTAAAACAGGTTGTCTTTGGTGCCCAGGAAGACAAATTAAACACAGAAATTACACCTGAATTAGAACAAGAAGGTATTGCTCGTGAATTTGTGCGGGCAATTCAAGTTTTGCGTAAAGATAAGGGGTTAGACGTGTCTGATCGAATTAATTTATCTTACTATCCCAATAATGATACCAAAGCGTTAAATGAGCTGCTGTTGGTAGCTGTAGATAAATTTTCTGATTACATTAAAGGAGAGATTTTAGCAGTTACATTTGAACCAGCCAAGAGTGAATCAGGAGACAATAAGATCATGATAAAAGTGGGTGATAAAACCATTACTACCAATATCCAACTGATAAAGGAGGATTAATCTGGTGGTTGACTTATATCCAAGTATCCATATATACTGGTGAGCGTAAATCAAGAATATGAAAGCAGTTATCCAAACCGGGGGTAAACAATATTTAGTGAGCGAAGGAGACATCTTGGCGATAGAGAAGCTACCAGGTTCAGCTGGTGCAAAAATCGCTTTTCCCGATGTTTTATTGGTATCAGATGATGAAGGGAAAGAAGTGAAGGTAGGCAATCCATTAGTGGTCAACGCTAAGGTAGAAGCCGAAATAGTAGGAGAAGTCAAAGCTGATAAAATCCGCGTATTTAAGATGCGTCGGCGTAAAAATTATCGTAAAACTATGGGTCATCGTCAGAAATTAACCCAAGTCAAGATTACTAACATTTCTACCTAAAAAATCCTGTCAAATGCGGGGTTTTTTAAAGATTTCGCTCAACGGCTCAACGACAGTTCTCGTTGAGCCGTTGGATATTTTAAATTAAATTTAGTTAATCGAAGCGTTGGGAGTGGTGTATTGGGGGGTGTGTACAGTCTGAAAATCTTCAAACGGATACAAAACCACCCAAACCTTACCAACAATCAAATGTTCTGGTAATTTACCCCATTGGCGAGAGTCAGAACTATTAGGCCGATTATCACCCAAGACAAAGTATTCGCCGTCTTTGAGTACTGTATCCACATCTCCAAGCGTCATGATATTTGATGGGATATAACTTTCTTTAATAGCAAATCCTTGAGGATTTTCTTGATTATAAATAGTGATATTTCCGTTTTGAATAGAAATTCTTTCACCTGGTAGACCAACAATTCTTTTAATAAAACTAAATGCCACATTCATCGGATATTTAAATACAACCACATCGCCCCGACGAGCAGCATGAAAACGATAAGATACCTGATCCACAATAATGTATTCATTATTATGGAAGTTTGGTTCCATCGATTGTCCACTGACATAGAATGGTTGAATCAGGAAAAAACGGATCAAGAATGCTACTCCCAAAACAGTAGAAACGGTTTTAAAAACATCATAGATAAAAACTACGGTGCCGACAAAGACCACCAAAAAAATATTCCTAGGTTTGCGGGGTGCTGAATTACCCTCAGCTACAGTTTCACTATGCATGAATTTATTATAGAATTACTTTGTTAAAATCACAAAATATTATAGATGAATTTAATGGTGGGCATTACTCCGATAAACATCGGAGTGACTTTTTTGATTTGTTCCGTTAAAAATTAATGGTGGACTCGGATGGTCTCGAACCATCGGCCTTTCGGATGTGAACCGAACGCTCTACCCCTGAGCTACGAGTCCAAATATTGTTAACGGGGTGAATGTGTGAAAACGAAACGCTTCTCGCTCGACTGAGCGGTGTTCAGCCGTTCGGGCGAGTAACCAACCCCGAAGGGGCCCCGTTGGGGCTGAGCTAAATGCCCGAGATTTCACAATAATTATATCAGAAATTGATTATTGACTATTCCCATGGTTTAAGATATCATTTTAACCAGTTTTAATAAGCACGGTTAGGGGATCAGGAACATCCTGTCCTGCCAAGTTATTAGGTAACGAAGGCGGATCTGTGCCTGAGATGAACCTGCCGGAAGTTAAAGGAAAAAAATATGGCAAAAAAAGTTACAGTTGAGCAAATGTTAGAGACGGGAATGCACTTTGGCCACCAGACATTTCGGTGGCATCCCAATATGCGTCCTTATATTTTTGATAGTCGGGATGGTATTCATATTATTGATCTGGCTAAAACGTCCGAGAAGCTTAAAGATGCTTTAAATTTTGTGGAACAACTTGGTCGAGAAGGGGGCAATATATTATTAGTTGGTACAAAACGGCAGGCCAGCAGCAGTATTGCTGAAATAGCCAAGGCCAATAAATTACCTTATGTTGCTGATCATTGGCCTGGTGGTTTATTAACCAATTTTTCGTCCATAAAAAGTCGCATCCGTTTTCTTAAACAGTTACGCGATAAAATGGCCAAAAAAGATTTTGGTGATATGACTAAAAAAGAAATCGGGTTAATGGAAAAAAAGTTGGCTGTATTAGAAATGTCGTTTGGTGGATTGGATGTCTTAGACGAACTGCCCGAAGCTATTTTTGTTGTTGATGTAATTAGGGAAAAAATTGCGTTGCGGGAAGCACAAAAGATAGGTATTCCAATCATAGCTATAGTAGATACTAATGCTAATCCGGAGGGTATTGATTTTGTTATTCCAGCTAATGATGATGCTAAACAAGGCATTCTTTTAATTTTACAAGCAATAATAGGAGCTTTTGTTGCTGAAAGAAAGACCAAGGCACAAATTGCCGCAGAAAATGATCAAGAAGAAGAATCTTTGATTTCTGAACCGGAATTAGAAGAAGTTTTATCACAAAAGGAAGTTGTGGAAGTTATTGCCAAACAAGAACAAAAAGCAGACGCTAAAGAATCATCTTCTAAAGTTAAGAAAACTAATATTAATCAATAAATAATATGGCAACAGTAGAACTAAAAGATATTAAAAAACTTCGAGAACTAACTGGCGCGGGTATGATGGACGCTAAGGCAGCTTTAGAAAATGCGGATGGTGATTTTGATAAAGCTACTAAATTATTAATGGAAAAAGGTGCTCAATTAGCAGAAAGTAAATCCGATAGAAGTGTTATGCAGGGTATCGTTTTGTCTTATATCCATCCCGGTGATCGGATAGGTGTGTTATTAGAATTAAATTGTGAGACAGATTTTGTGGCTCGCAATGAAGATTTTAAGAAATTGGCTCATAATTTAACTTTGCAGATAGCAGGTATGCAACCAATTTATATTGCTCCCGAAGATGTGCCGGCAGAGGTGGTCGAAAAAGAAAAGAAAGTTTATACCGCACAGTTAAAAGGTAAATCCAAGGAAATAGCCGAAAAAGCCATTGCAGAAAAATTGGAAGATTTCTATGCTTCTATTTGCTTAATCAAACAACCATTTGTGTTAAATCAAGATCTACAGGTAGAGGATATTATCGGTGAGACCGTGGGTGTATTAAAGGAAAACATTAAAGTAGCTAGGTTTGTCCGTTTTGAAGTAGGAGATAGATCTTAATGAACAATATCCAAAGTGAATTAAGCCAGAAAATCACTGGGGCTAAACAGCACCTGGTGGCAGAATTTTCTAATTTTAGAAGTGGTCGGGCAAATGCTGCCTTATTAGATAAAGTGCAGGTAGAAGTTTTTGGCCAAAAGCTTCCCTTAAATAATTTAGCTACTATTTCCGTACCAGAATCGCGCCAATTACTTGTTCAACCTTGGGATAAAACGAATATTGGAGCGGTCGAGAAAGCGATTATTGCAGCCGATTTGGGATTAGGAGTAATTAATGAAGGCGATAAAGTGCGGGTATCTATCCCCACGCTAAGTAATGAACGTAGAGAAGAGTTAGTTAAGTTAATACAAAAAATGGCTGAAGAAACTAGAGTATCTATTCGTAATCTTCGTCGAGAAGCTTTTGAAACATTAGATCGTCAATCTGATCAAGGAGGAGTGAGCCAGGATGAATTAGAACGTTGGAAGAAAGATTGTCAAACTCTCATAGATACAGCTATTTTAGATATAGATAAATTAACTACAGAAAAAGCTGTCGAATTACGTTCGGTATAAACTATGCCAACTCAAGTCAAGCACATCGGTATTATTATGGATGGCAATCGTCGTTGGGCGAAGCAAAAGGGACTTTCAGCTTATAAGGGTCATCAAGCTGGAGTGTTAGCGTTAGAAAATATGGTTAAGGCCTGTCAGAAGCGGAGCATCCCTTATCTAACTGTTTATGGATTTTCTACAGAAAATTGGCAACGTTCTCAAGTAGAAGTTAAACATTTAATTGGTCTTTTTGAACGGATGGCCCAAAAATATGCCGATATGTTAGAGGAAATTGGTTGGAAATTAAATATTATTGGTCGATTGAAGGATTTTCCCAAAACTACTCAAAGTGCATTTACAAAATCGATTAATCAAGTTAAGGATAATCAACAAGGCGTTTTAACTATTGCCCTAAGTTATGGAGGACGAGATGAAATTTTACGAGCCGCAGAAAAAGCTAAACAACAAACCAGTAAATTAACTGATAAAATTTTTTCCCAACTACTAGATACTCATGATTTACCAGATCCAGATTTAATTATTAGAACCGGTGGTCAAATTCGTTTAAGTAATTTTTTACCGTGGCAGACCACTTATAGCGAACTTTATTTTACTGATACTTTTTGGCCAGATTTTAATGCTAAACATTTAGATAAGGCATTGGCAGAATATGCCAAACGGGGTCGAAATTTTGGTCAATAGTAGGGATATAGTTTAAAATAAATCCGTTTAACTAATTAGAAAATCTTAAGTATGTTTATAGCCATTGTTGCTTTTTTGTTAATTTTCAGCTTAGTTGTTTTAGTACACGAGCTTGGTCATTTTTATTGGGCGCGCAAAACTGGAGTAAAAGTTGAAGAGTTTGGCTTTGGTTTACCTCCCAGAATTTGGGGTAAGAAAAGGGGTGATACTATTTATTCAATTAACTGGATTCCTTTTGGGGGGTTTGTGCGATTGTATGGTGAGGGTAGTGAATTTCAGAACGACAAGCAAGCATTTGCTCACAAAAAACCAATAGCTAAACTGGCCATTGTAGTTGGGGGAGTGGTAATGAATTTTGTTTTGGGTTTAGTGGTGATGATGATTGGTTTTTGGTCTGGTATGCCCCCCTTAGCAACACCTGTAGAACAATATGTAGCTGATTCTACACGCATAGAATCACAAGTTTTGGTAGTGGGCACTGTTAACGATTCAGCCGCTATTAAGGCCGGTTTATTACCTGGAGATTTTATTATTTCTGCTGATGATCAAAAATTTAATGTGCCGAGCGAACTTAAAACATATATTCAATCTCAAGGATTTAGCCCCATTCAATTAATTATCATGCGCGATCGGCAATCGATCCCTATAACCGTTACGCCAGCTCGTAACGATAAAGGGGAGGCAGAAATCGGTGTATTGTTAGATCGTCATATTAATAAAGTAGCTTACGTATGGTGGCAAGTACCTTGGCTAGCATGGCAAGAAACTGTGCGAGTTTTGGGCTTAGTTATTATTAGTATCGCTAGTTTTTTGTATAGATTGTTTACAACTGCTAGTTTGCCGGTAGAAATTTCTGGGCCAGTTGGAATTGCTAAAATAACTGCCGAAGTTGTGCGATTAGGGTGGTTTAGGGTGCTACAATTTGTTATCTTCTTATCTTTAAATCTAGGAGTGATTAATTTGGTGCCATTTCCGGGATTGGACGGGGGGAGATTAATGTTTGTGTTAATGGAATTTTTCAGAAAAGGTAAGCGACTACCTGGTAATATAGAAAATACAATCAATACATTAGGGGTAATCCTGTTAGTTTTGTTAATTGTTGTAGTAACTTATAAAGACATTATAAAAATAATCTAAATGATAATTTTAGATGGAAAAAAGTTAGCGACTGAACAACAAACCAAATTGCGTCAGCGCATTAAAACTCTGGCGACCAAAGGAATAATTCCTGGATTAGCTGTTGTTGTAGTGGGCGACAATCCTGCTTCAGCGGTTTATGTTAAAAATAAGCAAAAATTATGCAAGGAACTGGGATTAGATTTTTATTTAATTAAATTTCCAGCTACTGTTACTGCCGATAAAATTAGTCAAAAAATTAAAACTCTCAACAAAGATTCTAAAGTTCATGGTATTATCGTTCAATTACCCTTGCCCCCTAAATTAGATGCCATAGATTTAATTTCCGAAATTAATCCCCAAAAAGATATTGATGGTTTACATCCCATTAGTATTGGTTTACTTGCTTTAGGAAAAGAGCTATTTATCCCAGCTACCCCCAAAGGAGTAATGGATCTATTACAAAAATATAAAATTTCTCCTACTGGAAAAAATGTGGTAATTATTGGGTTTGGCTATGTGACTGGAATGCCACTCTCACTTATTTTGACTCGCGCAAAAGCTACTGTAACGGTTGCACAAGATAAAACTAAAACTTCGGATTTGGTTAAGGTCTTGAAATCAGCTGATATTGTTATTTCTGCAGTGGGTAAACCAGGCTTCATTAAAGGCAGTATGATAAAATCTGGAGCAACAATAATTGATATTGGTATTACTAAACAGAAATCCGGTTGGGCAGGTGATGTGGACTTTGCTTCAGTATCTAAAAAAGCTAAATATCTTACCCCTGTCCCTGGAGGAGTGGGGCCATTAACCGTTAGTTCTCTTATTTCTAACCTAATTACGGCTACAGAATATTGGGGAACAGGAGCTTAAATTTCGATAAGATATTGACAAGACCGTATCCTTATATTAAATGTTAGTATACCTTATATAACGGGTCTTCCTTATATTGATTAAATCTACATTATGTCTAATCAGGATTTGTATGTTTCCCGAGCTGGTTTAGAAGATTTAAAAACCGAGCTCGCAGAATTATTGGGTGAGCGTAAAGGCATTACCGAGCGCATTAAAGAAGCTAGGGAATTAGGTGATCTTTCGGAAAACTCGGAATATATTGAAGCCAAAAACAAACAATCGTTTGTTGAGGGTAGAATTGTAGAAATTGAAGCAATGCTTAAAGTGGCAAAAATTATTGACGAAAACAATAAAGCTAATGGTCGAGTGTCTTTAGGTTCACAAGTAAAGGTGGCGGTAGATGACACCACTCGTGAATATACTGTTACGGGCTCTAGTGAAGCCAATCCGGTTGTGGGTAAAATTTCTAATGAATCACCAATTGGGCAAGCTCTAATGGGCCATAAAAAGGACGATGTAGTAGAAATTGTTACTCCGGATGGTTCCAAAAAATACACCATCTTAAAAGTGTATTAACTTAATAGGGAAAAATTTTTAGATCAGAATGGTTTTAGTGTACAGGTAAAAACTGGTATAATTTGATTTGTATACCAGTTAATCATATCTAATGAGTGAATTAGACGAATTACGAGAAGTCCGGTTAGAAAAATTACGGACATTAGAAAAAAAGAAGATCAACCCCTTCCCCTCTACCTCTAAGAAAACTGCTACTAATCAAGAAGTCGATAAGAAATTTGATGATTGGTCAGGCAAAAAGAAAAAACTTACTTTAGCAGGGAGATTAATGTCCAAACGTGAGCATGGAGGACTGGTCTTTGGTGAACTCCGAGATTTTAGTGGAGATTTTCAAATTCTCTTCAAAAAAGATGTATTGTCACAAAAACTATGGGATATTTTGATTGATCTGATCGATATCGGTGATTTTATAGAAGCCACTGGTACTTTATTTATGACGCAGAGGGACGAGAAAACTTTATTAGTAGATAAATTTACTTTACTTACCAAATCTCTCCGACCACTTCCTGAAAAATGGCATGGTTTAGTTGATTTAGAAACTAGATTTCGACAAAGATATTTAGATCTATTAATGAATCCAGAAGTAAAACAAAGATTTATTATTCGGCATCAGTTAGTGAAAGAAATTCGCAATTTTCTTATTAAAGATGGTTTTATCGAAGTGGATACTCCAGCCCTACAGCCATTACCAGGTGGAGCATTAGCAACACCCTTTGTAACTCATTATGATGCCATGGATACCGATGCTTATCTTAGAATTGCCCCCGAACTATATTTAAAGAGATTAATTATCGGAGGATTTGAAAAAGTATTTGAGTTTGCCAGGGTTTTTCGTAATGAAGGTATGTCGACTCAACATCTGCAAGATTTTACTATGTTAGAGTTTTATATGGCCTACATTGATTACGAAGATCTAATGAAGTTTACCGAAAAATTACTAATCACGGTTATCCAAAAGGTCTTTAATGCAACTCAACTTACCTTAGGTGACCAAACTATTGATTTTACTTCTCCTTGGCCCAGAAAAAGTTTTCAGGAACTAATTCAGCAAGAAACCGGTATTAATATAGACGAGTACCCCACAGAAGAAGATTTGCACCAAGCCATACAAGAAAAAAATATTCACTTAACTTATACAGGCAAAGATAGTCGAGGCAAATTAATCGACGAATTATACAAGGAAAAAGTGAGACCTAAATTAATGAATCCAACATTCTTAATTGATCATCCGTTAGATTTATCACCATTGGCAAAAAAGAAAGCAAAAGAACCAGACAAAGTACAACGTTTTCAACTTATTGTTAAAGGTATGGAAATTGTTAATGCTTTTAGCGAGCTTAATGATCCAATCGATCAAGCAGAACGTTTTGCTACTCAAGTAAAAGAAAAAGAAGCAGGCAATATCGAAGCTCATTCCATGGATGCAGATTTTGTGAAGGCATTAGAATATGGTATGCCTCCGACAGCTGGGTTTGGGATGGGGATTGATCG
>Ga0180007_10004566_pt1 | contig 14585 bp, 14 predicted proteins | sample MM_PC_MetaG_FD_121122 | JGI IMG/M metagenome (GOLD analysis project Ga0180007, IMG submission 121122) | Groundwater microbial communities from the Aspo Hard Rock Laboratory (HRL) deep subsurface site, Sweden - MM_PC_MetaG | ecosystem: Environmental > Aquatic > Deep subsurface > Groundwater... | reverse complement strand
ATTTAGATTTAGATTTGGTAATTCAACATCAACAAACGCTGGTTCGAATCCATAGAATAATATTGGGTTTATAGTTGTTGGAAAACACGAAACTGGTGTTATAACTTTTGTTCTTTTTGGGTATTTGTCTTTTAAATATTTAGAGGTAAATAACCCCATCATTAGCAAATTAGCGCTTGAACCGCTATTAACCAAAACACCATATTTTTTACCCAGAAATTTTGGGAACTGTCTTTCAAATTCTAACCCCCGGTCTGCTAAGATAAGCCATTTATCAAGTAAAGAACTTATTGCCGTAATGTATTCCTTATCATCGAAAACTGGACCCGCGTAATGAATCCAATCTCCTTCTTTCCAGGGGTGTGTTGTTTCGATTATATATTCTGAAACTAGTTGTAATATTTGTTCTTTTTTATTCATTATTCTATTATCCTTTGGGAATACCCCAAAAATCACAATTTTTGCAAAGAAGATGTTTTTCTCGTTCTCCATTTATATGGTATTGTAACCATTCTTTTCTTTTATCGCTATTCCACAGCTCTGTAATAGTACTATCGTTAATGTTACCAATTACGCCCAATTTTTCAGGATCAAAACGTACACAAATTGACATATTTCCATTAACATCTATCGCCGGGTGTGACAACATTTCTAAGCAAATTCCATATTCCGGTATTACAGTTTTTTGGGTGTAATTAAAACTACCCATTGGTGAATGCAAAATTCTTTTAGCCATAAGACAACCAGTTTTCTCGTATAAAGTAAGTCTGTGTTCTTCTATATCTCCTAACTGACGTATTATTACATTAGGTTTATCATCACCTTTTAATTTTAAGAATTTTAACAATATTTCATATTGTTCTTCCCATTCCGAATCATTTACGAAAGTTGAAAGAGTTAATGTATCTAAAATTCCGATAATCTGATCTGCTTTATTATACAATTCTTTTCCATTCGTATCTAAGCATTTTATTTGGTTTTTAAAAAGTAATAAAGCTTCTTTTAATTTAGGGTGCAGAAGGGGTTCTCCGTCCCAATGAAATTGAATAAGAAGTTTTTGATTTTTTAGTTCTTTAGCAATTTTTTCTAGTAAATCAAAAGATATATGTTTAGAATATGTAGAATAGAATTCAGGTTTTTCTTTTTCAATTTTCCTACGACCGCACATCCAGCAGTTTTTATTACACACATTAGTTAATTCTATATTTAATGTCGATAATCCGGCTAAATTTTTCATAATCCTTTCGAACTCCATCCACCATCTACAAAAATATTTTGTCCTGTAATATATCGTGCTTTATCTGATGTTAAAAATATAACTAATCCTGCAATATCTTCTGGAACACCCCATCTGTTTAACATAGTTTTTTCTTGTATTTTGTTTTGAGTGTGTGGGTTATTTTGACTTTTTTGTGTCATTTTTGTTCTAATATACCCTGGAGAAATACTATTAACTGTTATATTAGATTTTCCTAATTCTAAAGCAAAACACTTGGTTAATTGTACCAATCCAGCTTTTGATGCCCCATAGGAAGGATTATTTGGAAAAGCAAACTCTGACGCTATACTAGAAATGTTTACAATACTTCCTTTAGTTTTATTATTTTTCATTTTCGTACCAACTATTTTAGAAATTTGGAAAATACTTTTTAAATTGGTATTGAAAGTATGTTCCCAGTCTATGTCTGAATAAGTAAGTAAATTTCCAGGTAATGTAATACCCACATTATTTACCAATACATCAATTTTGGCATGTTGATTAATTACTGATAAAATTTCATTATTTGATGTAATATCGCAATTATAATGAGTCTGTCTATCTACTATTGAACCACCGGTTCTACTAATGCTAATAATTGTTGCTCCTAATTCATAAAACTCTTTAACTAGCGCTGTTCCTATATCACCAGAACTTCCCGTAATTAATATACGCTTATCTGTAAAATTATAGTAATTTTTCATTATTTTTTTTTGTATTTAAATTTATTTTATTTTCTTGTAGCATAGTAATATGAAAAGGGGTTTTGGTTTGATCATCCTTAGAAAATACTTCAGTATATATCACAGGTATTTCTTTTCCAAAAACTTTAGAATCCATATAATTATGAATAAAATTTTGATCTTCTGCCATAATACACAAATTAGAATATTCCCCAAAAAATTTAATACTTAATCCTTTGTTAATAAGGTCTTGTAGAGGTTCGTCGTAAATACTGCCCAATGACACATGAATAAATGGACACGGCATAACATCACCATATTCAGTAATGCCTATAATATCTTTAACAGAGCCACATCCCATATTTCGTCCATATCCCGGAGTAAGGTGAGTACAAACATTATATTGTTTTTCTAATTCCCTTATATATTCAGTATCTTCGGGTTCAACTAATATATCAGTCTGTCCTTCCCACATTCCCACTGGTTTTGGATAATTTGCGTATATAGTCACATCTTGTTGATTAAAGTATTTTACAAAATTCAAAAATTCTCCAGACCGTATTCGTTGTCTAGTTGCTACCGTAGTAATCAAAATAGACAATCCTGCTTTAATTGATGTGTCAATAGCCGCCACTGCTTTTTTATGTGCTCCAGGCTTTCTTCTAAAATTATCATGCTCCTGTTCGTCTAAACTGTCTACACTTATTTGAACTCTATCAACTCCAATTTCTTTCAAATGTTTAGCTTTTTTGTCGTTTATAAACCACGCGTTAGTATCAATATTTATGCTAAATTTTGATGGATCTATGGCTTCTATTATTTTATCAAAATCTTTAAATATTAGGGGCTCTCCTCCTGTAATAACAAATCTTGCTAATCCAAGTTCATCAGCTTGTTGTGATAAGTTTTTAACATCATCTGGAGCCATACGCCGTTTATTTTTAAATTTTTGTTGAAATTGTTTAACATGACAATGTACACATTTCATATTACAAATATAATTGTATTGTAATTGTATAATAGCTATACTTTCACCACGAGATACTTTTTCGTTGAAGTGTTGCATTTTCTCAAAAGCTAGTGGTTTCGTAATTTTTAAATTGTTTTGTTTTTGTTTTTCTGTTTCTTGAAAATTCATTTAATAGTTTCCAATTTGCTGTTGTAATAAATTCAATCTTGAAAATAAAGAAAAATGATCTCCTAATTTTTCTAAAATATTACTGTTTAGCCCATAACCAACATAAGATGCTCCGATTTCCTTATTTTCTATGTAGATAGAGTTTTTATTATTTATCTGTTTTTGTATGTAATTAGCTATATCGTATAGTGAATATTTTTCATTTGAATAACAAGCATCAATACATTTATTTGTTATCTGCTGTTCTATATATAACTTAACTAATCTACAAACATCTTTTATATGAATAAAATCAAATAATTTATCTTGTTTGATTATTATGTTTTTATTATTAAGACTATTTAAAACACAGACAGTTGGGAAACTATTGATAGACTCATATGGTCCGAAACATCCAAAGATTCGTATATAATGACAATTATTATAGGTATTACATAGTTGATATATTTTGCGCTTCATTTCAGCATACCGGTTATACTTGTCATTAAAATTAAAATTAAATTCTACACCACTGCCGAAAATGAGAAATTTGGATTTGCTGTTTTGTATTAGATTAGTCGCCATTTTAAAATCATTGTCAGGAGCACTTTGGCCACCTGTTGCGCAATGGATAATCCAATCAAAATTATTCGACTTTAAAAAATTTTTGACTTTTTCTTCACAACTCAAGTCCAGGTCTTTTTTAGCTGTCTCTATTACATTATGATTATTATTTAATGTAGCTACAACATGTTGTCCAACAAATCCCGTAGCTCCTGTTACTAAAATATTCATACCGCGTAAAGCACCGTGTCTAAAGGGTTGCCGCTATAGTTTCTAATATAAAATTTATATTTTAAATTTAAGCTATCAATATACAATGGTATGTCCCAAATATGATTTGGTAAGTGATAAACACATACAATTAAATCAGGTTTATATTTTTGAATAGTTTTCTGTGCACCCTTTAAGGCAGATAGTTCAGCTCCCTCAATATCCATTTTGATAGTAGTAGGTTTAAAATCGGGTAGAGCTTCATCTATGCTTATACATTGTGCTATATTTTTTCCAGTTTCAGTAATTTTACTTCCTACTTCCATACCATCTTCAAAATTTATTAAACATGATTTATTGTAAATTCCACACGGATACAAGATAATTTCATCTGCAATATGTCTATTTTTGGATATAGTTTTCACTAACGTATTAAAATTTTTATTATCTGGTTCAAAACAAACCAATTTATCAATTTTACCGAATTGTTCATATATTTTTAAAGCCGTATCCCCAATATATGCTCCACAATCTATTGTTCTTTTATACTTGCTGAGTATAGGTATGTCAGATGGAAAGTATTCCTCTGCTTCGGGGTAATGTTCAAAATCAGTAACTGCTTGTCCGTCTATATAAGATTTTACAAAATTTACATATGTGTTTCTACTGATATCATCTTCTAATAAATTGATTACCGAAAAAATAGATTTTTTTTGTTTGTTATAAAAACTTTTGCCCTCTTTCAAGAGTTCTGGAGTCACACAAGATCCAAAGTAATCTATATAGTTTCCAGCTAATATAATGTTTTTAATTCCTAAATCTTTCAAGTGAGAAATCATTTTAGCATGATTAGTTGTTTTGCCAGACGTAATGACTCCAATTGCATTTTCTAAACTATGTTGTTTTGCTTCTGTATTAAACGGTGAAAAAGCAAGCAATGAATTAAATGTATCTCCGGGTTTGAATTTTATATCCAAAATCATCAATACATTTTCCATGAAACTATGTTGTTTTTTTATGAAACCAGCGAAAGTCATAAATCCAGATCCTGCTCCATAAAGTACAAATTTATTGTTCTCAAGAATTTCAGATAGAGTGATATTTTTTATATTTGAAATTAATGACTGTTGAATTTGATCTTGATATTTATTCATGTATAATAAAATCTTTCTAATTAGTATATTTGGATGTAAAATCTGAATCTAATTTATAATTAGGATTAATTAAGTCGCAAATATCTACAATATGTTTTACATGTTTGTGAGATATTTGAATTCTTTTTGCTATTTGTGATGCATATCCTGGAACCGCAATAACTACAGTTTCAATGTTTTGGTCATTAATAATGTTTGGACTAGTTATTTTTTTTCCATATAAATTTAATTTAGTTTTGATAGATGAAATATCTATCGGAAAGACAGATTCAGATTTTAATATGGTAGAAAATTTAAAAAGATCCATTGTGTGACAATTAATTCCTTCAATTGCAATATTACCAACTTTATCTATAAGCTTTGTAAAATTAATTTCTAGAACATCACGAATTTCGGCAGGAAGAACAACATTATAACTTTGTGCACATTTTTCACATTTCATTGAAGTTACAGTAAAAATTTTTATATTTTTCCATAAATTTTTATGACCACAGGAAATACAAAAACCCGAAACGTCTATCCGTGCATTTTTGTAGTCTATGTCTTCTAATGTTTGCTGATAAATTACTCTAGACAATTCCATAGGATATGAAATAATTTTATATACTAGTTCAGAAAATTCAGTATCAGTTAATTTAGAAACATTAATTTGTGGACATCCATCTTTCAAAAATTTAACTTTATCAGTAATAATTTTTTTATCACAGGCATACTTATATAGATATGACCCCGGATAAACAATAATTAGATTTAAACTGAGTTTGTATTTTATATTTTGTTTCCACCAATTTAAAGTATTTGTGGCAGTTTCCTCAGTTTCTGCAATATCTCCAAAAATAAATGTACCTACAACAGAAATTCCGGCTTCGTAAGCTAAATTTAGTGCATTTTCGATTTGTTTTACAGTAGTATGTTTATTCATACTTTTAAGAATACGATCATCCGCACTTTCTAAACCGAAAGACATGGTGTCACATCCACCTTCTTTAAGAATATCTATCATTTCTTTAGTAACGGTGTCTACACGAAACTGAGACCACCACTTAATTCCGTATTCCTTCATTCGAGAACAAAATAATTTCATTCTTTCAAAGTCAAGCGAAATCAATTCATCTGCTACACAAATATATTCTATATTATATTTAATAATTAGATAATCTAACTCTTTGAAGAAATCATCTATAGATCTTTGCCGATAACGTCTCCCTATTGTATGAAAGCAAAAAGTACAATTATAGGGACAAGACCGACTTGAAATCATAAAAGCTGTTTTCTTTTTATTTATGCCGCTCATACTAGGCGAGGTTAATAAGAATTGGTCGAAGTCAAATCCATCATAATCGGGCCACCGGATGTCATCAATATTGTTGATTTCTTTTCGCCTATTTGTTATACGATACTTATTTTTTTGCTTATATATGATACCGTCTACCAAATTACATGATTCGTTATTTTCTAAAGATTTACATAGTTCACAACAAGTAATCTCGCCTTCGCCAATAACTCCATAATCGGCCGTTTCAAGAGCACACATGGCTATTTCTGGGTCACTTGTTATGATTCCCCCGCCTACAATGGTTATAATTTTTGGATTAATTTTTTTAGTAACATCTATTACATCTTTAATTGTGTTATACTGAAATGATAATCCCCCAGTACATACTACATCAATAGAATATTTTTCTAACTTATTTTTTAAAATAGTATATATGTTTCCACTTCTGTGATTTAAATTAATAGTATGAATGTTAAAACCAGCCCGTTTTAAAGCAGAAGAAACATAAACAATTCCCAAAGGAAATGCATATCCATCATTTTCTTGTGATACCAGTCGAGGCATCACTAATAAATAATTTAACTTTCGTTGCATTTTATCTTTTTAATTTTTTACACACATATTTCTTTGAAATTCGTCTCTTGAAAGAAACGGAAAAAGATCTTCCATTGGGGCGGCCGAAAAGCTACCGTCTGTGTTTCGTTTTACTGATACTCGAGGAGCAGATGTTTTAGTTGGTGACATATTTAATTCGCAAATAATCGGTTGTGTTTCTTTTAGAACTTCTGAAACACCGGTGTTCAATTCAGTATTATTCTTTATTAGCTTATAATTTAAATTAAATAATTTAGCAGTTTTTTCTAATGATGGTAAAGTAACCCCTGAACTAGGATCACACCCCACAAGAATTCCAGAAAAATGTTTATTTTGAGTTGTTCTAATAGATAAATAACCATTATTGTTTAATATAAAAAACTTTATAGGTAAATTTAATCTTCGAATTACTTCTAATTCTTGCATATTCAAAAAGAACCCCCCATCTCCTTCTACACAAATAGTAGATTGTTTATTATTGGCAATGCAGGCTCCTATTGCAGCAGAAATTCCAAATCCCATCGAACCTAGTCCAGAACTGTTGAAAATCCTCATATTATTAACTTTTAATGCCTGCATCGTAATTTCTCCACAATATCCAGAACTTCCTAAAACAATTAACATATTTTTAGAATATTTCCCAAGAGTTTCTACAAATGCATAGTTATCAACAAACCCATCATCTTCCCAATTTTTATCTGTTACAAGAGGGTATTTTTGTTGTAATTCTTTGCATCTAGCTAACCAAGAAGCATGGTTTGCTTTGTAAGTATTTATATTAGATAATAATGTGTTTAAAAAAATCTTTGCATCAGCAACAATTTTATTTTCTATGTCCATATCAAGTTTGTCAATTTCATATGGATCAATATCGACGATTATTTTTTTAGCTTTTGGGGCAAAAAATTTATGCTGATACGCAGTTTGTCCTAAATCTAAACGTGCTCCTATACAAATAATTAAATCAGCTGTTTGTTGCACAAAATTAGCGCCTCTTTGTCCAATAGCGCCCGGTCTGCCCATATAGCATCTATGCTCCTCATCGAGGAAATCCATAGATTTCCAGGTTAATAACACTGGTATAGACAGTTTATCAATTAATTCTTTAAATTCATTTAAAGCGTGTGAAAGTCGTATGCCATTACCAGCTAGAATTACGGGGCGCTTGGATTGACCGATGGTCTTAAGAATTTTAGGAGCATTTATATGAGGAAAAAATATTTTTTCAGGCATATAGTCAGCTAATAAATTCTTATCAATTTCGCAGGCTTGTATGTTAAGTGGAATATCAATCCACACGGGTCCCGGTCTTCCAGCTTTAGATAAATATAGGGCTTTTTCTAGATGATACTTGATAGTAAATGGATCAGTAATCGTGACTGCATACTTAGTTATTGTTTTGACTATAGGTATAATATCTATTTCTTGAAAACCAAATTGTCTGACACCTCTGTTATTGATACGATCTTTTGTTGATACTTGTCCAGATATAATGAATATGGGTGTGGAATCTAACCAGGCAGCAGCTACTCCAGTTAGAGTATTAGTTCCCCCGGGTCCAGTTGTTACCAAACATGCACCCAAATTACCGGTAACTTGGGAATAAGCATCAGCCGCGATTGCGGCTGCTTGTTCATGTAAATTACATATATAATTTATTTTACTTTTTCCGACAGAATCAACTAGATGTATACACCCTCCGCCAGATAGCATAAAAATATCATTGATTTTATTTTTTAAAAGAAATTCAATTACATAATCGGATAATTTCATTAAATACCATGTTTTCTTAATTTAGTTTTTATAGGTTTTTCATATTCTTGTAATTTTTTCTCGGGAGAACCCACAGCAGTTTCAATGTCTCTTATATCCATTGTCAATCTCTTTAAATCTTCTGTGTCAATGGAGGCGATTTGATCAGATCCATACATTGTTCTATCTAAAGTAATGTGTTTTTCAATCGATGTTGCTCCTAATGCAACAGCACATATTGCTACTAAGCGTCCTACCTCATGACTGCTATATCCAACATCACATTGAAACTTATTGCGTAAAGTTGACATTACCGCCAAATTAGCATCGCTATTTTTAGAGGGGTACGCGCTGTTGCAGTGCATCAGTTCAAATGGACATTTGTGTAAAATGAATATAGCAACCGCATGTTGTATTTCATCCAATGTACTCATACCAGTAGAGATAAAAGTATGTTTACCCCGCTGTGCTACATTATACAGCAATTCATCGTAAGTTAACATTGGTGACGCTATTTTATTATAATTTAAATTATATTTATTTAAAAATTCTTGACTTTTAAGATCCCAAGCTGACGCAAACCATTCAATTTTATTTTTTTTACAATATTTATCAATTTCATCATATTCTGTTTTACCAAATTCCAAACCAAATTTTTGATCTCGAACAGTACTCCCCCATGGGGATTTCCTGGGTTTATCTAATTCTTCTTTAGTATATACAGTTTCTACTGTTCTTTTTTGAAATTTAACAGCATCGCAACCAGCATAAACTGCCCCGTCAATTAATTTTTTAGCAATCTCAATATCACCATTATGATTAATTCCTATTTCTGCCGTTATAAATGTTTTATTTACCATATAAAGCGTTCCTTGTAGTATTTAACAATATTTATTAATTCTTTATCAAACTTAATTTTTGGACTCCATCCTAATTTTTTCAATTTTGAATCATCTAAGCAATATCTTATATCTTGTCCGTCTCGAATTACATTCAGATTTAGATATTTATCATAGTCAAGTGTTTCTTTATTAAAATATATTTCAAGAATTTTTTTGACTGTTTCATAATTAGATTGTTCTAAATCTCCAGATATGTTATATATCTCATTAGTATTACCATTTTCTATAATTGTAATTATTGCCTGTGCCGTATCTTTGGCGTGAAGCCAATTACGTATGGGCATACCTTTATCGTGTAATTCTATTTTTTTATTTAGATTTAGAAGTTTACACGATCTTGGTATTAATTTTTCTACATACTGCCCAATACCGTAATTATTTGTAGGCCTAACTATCATATAGGGTACTTTATAAGTTCTTCCCCAAGCTAATACTAATTGATCGGCAGCAGCTTTTGTGGCAGAGTATGGATTACTTGGTTTTAGTAATTCTTGTTCTGTATGTGAGCCATTAGTTATATCCCCATATACCTCATCGGTTGAAAAATGTAACAGAATTGGCATATTTTTTGGTCGTTTACGAATTAGTTCTAGTAAATTATGTACTCCTACTATATTCGAGTGGATAAAATCCTCACTACTTACGATTGAGTTATCAACATGTGTTTCTGCAGCAGTATTTATAATATAATCACATTCATAAAGCCACTTTAAATTTACAATATCTTCTTTATGAAATGTAAAATTTTTATATTTTTTAAATTCAGGCAATATATCTTGTTGGTATGCATAGGTCATTTTATCAATACCTTTTACATGCCATCCTTTATTTAGACATTCTCTAGTTACATAAGATCCTATAAATCCTAAACATCCTGTTATATATACTACTTTCATGATTATCTCCAGTATTCTCGAATGTATCCATTTTTTAGAAAGTTATTATAGTCTGCTATGGGTTCACTTAACAATGTTGCCCACATTGCAAAAGTGCTGTACGGACTGTAAATTTTAAAATCTGTTTTTGATAATATTATAAGATCCACAACAGCATCACGAACTTGATCGTGTCCCCGCCAAATATTAGTTGGACTAAAGGGTTCGTCTCCTTTTTTTAAACAAGGAGAAACCTGCCTATAATTGCATTTTCCGACTGCTTGTTCTATTTCTGGTACAACTTCAGGAGTATCTGTACTTATATAAATATTTTCATAATTATTTTGTAATTTTTGAATGGAAGAAATAACTAAATCAATAGGTAAAATTGTATTTGCTGAAAAATCTGTGGTTCGTCTTAAATGAATACCTAAAGTTTTTTTAGATATATTATTTGTTTTTATAAACTCATGTGCTTCATCTACTAAATCTTTTTTAAATTGAATAAATTGTTTAAATATTTCAATCTGGTCTTCAATTGATATGTAAAAGTTTAACAGATTAGATTCATATATCCAAATTTTATTCCGGTATTTAGCTAATTCTCGGTAATGATTTTCTCGTACTTTAACGAACAGCGTGTGCGAGTTTGGTTCGTGCCCATAGTAAACACTATTAGGGTATGTTTCGAGTACAAGTCTATCTTCCCCCTCTGTTTCTTCCCAGTCTTTGTGAATAATTTTTGATCCTAATTTAATTTTACTGAAATTAAATATATTTTCAAATGCTACACCACAGGCAGGATTTTCAAACCAGTGGACAGTAATATCTGTTTTGTCGTATATCTCAGCTATTGTTAATCCTCCAGCTAAAGAAGATAATCTATTACCTAATCCTCCAAAAGTTAAAATATGTATTTCATTATTCATTTATTCTGTTACATTTTCCATATACATTCTTAATAAAGATTTTTACTGTATCCATCGATTCTTTTTCTTTTTCTTTTAATGAGTTTACTAAAAGATGTTTGGTTGATTTTGCATAATTTATTTCATCTTCATTAAATCCATAAGCGACTCCGTAGGGTTCAATGAACTGCAATTTTCTCCACTCTTTGGCTTTTAAATTAGAAAAAGGAATAACAATACTTTGACAGCCACAAAGAGCAGCTAAAATATAAAGAAATGTTGATTTATCATATGATATAAATGTTTCACAACTATTAAAAATTTCAGCTATTTTTTTATTATCTCCTTGATGAACTAAATCATCAATTTTTATAGCACTGGAATTATGTAGGGGAGGATCAGTTACTTTATATTTCCGTGTTACATAACATTGCGACTCCGGTTGTCTTTCTATACCCAGGTCTTTAAATATGTCGAAATCTATATAAAATAAATTTAAAATACCGTCAACTGTTGGCTTTGTTCCATCTGGTCTATAAGCTATGCCTGTATTATAGCCCTTATTCAATAAATAAACCATATCGTTAAAAGTATATTTATGTGCATCTCCTCCATAACACCCAGGAGTATTTAAAAGCCATCTTACAACATATTGAGTATTAAGTGGATTATCTCGGATGATTTCAGGATAAATACCTACAGTTCCTTCTTTATCCTCATCATCGAGAATAAGATCTCGCAACCATATAAAATTAGGTTTTTGTTTTGGGTCTATATACGGAGATACCAAGTAAGTTTCTTCATCTAAGCTCGCAAGTACTTTTGCTAATTTATGTAATACTCTTATACCTCCAGAGCATGGATGGTAACCCGGGGCTTGAATAATAAATTTTAACTTATTGTCCATATAAAAGTGGTGCTTTCCAATTGGATTGAAGTACAATTCCTAAGAAGTTTTGTGATAAGTGTTCTAAAGTTATTCCTGCTGAAAGAGATTCGGTATATTGAAACGGGTAATGAAATACTTTAAATAAAGGTTCTATCGGTACTAATTTTATAGGTTCATAAATTAATAATGTTTCTCCATACCAAAGAGCTTCATTGCCATATTTATCAATAACTTCTTCAAAGGTTATGTTTAATTTTGATAAAATTTTCTCTTCAAATACTTGCCACACTCGCTTATCCCATATGTAGGGGGATGGTCCAAAATCATAACAGCGTCCATCTCTATCTAAACAATTTTGTATTTTAATTCTTGCTCGACAGAATGAATTGTATACATCATCAGTATGCTTTACTGCCGATTGAAGAAGATCTTTACATTCATGCATTACTGAATAGGGAGTATTTTCATCGTAGATAAAGTCTTCTTTACGAAATGTTCGAATAAACTGGCTATCTGAATCTATACAAAGATAAGTATCACATTTATTTATTTTCCAAAATTGAGACTTAATAATTTGTTGAGTATTAAAATTGCTTTCAAGTTTCTTTGGCACAATTTCTTCATCGCATAAAATTATAAAATCATTATTTCCTAATTCATTTTTAAATTGATTAATATCGGAAGGCGGACAGGATATGTAAAATGGAATATTGTCACTATTAAATTTTCTAATACTGTCCGCCAAAATTTTTAATCTTACTAAATCTTTTATGTAGGATTTACAGTAGATTACTAGTTTCATTATAATATTTTTCTTTTTCTTTCGCTCTATCCCAAAAATCTGAAAAAGGATTATGTCTATGTTCTACATCAATTTTAAGTCCTAAACCGACTTCTTTTCCATCTTCACCAAATGGGCAATCATATGTTTCATGATAATTTAACCCACCCCATTTGGCAATATAATACTTAAAATTTGCCCCATGAGTGCGTTGGTTACGAGAGAAAAGATCCTTACTAGAATAAATTACTGAACTTCCTTCATGATGTGTTTTTCCACTTAACACACATTCTGTCAATGGGCTGTCTGGATCACATCCAGTATTAAAACCAGGTTTAATCGGTCCTAAATTCCTAGATAACCACAATCTAATATAGTAATCACAATCTTCTAAATAGGCGGGGAAAAAATTTTCATCAAAATAGCCTATTTGATCAAACGCAATTTTCGGTATAATCATACATGCCATACCATGAGATAGATTTTCCGGTTCCCAATCACCAATTCTTCCTCGAGTTCCATTGATAGCGATTAATTTATCTGGCTTGGCATTTGAAAAAGCTATCATGCGGTCTAAATCTCCCGACCCAAGTTTGATATCAGAATTGATGAGCAGAATATGTTGATAATTATTAGATTCGTATCCATATTCTAAAGCATCATTCCAGGCTTCTGCTACTCCACGATTAAAACCTATATTAATAATGTTAAATTTCTTATCATTTTTAAATTGTTCTAAATATTTTAAAATTTCAGAATTTTTAGAATGAATATGAATTAACATGTCATAATCTAGCTTAGTATCTATAGAGTTAATCATTTGATCTAAAAGATCTTTCTGATTAAAAGCCATTGTGTGAATAAGAAGTGATTTCATTATTAGTTCTCACATAAAATTAATTTACTATCAGGAGATTCTGCGGCGAATAAGCTATATGTTTCTTTTAAATTTTGTATTTTCTCACAATAAGCTATATCTATTAGTGCTAAATTTGCTACAACTTCTCCGCCACCCCCACTTACTAACTGGTTACACGCCGCAAATGACCCTCCTGTAGCAAATACATCGTCTACTACAAGTATCTTATGATCTTTTACAGCGTTGTGCTGTATTGCTAATTGTTCTAAACCATATTCTGTAGATTGATTAATAGTTAATTTCGGTCCTGGGAGTTTTTGTGGCCGACGAGCAAGAATACACGGAATACTTGCTTTCGCTGCTAATTGAGGTCCTAGTAAAAATCCACGAGCCTCAATAGCTAAAACTGCTGTTACTGCTGGAGCATTTTCCATAAAGATACCAAATAAGGCTTCTATAATTAAACGATATTTATTTTCGTCTGCCAATAATGGTAACCAATCTAAAAACATAATTCCCTGTTTGGGAAAATTAGACCATTTTATTACAGAATCTGCACATTGTTGTAGTTGGATTTTATGCCATTTTACGTAGTTATCTATTTCCATGATATCTTTCTTTTTTGTTCTTGTTTTAATGGAATAAAATTTTCATTCATCATCCTCAAGCAATTTGTTTATACTTTCTAGATCTAAACCCTCATCCTTGAATATTTCTTTTAAATCTTCGATATTTCCCTTGATTTCAAAAACTACCGTTGGTT
>Ga0180007_10004565_pt1 | contig 14585 bp, 7 predicted proteins | sample MM_PC_MetaG_FD_121122 | JGI IMG/M metagenome (GOLD analysis project Ga0180007, IMG submission 121122) | Groundwater microbial communities from the Aspo Hard Rock Laboratory (HRL) deep subsurface site, Sweden - MM_PC_MetaG | ecosystem: Environmental > Aquatic > Deep subsurface > Groundwater... | reverse complement strand
TCACTATCGCTGGTGTAGGCTTCTCATCAGGTGGTCTTATTGGCATAGACTTTGGTACACACCTTACCATAACAACCACCCATGTCTCATTTAACGGCACATTCTCAGCCACCTTCATTATCCCCGCCCAATCCTCTGGCATAAAGACAATCACAGCCTCTGGTCCATTCAATGACATGGCTACCACACTCTTCTGCATAACAGGTGCCTCTATCACCTTAGTCAATCCAGCCTCAGGCATACCAGGCACAGTTATCACCATTTGTGGAACAGGCTTTGATGGATCATCAACAGTGAGCATAGACTTTGGAACACAACAAACAATCACCACAGCCGTATCATCCGTAAACGGCACCTTCAGTGCCACCTTCATAGTTGACCTCCAATCCAAAGGAACAAAGCTAATCACAGCAAAAGACTTCGTAAATTCAGCTACTGCCCTCTTTGTCATCCATTCAAAGATCACCTTCCTCTCTCCAGTATCAGGCACATCAGGAACCTGTATTACCTTACAAGGAGCAGGTTATATGGCAGGTGAAATTGTCTCCATAGACTTTGGCACACACCTTGCCATCACATCAGCCCCAATAACACAAAACGGCACTTTCTCAAGCACCTTTATAGCAAACAACCAAATAGCAGGAACAAAGACCATTACCGCCTTAGGCTTAATGGGCAATCAATTTGACACCATCAACTTCTATCTTACAGGGACACCACTTTCTCCTACGATTGATCTTGTTTCTCCAACCCAGGGACCAGTAGGCACAGTGGTTACTGTAGCAGGCTCAGGTTTTGCCAATAGTTCACAAGTTGCCATAGCCTTTGGCACAATCCAAACCATCACTACCACTCAAACATCAAGTCAAGGCACATTCTCCACATGGTTTATTGTCAACACCCAGCCTGTCTGCACCAAGACAATTACAGCTTACAGCGGTCAGCTTTCAGCGGTCAGCTACTTCAAGCTAACATCAAAGATAGACCTAATCAGCCCAGCCTCTGGTAGGGTAGGGGATGTAGTGACTGTAAGAGGCATAGGATTTACATCAAATAGCCCAATCAGTATAGATTTTGGAACACATCTCTCTATCTCTGTCTCTATCTCAAATCTTAACGGCACATTCAGTGCCACATTCATTGTTGACACCCAAAGCTCAGGTTCAACCCTGATTATAGTCCAAGGCCCATCCCATGATATAGCCTCAACCCTTTTCTTTATCACAGCCTCTATCACTAAACTCAATCCAACCCAGGGTTCAGTGGGAACATTTGTAACAGTTCAAGGCATAGGATATGGCAATGCAGAGATGATTCAACTTGACTTTGGCAACACCCAAACCATTACCACAACCACAGCCTCCATAAACGGCACATTTCAAGCCATATTTATCGTCAATACTCAGAGTGCAGGGACAAAGAATATCACTGTCATTGGTATGAATAGCGGTATGTTAGATGTAACTTGCTTCCAGATTACATCAGCACAACCCCAGATTACCATCAACCCACAAGAAGGCAGGGTAGGGGATATGGTTACAGTCCAAGGTGTTGGCTTTAATGGAAGCCAGACCATAAACATAGACTTTGGCACGCACCTCTCTATCTCTGTCTCTATCTCAAGTCTTAACGGCACATTCAGCACAACTTTTATAGTAGATCCCCAATCCAAAGGAACAAAGCTAATCACAGTCAGAGACTCCGTAAATTCAGCTACTGCCCTTTTTGTCATCCATTCAAAGATTACCTTCCTCTCTCCAGTATCAGGCACATCAGGAACCTGTATTACCTTACAAGGAGCAGGTTATATGGCAGGTGAAATTGTCTCCATAGATTTTGGCATACATCTTACTATAGCAACCACCTATGTCTCATTTAACGGCACTTTCTCAAGCACCTTTATAGCAAACAACCAAATAGCAGGAACAAAGACCATCACAGTCCTTGGTCTGTCAAGTAGTGCTATGAATACCATCACATTCAATCTTACATCTGCCTCTGCCACTCCAACTTTGACTATTTACCCCACAGAAGGCCCAGTAGGCACAATAGTGACTGTTCAAGGTTCTATGTTCAATGTTCTAAGTTTAATAACCATTGACTTTGGCACGCATCTGACAATAACCACAACTACAACAAACAGCCAGGGGGCATTTTTTGTAGTGTTTACCGTAGACATCCAGCCTGTCTGCACAAAGACAATAACAGCTATCAGCGGTCAGCTTTCAGCGACAAGCTACTTTAAGCTAACTTCAAAGATAACCCTCAGCCCATCAGCAGGTAAGGCAGGGGATATTGTTACTATTCTGGGTTCTGGATTCTGTATTCTGAATTCTGTTTCTATCGACTTTGGCACGCACCTTGCCATTACATCAGCCATAACAACAGTAAACGGCACATTCAGCCTGACCTTTATAGCCTCCTCGCAGCCCCGCGGAGTAAAGACAATTACGGCAAAAGGCACATCCCATGACCTGGCTATAGCCTCCTTCTTCCTGCAGGGTCAGGCTGAGTTTATTATTGCTAAGGAGGGACCAAAGGAGGCAGCCCCAGGCGGACAAATTACATACACCATCACCTACCAGAATATTGGTGAGGAATCTTCCCCTGCCACAATCACCGATTATCTGCCAGCGCAGACAACATACTCCACAGACACAAGCGGCATCTCATCCACAATAACCGCAGGCACAATAACCTGGTATCCTGGCTATGTAGGAAGCAATACCACAAAATCCTTCAATCTTATTCTCAACCTCTCTGCCGCAGCAGCCACTGGCACAAAGCTTGTAAATATTGCCGAAATAAATGGAAAGCAGGCATCCTGCACAACTTCCGTAGTAAAGAATGAGGTAAAACTCTGGATAGAGAAGCTGGGCCCATATCAGGCGAGAAACACAGAAGCCATAATCTACAGCATAACCTACTTCAATAATGGCAACGCACCAGCCACAGATACAACAATTATAGACAACTATCCAGATGATCTCCTGACCTTTAGCACAAGCACCCTATTAACTCTTGTCACACCTGGCACTCTTACCTGTAACCTTGGCACAATAAGCCCTCAATCTGGAGGAAGCTTTACCATAACAGGCGTAGTTACAAGCACAACCACAGGCTCTCTCATCACAAATACTATTAAACTATCATCTCAAGGCATCCAAGCCGCCTCAAGCTGGACAACCCAGATAATCACGGCTGTCTATACCTTAATGATTGCAAAGCAGGGACCCGTTACCGTAAAACAGGGTGATGAGATAAAATATGACATAACCTACTCAAATCTATCCAATGTCTCTGTCCCCTATGCTACCATCACAGACACCATTCCAGCAGGAGCAAGTTTTGTGAATGCATCGCCAAAGGAAGATAAAATTGTAGGAAACCAGGTTATCTGGTATATTGATAACCTCAAGGCACATAAATCCGGAAATATCAAGCTTACCCTGAAAGCAACTGCCCAAGCTCCAACAACCCTGACAAACATAGTGGAGATAAAAGACCCAGAAGGAAAGGCACAAACAGCCTTCTGGAATACAAATATTGTTGCAGAAAATGGAGACCTTGAGATAACAAAGCACGCCAGGGAGACATCCCCTCCTGGTGGAAGGTGCGAATACCATATCTTTGTGCAGAATAAGGGGAATGTGGATGCTATGGCTACGGTTACAGACTATATTCCAGCAGGGATAGAATACATCTTCTCAATCCCACAAGGCACACTAACAGACGATCAACTCACCTGGACACAACTAATTTCTAAAGGAAAGCCTTTCTTTATCAAGGTTATAGCAAAGGTTGCTGAGACTGCCACTGCTGGTTCATTCATCCAGAACACAGCTACAGTCGCCTCAAACATAAATGATACAAACCCCAACAACAACACCGCCACACACACAATAAGGATTGTGGGTCCAGACACAGACCTCTGTATCTGGAAATGGAGTCCAGAAAAGATAGCCCCGGGTCAAAACCTGAAATACTGGGTATCTTGCGGCAATATAGGTAACTCTAAGGCAGACAACATCTTTATTGAGGATACCCTTGACCCCAACACAACCTACATCAGCGATAACTCAGGTCTTCCAAAGTCAATCTCAGGAAACAAGGTAACCTGGAATGTAGGTAGTCTTCCTGAATGGGGATGGAAATGGTTTGAGCTGATTGTTCGCGTCTTGGATAATGCACCAACAAATACAACCCTGATAAACAATGTTTCTATCACCACATCCAATAACGACAAAAACTCCGACAACAACCACAGCCAATGCCGAATCCAGGTTGTAAATGAAAGGGCTGACCTTGTTGTCTATAAGTGGACAACAGGTGCCAGACCTGGTTTTAATATGGATTATTATGCCCATGCTTACAACAAGGGTGTTTCATCTTGCGATAATACTGAGGTAAAGGATTTTCTGCCAAAGGAGGTTGATTATGTCTCCTCTGACCCATCTGCCAGCTATAACCAAACAGAGCATTCTCTAACCTGGAGTATTGGCAGGATGGACCCTTGTGACTATAAATGCTTCAGGTTTACCTGTAAGGTTAAAACATCTGTAAAGATGGGGGATACCCTGAAGAATGTTGTTACAGGAAGGACCACATCAGAGGAGAGCGATTATACCAATAACAGATACGACCTCTTGACTGTTGTTCGAGGCTCCATAGACCCGAATGACAAGCTCGCTTCTGTGGGTTCATTTCAGTCAGCAACCACATCTTATGTGAAGGGAACGGATACCATAACCTACAAGATACGCTTTGAGAATGTCGCTACGGCAACAGCTAATGCACAAAGGATAGAGGTTGTAGATGGGCTGAGCAGTAATCTGGTATATGTTGAACCTACCAAGTTTAAGATAGGCACTGAATCAGAGGATAGTTACTCACCAGGCAGCACCTATTTTGACAACCGTGGAACGCTGACATTTATAGTAAATAACGGAACCCTTACCTGGGAATTCTGGTTTAACACAGAGGGCCAGGGCCTTCCACCAAATGTAACCAAGCCAGAGGGAGAGGGCTGGGTGGAGTTTAAGGTGAGGCCAATAGAGGGGCTTCCTGATGGCACGGAATTAAAGAACAAAGCCACCATTCAGTTTGACTATAACCCATACATTGACACCCCGGAGGTAAAGACAATAGTTGATAATACTGCACCTCAATCAACAGTTACAGCCTCAAGTTTAGGCTCAACCATAACCCTGAACTGGACAGGCTATGATGCTCACTCAGGTATTGCCACCTACACCATATCCTTCTCTAAAAAATCTCCAGGAGCACCAGACTTTATAGGAACAGAGACCATATCTACGCTTCAGTATCCTGGCACACCAGGTTATACCTACAGATTCTGGTCAATAGCCACAGACACAGTTGGGAATGTTCAGACAAGCACAACACCTGCAGAGGTCTATATCCAAGCAATGCTTACTGTCATCCCAACCCAAGGCTGTCTGGATGATATGGTTACTGTCCAAGGCTCAGGCTTTGCTACCGAAACTCAGGTAGCCATTCATTTTGGCACGCACCAGACAATTACTACCGCTCTAACCAATACAAATGGCACATTCTCAACCACATTTACCGTTGATAGCCAACCAGGAGGAACGGTTTTTATCACAGCCAAAGATACCAAAGGCAATTGGGGAAGGGTGAACTTTAATATCCTTGCCCCAGATTTATGGATAATAAAGACTGGTCCTTATGTGGTCTGGACACAAGCAGGTGGCACATTCACCACCCACATAGATTTTGGAAACAAGGGATTAGGCACCGCATCCAGTGTGGTTATCTACGATTGGTGGGGAGGGTCTCCTCAGATTTTTTATAGCGGCACAGCAAACGCTAACAATCTGAATCTTACAGGAAGTGGAACGGGTTTTGCTACCTTCACCCTGGCTTCCTCGCTTTCTCCTAATGAGCAAGGCTCATTTGATATTATCTGGATACAGTTGGGGACCATCTCTGGTCGTATCCCAAACAACATCTCCATCAATTCTTCTGTGCCTGACAAGGTCCCATCAGATAACTCTTCCCAGTGGACTGTAGATTTTAAGCTAAAGGCAAACCTTGTAATTGGAAAAACTGGCACACCAAACCCAGTCTATTTAAGCGGAACTATTACCTATACGATAACCTGCTATAATCAAGGAGAAGGCACAGCCATTGATGTCTGGGTCTATGACTTCTTGCCATCGGATATTCAGTTCGGCACAACATCTATAGTAGGCTCAGGCTCATACTTAGGCACATTAACTTGGAGCTTAGGAACGCTTACATCTGGACAGGGGGCAACCATCACCATCACTGGCACAGTTACAGGCATTGGAGATAATGGTCAGATAACCAATCTCGCCACAGGGTCAACTACGGCCATGGAATTATCTTATGGAAACAATGCCTCTTCTAAAACTACCTCTGTCTATTACTGCGACCTATCCTTGAATAAGCAAGGACCGCCTGAGGTAGTCTCACAGACCATGGCCACCTATACACTTACCCTAAGTGTGCCTAATTCTAATATGCCTTCTGGTGCAAATGTAACTGTAGCCACACTCACAGACTATCTCCCGGCATCATTCACCTACTCTTATAGCTCTCCTGCTGGCACCTTCACTGGCACCTCTGGCCAGCCTGGAGGAAGCCTCACCTGGAAGATTTATTATTTGGATGATGGAGGATGGATGATTGAAGGCACAGAAACAAGTTCCCTTACTCCCATCTCCATCTGCGGCTCCTTCACTGCCCCAGTCTGCTCAACCCATACAAATACAGGCTCTTTGACGATGATTATGCCCATAGATCCAGACCTGAAGAATAACTATGCCACCTGCACCACCCATATCGGCACCATAACCAATGCTGACCTTTGGATAGGAAAGGAGATAACCCATCCAAAAACAGGAAATGTTGACTTTAATGGCACAGTAACCTACAAGATAACTTATGGCAACTCTGGCAACCAAGACTGCACATCCACAGTTACCATAGAGGACATCCTGCCACCTGAACTTGATTTTGCAACCTATACAATTGTTGGTCCACAACTTACTTTCAGTTCAGACAGCACCAAACTCTTCTTTGGCACCTCATCCCTTGGTACTGGAATACAAGGCACAATCACCATTATAGGCACAGTAACCAGGTTGGTAAGTTGTCCTGATGGTTATGTTGTTGCCCCAAACACCGCCAAGATATGGGCAGATGGCTTAGTAGAAGGAACTACTACCAACAACGATACCCAGACAAGCATTATCTGTATCAACTACGCAGACCTTTGGGTGACGAAATCACCTGGAAATCAAGATGTTCATCCCAATGGCACTGTAACCTTTACGATAAATTATGGCAACTCCTCTCAAAATATCAATATCACCTCTGCCACAATCACAGACACCCTGCTTGCTGGGCTTACTATTATCGGGTCATCTACTGATTCTAATGATACCATTGACTACATAGGCACAACCACTTGGGTTGTTGTTGCTAATCCTGAGTTGCTCATACTCCAAGGCGGCACAATCACCCTTATTTGCACAACTCAAGGTATCCCTGGTTCAACCTTAACCAATACAGCCAACATCCAGATAGCAGATACAGGAAAGCAAGATGCAATTCTCAATAACAACACCGCTACCACGAGCATCAATATCATCCAGAATATAGACCTCTGGATAAGCAAGACTGGTCCACCAAATACACTGGGAACGAACTCTATTGCCTACATCATTAACTATGGAAACAAAGGTAGCACAGCCACAGATGTTTCTGTGAAAGATGATTCAAAGGTATTATGGTTTGGCACACTCTCCCCAGGTGGAATAGTAAGCTGCATGGCTACTCAAACGATAGGCTCTATCACATTGCCAGGCACAATCTTTTCAAACACCGCTGAAATCTCCTCTACCCGTACTTACCAGATTGAGCAGAACCTATCAGACAATGTCTCTACCTGGTACACCACCATAGGCTCCTGGACAGATGTTCGCATCATCTCCAAAGAGATAACAGGCACTCCAACCCATCTTGGCGGAACAATCACCTACGAGATTGGGTATGGAAACGATGGAAATGTCTCTGCCTCAGGCACCCTAACAGACGATTGTCTGGCTACCTCAACCTACATTACTATTCCATCAGGAACAAAGGGCAGTTGGACCATTATCTACACCATCACCAAACCAGGTACTATTACAAACGAGGTAAGGGTATCCGCCCTGGACCATCCCGAATGGGAAGTAAACTGGAATAACCACTCTGCCTTTGCCACATTCACCCTTCCTTATCCACAGATTACTATCAGCCCAACCCAAGGCACAGTAGGCACTATTGTTGAAGTGGGAAGTGGGAAGTGGGAAGTGGGAAGTTTAATAAGGATAGACTTTGGCACTCAGCAGACAATCACCACAGCAATGACTGACACAAACGGCACATTCTCCGTAACCTTCCTTGTCTCCACCCAACCCTATGGTTCAACCATTATTATTATTTATTCTGACTTCTGTATTCTGACTTCTGTATTCTGTATTTCCCCCCAGATTACCCAAATCTCTCCGCAATCAGGTGTCATTGGCGACCCAATCTCCATCTCCGGCAACGGCTTCTCTGGCAATGAGATTGTTTATTTCTATGTAACAGGCTCAACCTTCGGGTGTCTGGCAGACCAGAATGGAGCCTTCAGCAGTCAATTCATCATCAACACCCAACCAGGTGGCACAAGGGTAGTCACAGCCCAAAGTGTTTCAGGAGCTATGGCAACATCAATCTTTGTTATCTTGCCACAGATTACACAGATTACGCCGATTTCAGGATCTGCTGGCACAGTAGTCACACTTCAGGGGTCAGGGTTCGGGGATCAGGGGTCAGTGAGGATAGACTTTGGCAACACTCAAACCATCACCAGCACGACCTCTTCAGATTCAGGCACCTTCTCAGCCACGTTTACAGTTGATAACCAAACCCCAGGCACCAAGATAATCACCGTCTCTTCCGACTCCTCACTTTTAACTTTTAACTTTGAACTTTTAACTTCTATTGGCTCAGTTACGGTTTGTAATTCCTATGGAACCATTACAGGAATCTACACCACCATCCAAGCAGGTGTAAATGCCTGTCCTGTAGGTGGCACGGTCTCAGCTTCTGCTGGGACTTATCCTGAGGCGGTCTATGTCAGCAAAGGGATTGCCTTGGTTGGGGTAGGGACACCTACGATAGATGCTTCTGAGCTTGGCGAGACAAACACTGTAACCTTTGATGGTATAGCTACCAACAATGCCTCTATTTCTTGGTTTATAATAACTGGGTCAAGCAATGGGATATACTGCAACAACGGCTCCCCAACCATTACCAACAACACCATATCAGGGAATAGCTATGATGGCATCTCCTGCTACTCCTCCTCCTCCCCGGCCATCACCAACAACACCATTTCAGGGAATAGCTCTCATGGCATCTACTGCTACTCCTCCTCCTCCCCGGCCATCACCAACAACACCATATCAGGGAATGGTAATACTGGCATCTTCTGCTTGTCCTCCTCCCCTCTCATCACCAATAACACCATCTCAGGGAATACTAGACATGGCATCTACTGCGAATCCTCCTCCCCCTCCATCACCAACAATATCATCACAGAGAATGGCACAACAAGCGAAAGTTACTATGGGATTTATGATGTTCCTGAAACCCCAATCATCGACTACAACTGTGTCTGGTGGAATGGCTCAACAGGCTACAATAATTACTCTTGCTGTACACAAGGTCTAAATGACATCTCTTTTAATCCACAATTCATTGGAGGAGGCGATTATCACCTCCAATCCTCCTCTCCTTGCATAGATGCAGGCTCAAACACAGCACCAGCTATTCCCTCAACTGACAAAGACGGCAACCCAAGGATTATCCGCATTGTTGACATGGGTGCTTATGAATTTTTAGGCAGTTTCTTGCAGATACGGCTCCTCTCTCCAACCCAAGGTCCAGTTAATGAGATTACAACCATCCAAGGCAACACCTCAGCCACCCAGACTCTCATAACCATAGACTTTGGCGCCACTCAGACTATAACCACCACTCAATCTTCACAGAACGGCACCTTCTCAGCCACCTTTACAGTTGACACCCAAACCCCAGGCACCAAGACAATCACAGCCAGAACCGATGGAATCTCTGCCACCACTACCTTTTACCTCCAGGCACTTCCTCCTTTCATTTGTCTTACCAAGACATCTACACAGACATCTATGCAGGATGGAGGCACAATAACCTACACCATTTTCTATGAAAACACAGGCTTAGGCACAGCCACAAATGCTACAATTTACGATGCCATCCCTGCCGGAACAGAGTTTGCTACTGTTACACAAGGCGCAGGGTCAGCAACATACTCCCATGATGGTGGCGCAACTTATGATGCCAGCCCTAATCCTAATTTACCAGTAACCACTATCAAATGGACAATAGGAGATGTTGCATCAAATGAGAATGGCACAGTAAAATTTGAGGTGAGGATAAAACATTGAAATTTAGAGCAGTAATTAAGAATACTGGGGATTGGTGGATAGGTTGGTTGGTGGATAGTTTCAGAGAGTAAATGCTCAGGAAAGGACAAAAGAAGAGTTGTTAATCTCCCTCAGAATTGGTGCAGAGGATATGTTCAAGACCAATATTGAGTTGCCAGCGGATAGTAAAATAGAGATGCTTGATCTTCCTTTGTTTTTTGAACGAGACAAAATTGCAGTTTAAGTTTGAGTATGATAGGGGTTGAAAAATGGGACGAGTGATTGAAAAGATAATAGTGAAAAATTATGGGGATATGATAGAGGCTACAAAAGGCATAATATCGGAAAGCCAAATTCGGAAAGTAGAGGTAGATGCCATTGTGGATACAGGTGCAACTTATGTTTGCCTGAATAGAAATGATATTGAAACCTTAGGGCTTCCGTTTCATAATATAGTCAATATCAAAACAGCTAATGGCAAGGCAAGCAGGAGAACCTTTAAGGGTGCTGAGATTGAGCTAAACGACAGAACCTTTGTGATGGAGGTGATGGAAAACGATGATGCTACCCCTGCCTTGATTGGTTACTTATTATTAGAAGCACTTGACTTTGTGGTTGACCCCAAAATCCAAAGGGTTATCCCCAACCCTGCCCACGATGGCAAATGGGTAGCAGATTTGTATTATCTTAAATGAATAAAAGAGAGTTGGAGATATTAAAGCAGAAATATCCATCAAAAAATAAAAAAGGGGGGTAACCAACTATGTTAGCCATAAAGGGGATATACAATGAGAAAAAGGGTCTATATTGAAACTTCAATTATAAGCTATCTGACAGGAAGGCCATCTCGAAATCTTCTTGTAGCAGCTTGGCAAAGTTTGACTGTGGAGTGGTGGGAAAAGCGACGAAATCTATTTGAACTATTTATTTCCGAGCTTGTAATTGAAGAAGCTGAACGAGGGGATTCAGAATTATCGGGGAGAAGATTGAAAATAATTGAAGGAATTCCTTTATTGAAACTGGTGGATTCCGCGGTGGAACTCTCCAAGAAATTGATTTCCGAGAATGCTTTGCCTATCAAAGCCACTGATGACGCATTGCATATTGCTATTTCTGCTGTTCACAATATTGATTACCTTCTGACATGGAATTGCCGTCATATTGATAATGCAGAAACGAAACCCTTGGTTCGCTCGGTAATTATAGCTAATGGATATAACTACCCTGAAATATGTACCCCCCAAGAACTAATTGGAGGTTACCAAGATGAAGAATGAAATACTGGAAGAACTCTGGAAATCTAAAGATGAAGTTGCCGAGGAATATAGCTATAACATTGACAAGCTCGTAGAAGACTTGAGAAAAAAAGAAAGGTGTGTCAAAGCGACAGTTATTGACTTGACATTTGAAAACAAGAGACAGAAGCAGATGTCGTCTCTTGACATTAAACTTTAGGAGGTGATGTGGTGAAGGAATCCATTTAATTCCATTTTAACACTGGGGGTAGCAGGATAAACTACCCAAAAATCGCAAGGCTGACAGCTGAATGCTGACAGCTATTTTAGGAGGTGTATTTATGAAGAGAATGATAGCGATTATGGTCATGGGGCTATCAATGGCGGTCTGGGCAACACCAACAACAAAGCTGGTGATTACAGACAAAGAGAATGGCAAGGTGCTTGAGGTAGGCACAGATGGAACAATCCTTTGGGAGTTTGATGGAGGAGAAACTAAACTTAACCAGCCACATGAGGCAGTGCCTTTGGTAAATGGCAATATCCTGATTGCAGATACTGATAATGGCAGGATAATTGAGGTCAGACTCGATAAGTCCATTGCCAGAACATGGGAAGTTAATTCACCAGTAGATGTAAGAAAGTGTATCTGGTATGATGGGGCTAGCCCAAATGGCACAGAGAGCCTGCTTGTGGTTTATAGTTCTGATGGTGAGGCGGTGGAAGAGATTCCATATAGCTATGATGGTGCTCCTTTCTGGAGCAAAGGGTGTAGCGGTTTAAGAGAAGCAGAGAAGAAGCCAGGAAATGGCACACCGACATATCTGATAGCTGGTTCTAATGGTGTGGAGATTGTAAGCGATGGTGTGGATGAACCAATCTGGTTTTACGAAGGAAATTTTAATGATGCTGAATGGCTGCCATCTGGCAATGTGTTGGTTGTGGAACAGATAACGGGAGGGACATGGACGGTTAAGGAAATAGACCCTAAGTCTGATAAGGTTATTAACACATGGGAGGCACCAGCAAGTGTTGAGGTTCAAGAAGCAACCATGATTGAGAATGGAAACATCCTTGTTGCAGGCAAAAACGAGCTTGGGGAAGGTTTTATAAGAGAGTGCAAAAGACCAGCAACAGAGCCAGTAGAGGAGGTATGGAACTATGCTACTGAAAATAGTTATTTCTACGATGTTGAGGAGATGGGGATAATCAACATTGCCAGGATAGTCTATGCAGATTCAAAGGGTGCAGGAACCCAAACAACCCTTGCCGGTGTCTGCCTGCCTATCTTACAGGTTGTAATTAGCCAACCCTTTATTGTTGCCACAAAGACAGTTACACCAGAAGGCCCTGTAAAACCAGGGGATACAGCTACCTATACCATTGCTTACTCAAATTCAGGCCCAGGCACAGCCACCAATGTTACTATTACAGACCAGATTCCAGCCGGGACAGAGTATGAAGTAAATAGTGCAGGAACAGAGACACTATCAGCAACCATTGAGTATTTGCATAATGGTGGGGGAAATTATGATAGTTCACAAGACTCACCAGTAACCCACATCCGCTGGACAATCAATGAGGTAGCAGCATATACAGGAGGAGGCACAGTCAGTTTCCGTGTAAAGGTCAAGGAATAAAGGAGCGAACTTTAAGGAGAGGGGGAGTAGGGTAAGGTTTGATCCTTGCTCTCCCTTTCCAAATTGATTAGAAAACAAAGAAGGGGTTCTAATGTCAACAGTAACAGTAGATAAAATTAAAACAGCTATTGAGGTCATTCCTGAGGAAGATTATACCCAATTGAGACAATGGTTTTTGGAGAGGGACTGGCAAAAGTGGGATAAACAGATTGAGATAGATTCAGAGTCTGGTAAATTGAATTTTCTGCTCGAAGAAGCACTTAATGAAAAAAATAAAAGGGAACTTAAGGAACTATAAATGCATCGGACAACAGATCGTTTCTGGAATTGTTTTGAGAAACTTCCAGAGGCAATTCAGAAGGTATCAAAACAAAATTTTGAACTACTCAAGACGAATCCTTGGCATCCGTCTCTTCATTTTAAGAAGGTTGGTAAGTTGTGGTCAGCGAGAGTTGGAATTAATTATAGGACGCTTGCTATTAAAGATGGTGAAGGCTTTATTTGGGTGTGGATTGGCACTCATGGCGAATATGAACGAATGATTAAAGAAATGGGATAACAAAACGCTGTGGAACAATAATGAATAATAAATTGTCTCCCATATTCCATATTCAAGGAGGTTCTTGTGGGGTTGATAAGTGCTACGATTATTTTAAGGAATCCAAAAGAAGATGTATTTAAGGAGATGGAGGTTAATGCCCTGGTAGATTCAGGTGCAGTCCATCTTTGTATCCCGGAATATATAAGGATTCAATTGGGGTTAAATGAAATTGACAAGAAGGAGGTAACTTTGGCAGATGGGAGTCAAAGACTTGTTCCTTATGTTGGTCCAATTGAGCTTCGTTTCAAGAATCGCGTGGGTTTCGCTGGAGCATTAGTTATGGGCGACCAGACTTTACTTGGCACAATTCCTATGGAAGATATGGATTTGGTTATCATTCCTAAAACCCGAATATTAGATGTAAATCCAGATAGTCCGAATATTGCGACATCAATAGCAAAAAAATTTGGAGATATAAAAGGATGATCACACAAAGACACAAAGCCTCAAAGAATAAGGAATAAAATAAAGATATAAAATAAATCGTAACACTTTAGCCAAGTGAAGTAAAGACTAACCATAGAGAAGAAGAAACACGAAAGCCCGAAAGGATGAAAGCCCGAAAAGGAAAAAAAGCGAATTGAATTATAAAGTTAAGAATATC